>VTLG01012629.1_pt1 | contig 10349 bp, 15 predicted proteins | sample 4694571 | NCBI WGS metagenome assembly VTLG01 (sample SAMN12604809, study PRJNA352737) | marine metagenome | biome: ENVO:00000447; feature: ENVO:00000209|ENVO:00000569|ENVO:01000036; material: ENVO:00002151; isolation source: viral sequences binned using virsorter ... | reverse complement strand
AATCAGAAAATGGTTTCAATATGGGAAGAGCCGCAGAGATTACAAGGGACGAATTGAAGTTTACTAAATTCGTTCAGAGATTAAGAAAGAGATTTGCTCAAGTCTTTAGTGATATTCTCAAGACACAGTTGGTGTTAAAAGGTATTATCACAATTGAAGATTGGGTTAATATAAAAGAACATATACAATATACATTCTTAAAAGATGGATATTTCGCAGAATTAAAGAATGCTGAAATAATAAGAGAAAGAATTGGTCTTGCGAATGAAGTTAGTCCGTATGTTGGTAAATATTATTCTGTTGAGTATGTGAGGAAAAATATCTTACATCAAACGGATGAAGATATTATTGAAATTGATAGTCAGATTGCTGACGAGATAAAACAAGGAATTATCGCATCACAAGATTTTGGAGATGATGTAGAGTCGTATGATTCCGATATAAATATAGGAGATGAATAATTATGTCAAATGAAAATGTAGTAAATATGGTTGATAATTTAACAAGTGGCGACAATGTTGCCGCTCAGGATGCATTTAAAAGCGCATTGACTGATAAGATTGGTGATGCATTAGATGCTAAAAGACAAACTGTAGCAAATGATTGGTTGAACGCCGCTAGTGAGGCCGAGGCAATACAAGACGCCTCTGGTTTAGATGATGTTGGTGTTGCACCAGAAGGAACAGTAGATTTAACTGGTCAACCAAATGATGATGTTGATTTAACTGGTAGTGAGCCAACTGAACCGTTTGAAATTGATGACGAATCAGTAGAGGAAGAATAAATGAGCGACCTGTCGTTTAAGAAGTTTACAAGACAATTGAATGAGCGCAGGTATAGTGGACCTCAAGGTACTGCGGAGTTTAAGAAATTATCTCCAAAGATGAGAGCCGCAATTAACGACATTTATTCTATGGTTAATAAGGCAGCGGACCCTATTGTGTCAAAGATTGAAGGTATTATTAGGGCAGTATCAAGAAAGCACGGTGTTAGTACTTATGATATTGAAGATTATTTTGACAACGAATTAATAAAATAAAGGAATAAAAAATGGCTATAGCAACAAGAACATTAAAAGATACAATACTGGAAACTGGTAGTGGCGTTCAAGGTGGTAAAGTTACTGTTTTAGTAAACATGAACGACAATACTACGGCGGACTCTGTTATATTAGATGCTAGTGCATTGTCAGGACACGCTAACGGCGCTATGTTAGATATCACCAGAATATGGTGGGGATTAGTACAAGGTACTGCTGACGACAATACAGGTTGGGCGGATATTGAATTTGTAGGTGCTTCGGCAGATACTAAGGCAATCAATCTTGCAGGTACAGGACACTATGATGGTACTGCTGGTAAAATTGAAAACAATGCAACTAATACTGGTGCAACTTCAGGAGACCTAAAGTGTAACGCTTATGGAGTTTCTGGATTTATACTGCTTGAACTAAGAAAAGACGAAGCATTTACTGCTTAATTTCTTATGGCGATTAGTAATGTAACGGTAGTGGATACCACTTCTAAATACATTGTTAAGTCAACAGGTATTGGAAGTGAAGCGGTTTCGGTGAGAAACGACCAAACATTGGTTGATGCTGAAGAACTTACTGGAGGAACAAATAAATCTACAGTAAGTTTAATAGAGTGTTACTATTTGATAGAGGGCACAGGAACATTGACAATTCGTGTAGGTAGTGAAACATTGGAATTGTCTGGTAAAGGTAAGTATGGATTACGACCTGGCCAGTTAAAATTTGGTAACGATAAAATATTTACACTAACAACAGACTCAAATGTAACGAGTTATTTGTTAGTAACAGAATTTAGGAGAAACTAATGGCTGATGCTGTAACAAGTCAAACTTTAGTAGATACATCTGGTACAAAAACTGTGATGAAATTTACTAATATGAGTGATGGTTCAGGTGAAACACTTGTAACAAAAATGGACGCTAGTGCGTTGACATTTATGACCGAAGATGCGACTAAATCAATCGCAAAAATTTGGTGGGCTGTCAACACTACAAACGGTAAGTCTGGTGTAGAACTGTTGTGGGCAGGTAGTGGTTCAAGTGCCGCTAATTCTACAATATGTTTTTTGTCTGGTAGAGGTTTTCACGACTACCACACAGCAGGTAATTCTATTGCCAATAATGCGACATTGACTGCGAACACTTCTCCTGCAGGGGATTTATTACTTTCAACGAAAGGATTTGTTGCCGGCGATAATTATACAGTAATAATTGAAGTAAGATAGATGAGTAAAAGAAAACCTAAAGACCGTTCCCGTGCAATACTAGAACGAATAGTTGGAACAAAGTCAAAGGCAACTCTGGCAGAAGCTTTTAAATTAGCATTTGCAGAAAAATATAATGTTAAAAGAGAAGAAATTAAACAAGGTATAGTCGATAAAGTCTATAACAAAGAAAAGGTGGAGAAATGAAACTAATTACAGAAACACTAGAAGATGTCGATATCTTAAAAGAAGATAATGCCAAAGGTGGCAAAGACTATAAGATTAGAGGTGTCTTTTTACAGGCGGATATTAAGAACCGTAACGGTCGTGTTTATCCAGTTGACACTTTGTCAAACGAAGTTAAACGATATACAACAGAATTTATCAATAAGAAAAGAGCTTTCGGTGAACTAGGGCATCCTGACGGACCCACAGTTAACCTCGAAAGAGTTTCTCACATGATAACTAGTCTTAAGCCAGAAGGAAAAAACTTCATTGGTGAGGCGAAAATAATGGATACTCCTTATGGCAAAATCGTCAAGAATTTAATTGACGAAGGCGCACAGTTGGGTGTATCTTCAAGAGGTATGGGTTCGATTCAACAATCGAACGGACGAGGTGTTGTTGGTAAAGATTTTTACCTCGCAACAGCTGCTGATATTGTCGCAGACCCATCGGCTCCAGATGCTTTCGTTGAAGGCATTATGGAAGGCAAAGAATGGATATGGGATAATGGCGTACTGAAAAGTAAAACCGTTGAAGAATACAAAGAAGAAATAGAAAGAGCAAGAAGTCGTGAGTTGGCTGCGGTCAAATCAAAAGTTTTTGCAGATTTTATATCTAAATTGTAAAAAAATACGCAAAATACCGTCAATGCGTACAGGTTGAGATGGTAATTTGTATAAATAATTATAATTAACCAATTAATTAATTTTTTAATAAAGGAGACCGAATGTCTGAAACCGAAGTTACTAAAGAAGTAGATTTAGAAGAGCAAAAGAACGCAGCTAACAAAGATGCGAGCCCTGCTGAACCTACTCACCTTCAAAATGACGCTGAAGATTTGGGTGCGCCAGTAGTTAAACCTACTGACAGTAACCCTGACTCAACGAAAAAGGTTAAAAAAATAACATCAGACCCAGCACAGAAAAACGAAGATGAGGCGTCTTTACCAAAAGACAATAAACCTTCTGGTGCTGCTGAAGAAGTAGAATCAAGTGATGACGAAGAAGTTATTGCTGAAGATTCTATTGATGAGATTGACTTGTCTGATGATGTTAAGGCACTAGTTTCATCTGACGCTGACTTATCTGAAGATTTTAAAGAGAAGGCTGCGACAATTTTTGAAACTGCTGTAAAAACAAGAATCAAAGAACAGACGAAAATAATTGAAGCTCAGTATGAGAAAAAACTTGCATCTGAAACTGAAACAGTAAAAGAAGCTATGGTCGAGAAAGTCGATTCATATCTAAACTATGTTGTTGAAGAATGGATGAAAGAGAATGAATTAGCAGTTGAAAGAGGTATTCGTACCGAAATCGCTGAAGATTTCATTACTGGACTAAAAGGACTTTTCAAAGAACATTATATAGATGTTCCTGAAGAAAAATATAATGTACTAGAAGATTTAACTAATCAAGTTAAAGAATTGGAAGGCAAACTTAACGAACAGATTGAGAAAAATGTCAATCTTTCTAAGGATGTTTCTGAATCAAATAGAGAAAAACTAATCGCTTCCGTATCTGCTGATTTAGCAGAAACAGAAAAAGAGAAGTTTGCTTCTATGGCTGAGAATGTTGAATATGATAGTGCAGAGAAGTTCCAGGAGAAATTAGAAACTATTAAGGAATCTTATTTCCCTAAAACAAAAATAGAAGAAACTACATCAGGTGATGAAGTTGACTCTGTGGCGGCGAATATACCTGCTGACGCTGGTACATCCGATGCTATGGCTGCATATACGGCCGCTATTACAAAAAACCTTAATGCTTTTAAAGCTTAAGGGTGATAACAATTAAATAAATAAAAAGGAGAGATAAATGTATCTTACTGAAAATTTACAAGAAAAGTGGCAGCCAGTATTAGAGCATCCAGATTTACCAAAAATCGAAGATTCTTATAAGCGTGCTGTTACAACTGTTATTCTTGAGAACCAAGAAAAAGCAGTAAGAGAAGATGCTAGTTTCATTTCTGAAGCTGCACCTACCTCTAACACAACTTCTGCATCTAACTGGGATCCGGTACTAATTTCATTAGTTCGCCGTGCAATGCCTAATTTAATTGCATATGATGTGTGTGGCGTTCAGCCAATGACTGGACCAACTGGTCTAATCTTTGCTATGCGTTCACGATATAGTACTAATAGTGGTACTGAGGCGTTATATAACGAAGCTAACACAGAATTTTCTTCTGATAATGCTACTACAGATAACCCTACAGCATCTGGTGACGCTCAAGCAGGAACAAACCCTGCAATTTTGAACGACAGTCCATCTGCTGGTACCTATACTACTAGTTCTGGTATGACAACTGCTGGTGCAGAAGCTCTAGGCGATGCTTCTACTAACGCATTTGCTCAAATGGCGTTCTCAATCGACAAAGTTACGGTAACTGCTCGTTCCCGTGCTCTAAAAGCAGAGTACACAATGGAACTTGCACAAGACCTTAAAGCAATTCACGGCTTAGATGCTGAAACTGAATTGGCTAACATCTTGTCAACTGAGATTCTTGCTGAAATCAACCGTGAAGTAGTTCGTACTATCTATGGCCACGCTAAGTCAGGTGCTCAAGTTAATACTACTACTGCTGGTATCTTCGACCTTGATACTGATTCAAATGGTCGCTGGTCAGTTGAGAAGTTCAAAGGACTTCTTTACCAACTAGAAAGAGATGCTAATGCGATTGGTCAACAAACTCGTAGAGGAAAGGGTAATATAATTATCTGTTCTGCTGATGTTGCTTCTGCACTTCAGTTGGCTGGTGTATTAGATTACGCTCCTGCTCTTGCGACTAACTTGAATGTTGATGACACAGGCAATACTTTTGCTGGTGTTCTTAACGGCAAGTTTAAAGTATATGTTGACCCATATAGTGCGAATGTTCATGCAAGTCAGTTCTATGTAGCTGGTTATAAAGGAACTTCACCTTATGACTCAGGTCTTTTCTACTGCCCATATGTTCCATTACAAATGGTTCGTGCAGTTGGCCAAGATAATTTCCAACCAAAAATTGGATTTAAGACTCGTTACGGAATGGTTCAAAACCCATTTGCTACAACTCGTGGCACTGGTGTTTTAGATGTTTCTGGCGCAGTTGCTTCGGCAGACCAAAATATGTACTACAGACGAGTTAAAGTTACAAACATTATGTAATATTGCTCACAGAGAGTATTAAAAAGGCACCTTCGGGTGTCTTTTTTTTATCCAGGAACTCTTATAAATAGTATTATGACTGACACAAATATACAAACTAGACAACCTGATAAAATGGACTATGCAAGTCCTATTCAATTTAGGTTCAAAATTGCGAAATTACCACAAGTAGAATTCTTTATACAGACGGTAAATCTTCCTGGCATTTCAATAGGTACATCAACAGTACCGACCCCTCTTTATGATTATCCTGTTCCTGGAGATGAGATAAGCTTTCAAAGTTTAGATATATCCTTTCTTGTTGATGAAAATTTGAATAATTATAAAGAATTACACGATTGGATATCAGGTTTAGGATTCGGAAAATCTCACGAACAATATGCAGACTTACAGGCAACTGCTGAAGATAGATTTCCTGGTTCATCAAAAGGTTCTCTTGTCGCTGGAGTAGAAATACCAGCGCCACTTTCTGAAGGTGGTATATATTCAGACGCCACATTGACAGTTTTAAATAGTAAAAATATCGCTAAAACTGAAGTAAGATTTCAAAATGTTTTCCCAACATCTATTGGTTCATTATCATATGATGTACAAGCAAGTGATGTAGATTATTTAAAAGCACAAGCGAGCTTTTCTTATATAAACTACGATATAGTGCAGATTTCCACTACATAACCCTTGACAAAACCATCAAAAGATGATATAATAGCCAGACTATAATCAATTGGATATACTATGACGCTAGAAGAATTACAACAGTCGGTTGACAGAGATTTCAAGCTAGATGACACCGAATTAGATTCAGAATCAATCAAAATACCCCTCCTTCACAACAAATACTTACAACATTACAATAAGTTTTCTTTACTATTAAAGAAATCAGAGTATGAATATAGGGTTCTTAAAAGACAGAAATGGGAATACTATACAGGTAAAGCTGATGCCTCAGTATATAAAGAAAAACCATTTGACCTTAAAATACTAAAGGCAGATGTTCACATCTATATGGATTCAGATGAAGAACTACAGAGAGCAGACCAAAAAGAAGCATATCTAAAACAAGTAGTAAGTTATCTCGAACAAGTATTGCGAAGCATAAACACTCGAAACTTTATAATCAAAAACGCTATTGACTGGAAGAAATTCACTAGTGGTGCAATATAATGGAACATCAAAAAATATTTCCAACAAATCTATTTTTAATAGAAGATTTTTACAAGTCTGATACTACATCAATGAAAAAATATATATCTGATTTGTGGGTGAATAGAGATTATGATGATAGATGGCAAACAAAATCTGCTGATTTGCACAAGCAAAAAGAGTTTAAAGAATTTACAGAATTAGTTATATCGACCAGCAAAGAGATATTAGATGAATTAAAATATGATGTCGAAGATATCGTAATAACTGATATGTGGGCAACTGTGTTGAAAAGTGGTGAGAATCATCCTGCTCATACACATTCAAATAATTTTTTAAGTGGAGTATATTATTTACATTCTACCCAAGGCGCTAGTCTAATGTTTCGAGACCCTCGACCGGCCGCAGATGTTATTATGCCTAGAATAAAAGAATCAATAATAGCAAATGCAAGTTTATTAAGTTATACTTCTAAACAAAATAGAGCAATATTTTTTCCATCTTGGTTGCCACATTATGTTAAACCAAATAAGTCAACAGCTAATCGCATAAGCATAGCTTGGAATATTCAATTGAAAGGACAAGTAGGAGAACACCATGAATTCCAATCAGCAGATTTCTGATTATATCTTTTTCTATCCAGATGTTATGGATAAAAAAACTTGTGAATGGATAATCAATCGTTATGATACAACAGCAGAATGGCGACAATCTACATTTTCAACTGCATATCAGAATACTGGAACTTCACGGGTTTCGATGGACGAATATTGGATTAAATCTGAGGCGCCATACTACAAAGAACTTAAAAAATCATTTGAATATTGTGTAAACGATTACACTAGTGTTCACGATAAAATTAAAATATTAGAATATACTAACTTTAGAATGAATCGTTATAAAGAAGGCGGTTTTATGCAAAGTCATATAGACAACATACATCATAGTCATGGTCAGAAACAAGGATATCCACACCTCACATCTTTAATCTTTTTAAATGATGATTATGAGGGCGGTGAGTTTGTTATATGTGGCGACAAATATATAGAAAAGATACAAGGTTCTGCTGTAGTTTTTCCATCTAACTTTATGTACCCACACGAAGTCAAAGAAGTAACAGATGGAAAAAGATTTAGCGTTATGACATGGATACTTTAGTTATAGAAAAGAAAGACGAAGTATATCTTACGATTGACTGTGACCCAAATGTTCAGCGTGAGATTTCAGAATTCTTTACATTCTATGTTCCAGGTTATAAATTCATGCCGGCATTTCGTAACAGAATGTGGGATGGTAAGATAAGATTATTCTCTCAGAAGTATAAAGAAATCTATTTTGGATTGTTCCCATACATTAAAGCTTTCGCAGAAGAGCGTGGTTACAATATTGTTTGTGGCGAAGATGTTGAAATAGACAATACAGTAGATAAAAATATTGTTGAAAAATTTGCGAATAGTCTAGGCCAGTCTTTTAAGGTCAGAGATTATCAAGTAGATGCTATACACCATAGTTTAAAGTTTAATAGAACATTATTATTAAGTCCAACTGCAAGTGGTAAGTCGTTTATCATTTATGCTCTTATTCGATATTATACTCATTTATTGAAAGACGAACCAAAGAGTAGATGTCTGTTGATTGTGCCGACAACTTCATTAGTAGAACAAATGTATACTGATTTTGAATCGTATGGTTGGAATGTAGAAAATAATTGCCATAGATTGTATAGTGGATATTCTAATGTAACAGATAAGAAAGTTTTGATTTCAACATGGCAAAGTTTACATAGATTGCCACAAGAATATTTTGACCAGTTTGGTGTTGTCTTTGGCGATGAAGCACATCTATTTAAAGCAAAATCATTAACTGAAATAATGACTAAATTGATTGATTGTAAATATCGTATTGGATTAACAGGCACATTAGATGGCGCTTTGACTCATAAACTTGTATTAGAAGGATTGTTTGGCGCTGTAAACAAAGTTACATCAACAAAAAAACTTATAGATAAAAAACAACTATCGAATTTGGCTGTCCGTTGTTTGATTTTAAAACATACAGAAGAAAACGCCAAAATAGTTTCAAAAGGAAAGTATCAAGACGAGATAGATTATTTAGTCAGTAGTAAATCACGACAAAATTTTATTCGTAACTTAGCGATTAAATTAAAAGGTAATACTTTAGTTTTGTTTCAGTTAGTGGAGAAACACGGTAAAAATTTATATAAATTGATATATGAAAAAGCAGACGAAAATCGAAAAGTTTTTTACATTTTTGGTGGAGTAGAAGCAGACGAAAGAGAATCAATAAGAGGTATAGTAGAAAAAGAAAATAATGCGATTATTGTAGCAAGTTATGGAACATTTTCTACTGGTATCAACATAAAAAATCTACATAATATTGTTTTTGCTAGTCCATCTAAAAGTAGAATAAGAAATTTACAATCGATTGGTCGTGGATTAAGACTAGGAGATAACAAAATTAATGCCTCTTTATATGATATAGCAGACGATTTGACATATAAATCAAGAGAAAACTTTACATTAAAGCATTTTCAAGAAAGAATTAACATTTATACAGAAGAAGAATTTGATTACGAAATACATAATATACAACTGAAGGAATAGATAAATAGTAGTATGGAAACAATAAACGAACCAAATCATCCGACTGATTACAGAATAGCTAAGTTGATGGACGGAAGTCTAGTAATGGGAACTATTTCTGTTGACGACAATCATATGAGAATTGAAAATCCGTTAGAACTAACAACAATTCCTCGTATGACGGAGTTCGGCCTGAAGGAAGATACAACATTATCAAAATGGATTCCATTCACTAGCGATAAAGAGTTCGTTGTTACAAAAGACAAAGTGGTTGTTATATCTTTAGCAACTGTTGAATTAGCACATTTTTATGAGGTTGTGTTGAATAAAATGCAGGTTGATGCTAAAAATGCTAGACCACCTTTAACACCAGAAGATATTGATAGAATATTAGATATTGCTGAAGAAATGGATTCAGAATTTATGAGAGATGATGAACCACATAATATGATTGGTGGACATACAATAGAATCAAAGACTGTTCATTAAAAAAGAGCTCTAGGTCCTAGAGCCAATCTGTTTCTCTCACCGCATCTACATATGCGATTATACACTACTTTTTAGAGCTTGTCAAGCGATTATTCCAAATAAATTATTTTTAGTATATGCTTGACAACCCTTTACAAGTATAGTATAATAACTGAAAGATTAAAAAATATAATGAAAGGATTACAATATGGCAGAAGAAGAAAAACTAAAACCAAAACAAAAACCTCATTATGTAGACAATAAGAAGTTTTTGCAAGCGATGACCGAATATCGTGCATTAAGAATAAAAGCTGAAGAAGAAGGCAAGAAACGACCTCAAGTTACTAATTATATTGGCGAATGTTATTTAAAGATTGCCAATCATCTATCATATCGACCTAATTTCATCAATTATACTTATCGAGATGATATGATTTCAGATGGTATAGAAAACTGTTTGCAATATATGGATAACTTTGACCCCGAAAAAAGTAAGAATCCCTTTGCATATTTTACACAGATTATAT
>VTLG01010853.1_pt1 | contig 10349 bp, 18 predicted proteins | sample 4694571 | NCBI WGS metagenome assembly VTLG01 (sample SAMN12604809, study PRJNA352737) | marine metagenome | biome: ENVO:00000447; feature: ENVO:00000209|ENVO:00000569|ENVO:01000036; material: ENVO:00002151; isolation source: viral sequences binned using virsorter ... | reverse complement strand
GCTGCAGGATAAATCCATGGTGGCTACTTGTGAAATATCAAGGTTACTTCCTTCCGGTAAAGAGGATATAACAGTCTCTCAGTTTTCTATGCAAGATGCAGAGCAGGCTCGCCTTCTTAATAAACCTGGACCCTGGCAACAATATACTAAGAGAATGTTACAACTAAGGGCAAGGGGATTTGCAATAAGAGACGCTTTTCCAGACGCATTGAAAGGACTTGTAACTGCAGAGGAATTACAGGACTATCCAGAGGAGGCAAAGAAAGAACCCACCCAGCCTGTAGTTACCCCAGATGAGGTAAAGAAGGCTCTTGATTACACGCCTCCACATGGCTCAAATAGTCTCTTTCCAGAACAAGACGAAGAAGAAAAGATACTAGAGAGTGAGGCAAAGAATGGAACCTAAAATTGGGTTGACACCCAGGCAAGCAGAGGTCTTACACTTTATAAAAGTATTCTTTAATGAGTATGGGTATTATCCTACTGTAAGAGAGATATGTGGTGGCAAAGTTGCAGGTGAAAAAATTATAAAACCTATGTCAGCACACACCAATGCTCACAGGCTATTGAATTGTTTACATAATAAAGGATATATAATTAAAGCTGTGGCTAGCCCTAGAGGTATTGCTATAGTTAAATAAGGAGAAAGTATGTCAACTAATAAATGGATATTATTATTGATAGTAGTGGAAATGGTTTTGCATATCGGTGAGATAGCTTTTGATATGGCACAACATATACATTTTTACGGATTTGATTTTTAACTTAACAGAAAGGAAAAAAACTATGGGTATATTATTTGGAATATTATTAATGCTTAATTTAGCTAACCCAGAAACAAGAGACTTTGTAAATCAAACAATAGAGAACAATAAAAAATATGATTGTAAATTTGTTTACAAAGGTTTATCACAACCGGTTAATAGACCAGCTGCCACATTGTACGGATATACAATTTGGCAACAGCGTTGTAAAACTCGTTAGATTAATTCAAAGTGGGGGGCGTCTATGAAAGGACGCTTACCTTCTTTGCGTCTTACATCTACATAGTTATCTGTTGCTGCTTGCATTGGTTCAAACCATTCTCTTATGTCTGGTATATGCCATGCTGCACCCCATCTAATTCCAATATCTAGTTCAACGGCAGCGGCTTTGAAGGCGTCAGCTATATCATCATACAAAGTTATTTCCCAGCTACCTCTACTTCCTACATACGCCATAACATCTACGGCATTACCTTCAAGATGTTTGCTTTTCATAGTCTTTGAGGCGCCGCTATCAACTAAGGCCTGTTGTTCTGACATAGTTCTTACGCCACAGATTACACCAAAATCTACTCTGGATTTTTTTATAGCAAGTTGTGTTACTTCTTGAAGTGGAGGATTGACTGTATCAAGAATAGATAAAGATTTTTTACTTAGATAAAAAGTCATACATTTTACTTTGTGGTGTCAAAGCTAAACCCATCATAGATTTTTTTCTGCGTGCAGCAAAGGCGGTGTTCTTTTTCAATGGCGCTTTTCTATATTGTTTTACAATATTGTCCATAGCTTGTTTAGTCTTTTGTGTATCTCTCATTGATACAATCATACCTTTATCTTTCATTATGATTTCTTTGCGTTTAATTTTTTAAAGTCAGCCCTAGTTATTTTGTTTCTTGGTTTACTAACTCTGGCAATCTTCATTTGTTTTGCTGTAAGTTTTTTTCCTGGCATTGTTTCTCCTTTGTTAAGTTTTCTTTCTAAATAAATCTCCGTCTGCTTTTTTAACTGTAGCCTTACCTTTAGCGTGAGCCTTCAATCTAGCTACAGCCCAGGCATGCGCAGACATACCCCTTTTACTACCAGCGCTATAGAACGCCCCTAACCCTCGTTTGTAAATAGCATCTGCTCGGCTCTTACCAAACATCTTTCTATACTTCTCCGGTGCAGCCATTAGTCCGCTGCTCTTTCTTTAGATATTTTATCCATCATAGCCCCTGTTAATCTACCCATTCTATATAATCTTCTCGTTCTTCTAATCTCATTTGCTCTTTTATCTTTGTTCTTTCTACCCTTCAAATATTTACTAGGTATGTCTTTATGTTTTTTATCCTTGGGTACTGGTTTAAATCTTCTCATAATCTTATTTCTTTGAAAACATTTTTGCTGCTTGACCTACGCCTTTGATACCAAAGCTAGCTGATATAGCTATGTATAATAAATGCTGGTAGTAATCTGGTAGTTGCCCTAAAACAACAAACCCTTCTTGCACATACTCTCTACAACCAGGAATGAAAACTAATATCGCTGGGGCTAATAAGACAACTAAGGCGAACTCATCTTTCCAGCTATCACCACTATGTGCAGCCATTGTGCTTTCCCACTCAACCTCACCAGCTGCTACCTTCTCAGCTACACTGGCTCTTGCCTTTGCCTCCGCTACTTTTACAGCACCCTCAGCTTTTGTTTTTTCTACTTTGTTCTGGAACCATGTACCAACAAGGTTAGCTACTGGTCCAATTAATGCACCTATCATAGACCTCCTAACTTCTAAAATATTGTACTGCTAAAAATATTATCAAAAATAAAACAACAATACTAGCAAAAACTATAAAGCCAACTCTCAATGTTTCAGCAAGTTCCGCTGCCTCTTTCCTTTTTCTTTCAGCCTCTGCCTTTCTTCTTTTTCTTGCCTCTACACAAAACTTTACATAATCTGCATGCAAACCTGGCCTACCTAAATATATCATTAACTGTTTAAGTTCTTCTTCTTTTTTTTTTAAATCTTCTAATGCAAAAAATTCATCTAAATCATTCTCTTCTTTGCCAGTAAATTTTGTCCAAATACTATTTTTCTTTTTGTTCTTTGTATCATTGATATGGTCTGTAGCATCAGTGAATTTAGCAATATGTTTTGCTACACTTGTAAGTTCTCTACCATTCTCTACAGCTTTTCGTATAACACTGTAAGCGGCATTTGCTGCGGCTACATACTCTAACATATTTCATCAATCAGTCTTTCGTTTGGACTTCCTTCCCCTTTTAGGTTTGTCTGCTTTTGGTTCTACATCAGATGGTAAAGTGTCCTCATATTTTTGTTTTGTACGAATTTTTTTTTTTTTTAAATGTGGATTTATGTCATAAATATGTGCCATATATTCTCCTATTTTGTTGTTGACCAGCCTTGCCAAATGGCTATAAGTGTACCAGTAATTCCACCTATCCATAATAAAACTTTAAGGCCTCCTTTTCCCATAGCCATTTGTGTTCGCAAAGATTTTATCTCAGCCGCATTTTGGCAACTAACTGTATGTATATGCTCAACCTTTTCTTCTAATCTTGCAAGACATGTTTTAATATCTTGCATGTCATTAGATGATGATATTTTTTTTGTCCTTGCCATCTACCTATGGTTTCTTTGGAAAGTTAATATATTCGTTTTTGTCATTAGTTTTTAGAACTGTTCTTGTTTTTTCTACTGTATCTAATGGTTTAGTCACATCTCTTAATTCAATCCTATATGCTCTCCACTTTGATGCATCTCCTCCAGCATCTTCTAATTTATTTATTTCCCAATCACATTCTATAAGAAGTGGTTTTCTAACATTTCTAATTGCATCTAGGTTTCTATCTTTCTCTCCGTCAGCCCATTCTTTTTCTTCAACTTCACGAGCCTTGGTTTCTTCTGCTGAAAGTTCTATTCTTTCACCATTAACCATTTTATAAAGTTTTGCCATAATTTACTCCTTTCTTTTAAGATTTTACAACTCCATACATATTTATTACACCTGACTCTAAATTACCAGAATTCATAAAGAATTGAACTGCATCTACATCTTCTGTAGCCATTCTTGCACCTGAACCAAATTGAGGTCGCATAGAACCATCTTCATATATGGCAGTTCCTGTATAAGACATAGTGGTAAATAGTGAACTGTTAGAGGGTTGAAACAAATACACAATAGATGATACACTTTCTCCACTTGCTGAACCAAGATTAGACACTCCTTGACTAAGTGTCATAGTTCCTGAATTTGTTGAACCTGTGGACTCAAATGTGCCACTATTATTTATGGCGGCACTTCTGTAATCATAATCACCTGTGGTATTATTAAAACTGGACCCACCATCTGTTGATGTTCTCATTTTTAAATGCACACCATCACTTGCTGGAACTATATTATTCAACATGAATACATATGTTTCGTATGTGCTATCTATACCAGTAAATGCAACAGATGCAACATTTGATATTGTAACACCAGATATAAACACCAACCCACCAGTTGCAAAAGGTAAGGCAGTTACACTAGATAAAGTATTATTATTTGCTCTCAAAATAGCCACTATGCTTTTATCCCATAAAGTTTGATTGTTCCACTTTCAAATGTACCAGACCTTGGTAAAAATCTAATAAAATTTACAATAGATGGTTCAGCTTCGCAAGACCCACCAATATGAAATGTCATTGACTCATCACCATATCCTGTATTTCTGTCTGCTATAGAGAAACCTCTATAGTGCATACGAGTTTGTCTATTGGCTGATGGTTCATAAACTTCAATCATGGCATCAATTCCTTCGCCTGTACTCATACCATGATAAACACCATTTGCTTCCATTACTCTCATCTCAGATATTGTTGAACCATTTATACTATAATCACCATATCCACCTTCATTGTATCTACGATTTCTTGTTCTATAACCACTACTTACAACTGTGCTACCATTATCTGCTGAAAACCTCATAGCAAAACCATTTGACCCTGATGTTACAGAGTCAAACAAACCTAATACATGAAATACATAAACCTTATAAGTAGAAGTTATAAGTGAATTATTGAAGTCTACTGCTGAAGTGCCTGACGAAATAGTTGTAGAATTTAATAATGTCATTCCTCCGCTTGGCTCATCAACAAAAGACATTTGACCTACTGCACTTGTGCCACTACCTGTAATACTAGCCACTTTCATAATCTTATCTGCGGCAATATTCTCCGTAGGTAACTTTATTGTATAAGACTGCCCTGCAGAATGTGCAGGTGATGCAATCTTAACACCATGACTATTTTGTGAGCAGTTGAGTTGTACTGTGCCATCAGTCGTACCATCACCTTTTATGCTCAATCCTGCGGCACTTGATGTAGATACAAAGTTTGTTTTGGCATTTGTAACTGTCGCATCTGACGGAGTGCCAATATTGAGGACATCGCCGAATACCCTAATTTCGTTTATAACATCTCCAGTTACGAGATTGCCTGTAAAGGTAATCGTTGAACCTGATACTGTATAATTTGTTGTAGGACTTTGAACAATACCATTTACCACCACGAGCATATGATTTGCAGACTGTGGTGTAAAAGCAACAGAGTCTAAAAGAAGATTATAAGTTGCTTGTCCATTGACAGTAGATATTGCATCTAACTTGTGGTAAGCACCTATTGTTGGGTTGTTTCCGAGGTAAGGCATTATGTTATTCCATATAATTTAACTTTTCCTGATTTAAAAGAACCAGTAGATAAAGAAAATTTTGCTGAAGTTATTGTTGAAGTAGAATTTAAAAAACCACCCCCCCTTGTCACAACAGTTCTATTGTTTGTGGTATGACTATGGGTAATATGAAAATGTAATCTTGGATATTGACCAGTATTTGCCCCAGCTTTTGCATATATGTATGCATGACCATCTAGATAATGATTTACATTTCCTTCCCATCTGTTTGCATCAGATAGCATTTGTATGCTTGTTGCCCCATCTAAATCTTCATTAACAAGAGTATCATTTCCATCGTAAACCATACTTCCTACAACTCTGTCATAGTTGCTTGATGTGACAAATGTTGATGCATCAGTACCACCTTGATATTTTAACATTGCTCCTGCACTTGTATTATGAGTTACTCTTATAAATTCAATTTTATAGTTGTCATAACTATTCAAGTTACTAAAAATTATTGAAGTATCTCCATCAGATATTGTTGTTGTTGTTACAAGAACTTGAGAACCACCAACACCACTCGCTAACTTTGCAGAAGTAATTGCACCATCATCTATTTTTGCAGTTGTAACTGCATCGTCTAAAAGTTGATTTGCACCTACACTTCCTGTTGCCGCTGGAGAAACTCCTAAATAAGGCATTATGTTATCTCCATGATTGATAAAGCAACATCAAGGGCAGAGCCTGTTGATGCCTGTGCTTTAATTACATCTGTTGTTTGTATTACTATCTTTTGACCACCAAACACTTCAAGTGTTGAAGAACCTGGAATACTAACTGCTTTGAGTAAAAAAATATTTGCATTTGTTTCTGTATCTGAAGTATCACTTACTAACTGCACATCAGCAGTTATTGCACTTGTTGTTTTATTACAAAGTGCAAGTCCTAATACAACTGTGCTTGTGCTTGAAGGAACAGTATATATTGTATCTAATGAACTATTATTAACACTTGCTTTTGTTTTTACTTTAAAAGTATTTGCCATGTTTTCTCCTATCCTAATGCTATAGCTAAACTTGTAACATCAGCTAACGAGGCCTCACCAGAAGGACCTTGAGCGCCAGCAGCCCCTTGAGGTCCAGCCGGACCCTGCGCACCAGTGGCCCCTTGAGAGCCAGTAGCACCTTGTGAACCGGTGGCTCCAGTATCTCCTCTAGGAATACCTAGCGCTAATACACCAGTGCTTGAATTATAACTAGATGTGGCTGTAGCACCAGCTGATAATGTACTTACTGTTACAGAACTTACTGATAATGCAGAAACAGTTGGGTCTCCACTTGTGCCATCAAATGATAACACCTTACCTAATCGTGTAGCTTTAGCTGGTATAGTCATATTAACACTACCTGGGTCATTTACTGGTGCTTTAAGTGTTCTACTTAAACTTTCATCTAAATCACCAACTTGCATAGTTATTGTATCAAAATCATTTTCTAATGACGCAGCTGTTATATTACCGCCAGAGGTGTAAACACTTGCCCTAGATATAGGCACATCTGATTTAATAGATATTATTGCCTCATTAGCTGGCGGTGAATTAAACTTGACTACGCCAGTACCATCTGCATTTAACCCTGCTGCCCCAGCTGAAGTAACAACAGTGTAATCAGAACTAATACTTTTTAATGTAGCATCAACAAACACATCTAAATCAGTTGTGTTGTTTACTTGAAAGTTAAAACTAAAATCTGTTAAACTGCCATTTGCTGTAGCAGTAACCTTCCTTATATTATTATTGACATCAAATAAAGCCATAATCTAAATAATAAACAATATCCACAATACTAACAACCAGAACAAAATAATTTATTCTATTGTTTTACGATTTTCTTGTATTGCTCTTTGTATTTCAAATATGTTAGGGTCTGATAAATTTCTTGGATTTTCTCCAAACCTTTTACGAAACTCATCTCTTTCTAAAAGAAGTGCTTTAAGTTCTGGGTATTCTAATACTAATAAATCTTTTGCATATTTTTTATGCGCATTGTCCACACCTTTAAGTAAATCTATTTTGTGTGCAGGTGGTGCAGGTTCCAATCCAGTAATTCCTCTAATTTTTTCATATCCAGTGCTTTTAATAATATCTTTAAATTCTTCCAATATATTACCTGGCATTAGATTTTCTCCACCAGAGTACACTTCTGATTTAAAATATTCTTTTGCAAAAGTTCCTCTGCGTGGATAGTTATATAATTCTTTGTATCTATCATATTGCTCGGCATTTAATTTTATTTGTGGTTCACCCATAGTATAACTAAGAGGTGATAAACCTAAGTTTAATTTTGCTAACTCTTGGTTTACTAAATTAGCATGAGGTAAATTTATTACTCTATACGGAGAGGCAAACTCCCAACCACCGCCTCTAGTTTGTGGCATTGGCTCATACCATCTATTAGTTTTAACAGGCAACTCAGATGAACAGCCTATTGTCTTAGAGCAAATAGTATTAAGGTTTTCATACCATGCTCTCATTACTGGTTGTAATCCAACTGGTCTATTCCAAAAAGGAATGTTTACATCATCATATTGATTATCTGGTAGAGTGCTAGAGGCCATTTCTGAACCTACAGTCATATCTCCAAATTTTGCTCGTTCTCCATATCCAGACCTTTCTACAGAACCTTCTAACATAATACCTACACCAGGCAAATCAGCTGGTCCTTTAAAGTTATCACCTACACCAAAAGTAACATGTTCTTTAACAATACCTCCTGCTGCAAATACCTGTTTAGTTAAAAGTTGTGTAACTCTTTCTACCTGGCTTTCATGGCTTTGGAAAGGTGAACCCATAAGGTCTATAAACTCTCCTATAAATTGTGTCATTGGTAAAGCGGTAGCTGTATATCTCATAGTGGCTAAACCAGCGCCACTTAAAATATCTACTATTGTATCTTCATCATCAATATTTAACAAAACATCATTAAAATCACCAGCCATAGCTAACATACCAGACAAAGGGTCATATCTTGCATAACTTATCCAGGTCCAAGCATCTGGTCCCTCTTTATATGTACCATCTTCGTTTTTCTTTCTTACTCCAATAGAATATGGTTGATGGTTTTCCAACCAGGTTTTTCTATATTTTTTATCTCGTGGACCATAACCAGTTATCGCATAACCCTCGTTCATGCCTCCAGTGCCAGCATAGGCTAAAGTTGCAAACATAAGAGTGCCAGTTGTTGCTCTTACTAAAGCCTCTCGTTTTTCAGTGGCACTACCACTTATTAATTTTTTATAAAAACCTGGCATCAATACAGCTAAAGGTGTCCTTTCTGTAACTCTTCTTACAATTTGTGAGGGTGTCTTATAGAAAGGAACCCATATCTTAATTCCTGATAAATTAAAAAATCTTGTCATACCTTGAAATACGCCTGGCAAATCGTCTTGAAAAGTTAACATTCTTGCAAACTCACTGCCCTGTTGAAAGGTACTATCTTTATTTATCGTATGTAAATAGCTATCAACACTAAAATCATAAGCCTCTTTTTTTATAGCCTCATCTCCAGTAAATATTTTTTTTGTACCTTTTTCTGGGTCAATAATTTTTTCATACTTGTAGTCGGATATGTCAATACCTTCATTTGTTATTTTTTCATTAATTTCTTTTAATTTGTTGGTGTAGGCTAGAGATTTTTGACGCATACCAATACCTTCTATTTCTACACCCCTGGCCATTGTTTTAAAAAATTCATCAATAGCAATCATAGGACGATACCCTAACATTCTATAAGTAATACCTAGACCATCTATAGCTAACGCAGCTGCACTCTCTCCTAAACCTCCACCCTCTGCTCTATTTCTTAAACCGAAACCTTGTCTTGTTACAGTTCTACCAGCCATATCTAGCTTACTTGTATTTTCTGTAAGAGATTTTTCATGCAGTAACGCATGGGTCATATTTCTTAATGCTTGAGGTAAATATGTAATATGTCCTTTTAACATAGCCATAGCTTTAGCCATTTCATCTTTATCCCCAGTCATACCTGCTATAAATTTTTCAGCCATTAACATTTCATAAAATGCAACTTGAGATACAGTATTATATGCGTGAGTAACTCCAGACGATAATAATGCTGAAGTATAGATTTCTACTAATGCTCTTGGAGTCATTTTGGCTCTATCTAACAATGTCATTTTAAGAAATTTATTTTTAGACACATCATTAGGCAAGGCTTTATAAGATGCTAACATAGTTCGCACAGCAGCCTCACCACCATTAGCCTCCATATATTCTGCTAAGTTTTTCTCTGTAAGAACTGCAGTAAATTCTCCTACTGTATTTGTGTCCTGCCAAGTTTTTAGAGCCTGTATTCTTGATTGCCCTGGTGAGGCAATAATTTTATTTGACACAAGGGTTCTTGCTATTTCTTCTTGTACACCTACTAATTGTATTTGAGCATATCCAGCAATATTCAGTGCCTGGTGCGCTTTAGCTAAATCCATAGCACTTCCAGATTTTTCAAATTGTTGCATGGCTTTTTCAGCAACAACAGTAAAAGATAAAACTGTTCTTTTTGCAGCAAGAAGTTCACTGTCTGTAAATGGCCTTTCTTTTTTACCTCTTCTCAATAATTGTAGCATAATATCTACAGAACCTATTTTGTTTGCGTCATTGATAATATCGTTGAATGAACGAATAGAACGACTTTGACCTTTATCAATGACTTTACCATCTTTATATTGCTTTCCCCCTTCAAGTATTTTTTTTCCTGTTGTATCTTTTTGATTTTTGTAATGCTCAAACATAGCACCAATCAATTTTTTAAATTGTACATCAGCTGTATCATCAGATTTCTTACTGTCTATTTTATTAAGATTAGGTAAAACAACATCAAAATCTACATTTCCTTGCATATAGCTTTTAACTTTG
>VTLG01010324.1_pt1 | contig 10349 bp, 14 predicted proteins | sample 4694571 | NCBI WGS metagenome assembly VTLG01 (sample SAMN12604809, study PRJNA352737) | marine metagenome | biome: ENVO:00000447; feature: ENVO:00000209|ENVO:00000569|ENVO:01000036; material: ENVO:00002151; isolation source: viral sequences binned using virsorter ... | reverse complement strand
TTCCGAGTCCAACTTGCCTGTCGATCTCTGGTGCAAGATATTCTCCACTTCCTCCAACGCCTGTCCTGCCATGGAGATCGCACAGCTCGGACATACCCTGAGCGAAAGCCTTTTTGAGATCCCGTGGGTGACAGGCAGAGAGATTAATATGTTGGAGCAAGCACGTTCCGCGTGATCGCACGTAAACTTCAAGACACACGTTCCCGAATATGCGCTTGCCATCTCGTCCATACTTAATCTTGTTGAGCCAGATATCTCCTGATCTGATTCCATAAATTAATGCCTCTTTGGTTTCTTTAGTTAAATTATCCCATAGTTCGTGGGAAATGTCTACACATCTTTTTACCCAAGGTAATTGAGACCTTGGTGCTGTGATAAATTCGATTATATCTTTATGGTCTGCGTCGATGTGTATAACGCAAGCTCCATTCTTATAATGTCCACCCCGTCTTAAGGTTTCGTTGAGTGCTGAGTAGATTTTAGCGAACGATACTGGTCCAGAAGCAACAAGACCTTTTTCGTTTTCACTTCCATTGGGTCGGAGCTGAGATAAATGGACTGCAACTCCTGCTCCAAATCGTAAGGCGTGTGAGACGAATCTCCAGGAAGCTTCGATGCCCTGAGGTCCTTCGATTGAGTCATCTACATTAAATATTGTGCATGACACGGGTAGACGTGATTCAGGATTATCCAACCATTGTTGGACCCGACCTGTACGAGCTATAACATTAGCTGTCATTGGATTGTTGTTATGTGTTCAATTAAATTTTTTAGTGAGTTTCCTAGGACGAAGTTCTGTCTTTGTAATGCTAAGAATAATGTTATTACATCTTCTTTTTGATGATGGTATATTGCGTTCAATCTATCTTCAATTACTCTCATCTTTAGGTCTTGCTCCATAGTTAATTTCGTAACCGGGGGCGGGAGTCCATAATCTTGGAGTTTTTGATTCGGTATCATAATCATCAATAGTTAATATACGGGCTAGTCTAGCATTTAATAAAGCATCCTCTTCTGTAAGATGTTTATCTTTAAAAGCTGCTACAACTGTTTCCCATGAACATCCTCTTAATTTAAATAATGTATCAGCACGTTTAACGCCTATACCAGGTATACCACCATAACCATCAGTTTGATCTCCAGACATTGTTTGTGTTAAATGCCAGATAGCTCCCTGTTCTGGTGTGACTGTGAATACCTCATCTAAATTATATAACTTACCAGGTATCTGTTTCATATCCTTATCAGGGGATACAATCATGTTACCTGGATTTTGTGTAGCGTATACTCCCATGGAATCATCAGCTTCTAGTTGAGGCATGATGATTACTTCAAACTCAGTCTTGAGTTTATTGATTACACGCTTGTAACCGCAAGGTTTCTTACGATTTCTGTGCCCTTTATATTCGGGTAGAATTTTCTTTCTAAAATTTTCAACGTCAGAAAAGAAAAGTATTAAAGGAGTGAATGCCCCAAACTTGTCTCTAATTTTGGTAAGTTCTCTAATTGTGGCAGCATAAGCATCATTGAAGTTAGAAGTGACAAGGATAGTATCGTCGCTCCAATCAATCTCAGTCTCCGCTGCAGCACAAGACTTGTATACGATGAAATCAGCATCTATTAAAAGTTTCATAGGTGGTTAATGTACTTCTGCCCAGTTAGCACCTGATTTAGATTCAGCAGCTATTGGACATCTTAAGTGATAATACTCACCAGCTTGCATCGCTGTGAGTTCGAGTAGGAATTTTAAGTCTTCGACTTCTTCTTGCTTACATTCATATTGTAATTCATCATGAATGAATGCAAGTTGTCGAGCAGTTTTTGGTAAATTTTCATGGGTTAATACCATCCATTTTTTCGCAATGATCGCTGCCGAGCCTTGTAAGAGATAATTGAGGGACTTATGTTTCGAGTTAACGAGGATACGACGGTTGTCGAGTCCATGTACGAAACCCCTCTCACTAGCTTTGTGTACGCCTTCCAACAGTTCTTTAAGACCTGGAATGGCATTAACATAAGCTTTCCTAATCTCTTTACCTTTCTCTCTCGCCTTGTTCTCGGATAATAGTGGGTCATAAGTATGTCCTAATTTAATATCTCCGCACCCGTAAAGGAAGGCGTAGGTAACTGTTTTGACTTGACGTCTGGTAATTCCGATGGCGTCGGCATTTGTTTGATGAATGTCTCCGTTGATAAGGATCTCCTTATAACGCCCTCCATCATACTTCGCAAGATAGTGGGATAATAAGCGTAACTCAATCCCGCTAAGGTCAGCACCGCACATGATCCTATTAGGACTCGCGGTAAACAATTTCCTGAATTTTTCATCTGATGGTACCTGTGCTAAATTTGGTTTTCGATGGTGTGCTCTAAAAGTAGCTGTACCTGTAGAGCAATGGTGATGTATTCTACTAGACGTCGTACATAGCTTCTGCCATGCGTTCACGCCTTCGGATATCATCCCAAGCTTTTTCGTCAGATCCAGTAGTGTCAAGAACTGGAGAGCAATATCCGAGCCAATATCTTTCAATACGGTCTCGTCGATAACTGCCTTCCCTGAGTTCGTTGTTAATAAAGGAGTCCAACCATAATGTGTTTGTAAGATCCAAGATATGTGATCCCTTGATGTTGGGTTTAAGTCTTTTAACTTCGTGAAAGGACAGCCTTCAACGTATCCTTTTGTTCTGTTAGCTCGTTTAGGAGTAAATTCTGTTCCTTTGACGTAAGGATGCCTGTTTCGTAGTACTTGACAAGTATCTTCATACTCTTTTCTGAGAGCAGATTCAAGTTCCCATGCAGCTCTTTCATCAAAATGCCATCCATAAATTTCCTGTTCTGTAAGTATGCTTGCTACCTGGTGTTCTAAAGTGACCCACTCAGGTAAGGGTTGAAGTGGTCGCATAGTTTTTTAGTAACTTGTACGTCTTGTTTGCAGTAGTCCTCCATTTCTTGAGACCATGATGACCAATCGGTAGTCTTACCGTAATCACCTTTGCGTTCGCCTAAGCGATATCCGTATGCCTCAAGGGAATGTGAACCGTATAGTTTTGTTGGCATGCCTTCCCATTCATGTTTCTTATCTATATCGAGTAAATTCGGATGATATAGGCGAGATAAAATAAGGGTATCGACAATAGTACCAACAGGATCAAAAAAGGGATAGAGACGTTTAATAATAGGGAGATCAAACCCCACGATATTATGCCCGACAATATAATTAGCCATTTGGATGTGTTGGACTGCTCTAACCACAGGGAAAGAAAGCCCTTTCCCAGGCGTTTCATCATTGAACGTGTCTGTGTCATTTTCGTCTTCGTAGTATATTGCTGCACAATGTATGTGCGTAGTATTATGTAGCAACCCGTTTGTTTCCAAATCGAAGACCACTGTCCCAATGGTAAGTTTTGTCTGTGAATTTGGCACGTTTAACTGCCTCTCTAGTAGGTGGGTTTGGTTTAATTAATTTAGAAGTCTGTTGAGGGATTGAACTCAACGATGGAATCTTTCTCAGTTTCATATTCAGTAAATAATGAGGTGGTTAAATCATATCTTATCTTTCCAGCGTACCCAGTCTCACCCGAATAGCGGTTTTTAATAATTCTAAGAGTCGTAACGTCTCTCTCAGTTTCGGCTTGCTGGTCTCGTTCCAAAGCGATGACTTGATCGCTAAGTTGAGCAATGCTGTGAGACCCCCGTAATTGACTGAGGGACACGCGACCTCCCTCTTCGTGCGTAGCCCTATCATTGCTACTTCTCCTTAAATGTGATACTAAAAATAAAGATATACCTGTTCGTTCTACCAATGACCTTAATTTTGTCATAGTAGTATCTATCATTCTACGTTCATCACCATCTAATCCAGATAGTAATATACTAAGATGATCTAAGAATACAATACGACACTCCAATCCACTGGCAAGGTATTCGATCCGATTGTAAATGACATCAGGATCAAAACTGCCAAAGCCATCGAACAAATAAAGATTCCAGTTAGAAATACTGGATTCGAAAGCAGATCTGAGTTCTTGTTCGTCATGTTCTCCTATATGTAGTGATTTACCTACAGCACAGGACATTAATCCAAGGGCGGTGCGTCGGTTCGACTCCTCAAGTGCCAGGTACCCAACCCGTTCTCCTTGGGAAAGTAGGTTAGTAGCAATCTGACGGCAGAAGGACGATTTACCTTGTCCAGATCCTGAAGTAATAGTAGTAAGTTCTTGGTGTCTAATCCCGTGCAGTTTACTTTGTAAGCCTCTAAAGGGGTAGTCATAATCAGATGGTGGTGTTGGTGTAATTATCTCTTTATATAACGTCTTTCCTTCAATAATGCCATCAGGTCGCCACGGTTTAGCCTCCCAAATAGCCTTTCGAATCGCATCAGCATCGTTAGCTTGTAATGCCTCTGATGGATCTTTGTACGCCTCCATACGGGCGATCTTGACCCTACCGACTGGTAATACGCTAGCCGCTTCTTCCGCAGCCTTACCTGGAATAAGGGTATCTGTTTTTGGAGGTCTTTCTTAGCGGCAGCGGCTCCATGCGGTACTGATACCATCGGCCATCCCGACATAGATTCGTAACAACTGGCAGCATCTAGTTCACCTTCAGTAATAACAATGCGTTTGCCAGTAGTAGGAAACAAATACTGACCGAATAGAGTGTCAGTGGAAACTCCTTCATAACTAAATTCTTTACGTTTATTTTTTACTTTAACCCCGCTAAGTACTCCATCGCTTGTGTAATATGGAAAGCGTAGAGTAGCTCCATCTCTGAAAATCCTGAAGAATCTGCAAGTTTTCTCAGAGATACCTCTTCTTCTAAGGGCTTCTGGTTCTCCTTTAAGTTGGACATCGGTTTTCATTTGTTGACTGTGAATAAGATTTATACCTTCTGCAGGTGTGTATGTATGGCAGACAAAGCAGTACTTGTGACCATCAGTATAAACTGAGTTAGCATCTGATGAGCCACAATTACTACATGGTTCATGTGCCACAAATTCGCTGTTTAAATCAGCCATTCGAGTGGAATATCATGGAATGCTGCCCATGGTATATCATGTTTATCGCACCATTGGGCATATGTTGTTTTAGATTTCTTAGATATTCTATTATAAGGTGATTGAAATACCATCCTTAAGTCTATTGAAGGATTGTCCCTCTTAACTGCAAGGATCTTCCGTCTGTCATCCGCCGCCCAGTATCCTTTTGCTTCAAGATATACGTGGTTTGGCAAACTAAAATCAGGAGTATAATTATGCTGGATGGTATAAGCCACCTTTTCAGATTCGTATTCATAAGAAATCCCTAGTGTTTGAAGGAGAGTAGCAATTCTCTCCTCCAGTTTAGATCTAAATTTAGAAGTCTTCTTGCTCATCTGTATCTACTGCAGGTGGTGTATCAGTAGTTTTAAACCCTTCAGACTTACCAAAGAGTCCTGCTACTTCATCAGTAGATAGGTCATCAGAAGAAATACCAGCTTCAGCATTTAGTTTGACAACTTGTACACCAGCCAACTTAAGAGAACTACCATAGGTAACTCCATCCTTAAGTATATAAGGTTTTTGATAAAAACCAAGTTTAACAGTAGATCCGCCATATAATGGTGTTTTAGTATCTGTTAAGGGTGAGCCTTCTGTATCAACTACAGGTGGCTTTCTATCTTCACCCCAAGAGAACTTAACTTTATACTTACCTTCAGATACTTCCTCCCAAGGGGTAGGCTTAAGAGTAGCTCTTTTAGGGTTTTTAAGTTTACCTTCAGCCCACTTAAGGACTTCAGTTCTCTCAGTTTCTAATTGTTCAATGAGATTCTCATCAACAACAGCAGCTAAAGAATAACCAAACTTACCAGGTTCTAGTACAGCTTGGAATCCTTCTAACTTTACTTCATTAGTTACGTGAATCTTTCTATTAGACATCAGATACTACCTCGTTTAATGCTCTTTTCTTATCGTCTGGAGCAGGTGTTAAGGATTTTACTTCAGCTTCTAGTTTAGTTTGAAATTCTTGTAACTGTTCTATTCTAACTTTAATTTCTAACAGTTGCTTTTCCTTAGCTTTAAGTTCAGCAGCTTTCAGTCTTTCTTCAGACACAACTACAATAGTAGGAGGTGCAAAGAAGCTATCAAATAATGTGTACATTTAACAGAAAAAATAAGTTGAGTTGATCACCGACTCTGGTTTTAAATCACCAATGATCGGCGGTTCTGTCTCTGCCCCAATTTGATGGGCAAAGTCATTTAGATAATCACGTTCAGCAAATAAATGCATGTACGTCTTTCGTATTATAGCAGATAGTTCGTCCATATCAACAGCACGTGTTAAAACGCTGTCATGTATCAAGGCTATGGGATGATCAAACCTATCCACACTAAGGTGTAACAGGCTGGCATCTAGACTGTGAATTAGATTGGGTGCTGTAGCAGCTTTATGTCTGTTTAAATCAGCCTCATCAGTCCATTTATTTAAGTTAAGGAAAGTAGTACCTAATAATTGTAGATTAACCCTAACAGGATCATCAGTTTTCATTATCTTTTGTGTAACTACAAATCCAGATGGTGTGACCCATTCTAATTTCTTAGCCCCACGCTTAATAGTTTTGGCTACTTCATCTTCTATCCATTTCATTACTGCCATAGGTCCAGGTACTACAGTATTCATAGCATTCCTAACTGCTTTAACAGTAATAGTTAAATCATCTTTATCTATTTCTACACCTTTCTCAAGTAACGCATCTCTAATATAAGAGCGATTTGAATAAGGTTTAGCATTGTAAGGTATAGTCATGACGGTTCTTTTGACTGCCTTCCTATCCCATACTTCATGCAAGGTGGTAGGTATATGAGGCTTAGCAGCATCAGCTACCACCCTATATGCGTCTGCTGGTCTTTCAGAAGGTAACACATTGACGAGTTGTGCTGTCCTACGGTCTCTTGCAAGTCCTGCAAGAATCTGGAGACCACTACATGTAGCGTCTGTTGCTACAGGTAAGCCAGTAGTTTTCTTATCTTTAATTATACAACAGTGATAGTATTCATCACATGCACTAAGAAATTGCCACGGTTCGTCCGCTGCCTCCCAGTCACCAAGATTATCTATTGGATCTTTAGCTACTCTGGTAATCAACGGTATATTGTTAGCAACCCACTCAAGTCTTTCTTTTATAGTGGCTTTATCTAATCCATATGTGGTAGCACACTGAAAAGCTAACCACTTACATCCTTTCTCCGTGATGTATGTTTCATCAGCAAAGTTTAACAAACTTTTACCGAAGTCAGTGTCCTGCGGTGTTAAAAATGCAGGTATTGGATATGATCTACCTCTATAATCAAATGACCAAGGGATATACCAACGTTCACGGTATTTAAACCTTTGAACTGCTTCCATTGTCATCCTTGTGCGGCAGGATCTCTTGAACTCTGCTGCTCTCTTATTCATTACTTCTGCAGCGGCTCTACGGTAGGATTTCCGTGAGTCCTTATTCTCAGCTATATCTACTGGCTTTGGTGGCAGATCGTAATGTATAATCGGGAGGAACTTACCTACACTAATCTCTCGTTGCTGTAATGTTTCAGCGACTTTGACTGTGAATGGATTTAACCTATAAGCAACCTTTTGAATCTTGTTCAAATATGCTATTGGAATTTCTCCCTGTATACGTGCAAGACCAGAACGCCTAACTAAATCATGCCCCATCATTACCTCATTTAATAGGTATCCGCCTGGACTTTCATTGCTCCAATCCTTTGGTGGGACTAGCATCGGCCAAGCTAAAGGGCTAAATAGTTCTGCATTAGCCATGATCTCGTCCTTGATATCCATAAACTCGGGAGTGGGAACAATATATACAATGGTCTTACGCCCTTGTCTAATTGTTTGTTTCTGGAACCATTGACTAGATTCACATATACAATCTAATAACCATCCACCTAATTTAACACGAACGTGTCTTTCCCATGATGTCCATTTCTTGACATTATAGCGATTCATTAAGGTTTGGACGACTACTAGTTTCTGATGTGTACCACATGCTTTGTGCCAGTAACTTTCCTTTAACTTATTTAATAATCCAGGAGCGTTCTTTTCATAATGTCTCATTTGACACTCATCTTCTATGCCTCGTCCTATTGCTTCACATACATTAACTGCTATGTTACTATCTTGCTTATAAGAAAACACTTTATCAAATGTAATCTTACATGCAATAACCGCCGCTGACTGTGAATCAATTGGTGTTAAATAAGCATGAATCTCTTTAAATGTTTGACCAAACGTTCCTTTATGTATCTTAAGTTTAGTTTTATCTATACGTTCTATAATAGATGGTAATAAAGTATCAATACTAGTAATACCATATATACTAGCTGACGCATAACTTTGATTCTCTAACTTAATAGTTTGATCTTGTAAACGCTTTAGTCCTTGACTAATCGCTTCCTTCTCTAATTGAATTTGCTCATCAATTTGAGTTATAGATGGTGTGGATTTCATCAGAAACTTGATCCAGTAATAGGTCTTTTATTTCATCATAATGTGGATGATCTTTATTTAATAAATCTAACGCTTGTTTTTGATATGTATATACATCAATCAAGGATCTCTCCCGCATCATATTCATCTTCTTCATAGGGTTCTCCAACCTCCTTTGGATACATGTGGTGAAAGCTATCCTGAGTTACTAATAAGAATGTACTCTCTGCTTTAGCCATGATCTTAGCTACTCTTTTCTTAGCAGCTGATTGTTTACTATAAGCATACTCTGTAATCTTACCTGTCTCAATATTCTCTTCTCGAATAACGCAATCAATTGAGGATGGTAACTCCCAAGCAACTACTCTCCAATCATAGAACTGTTCAAAAGGTAACTCTTCAAAATACTCATCGGGTACATCTTTAATCTTAGCCCAGTTATTAGGGAAATATTTATTCTTACTCATATACTCTCCTTATATCTATTAGGTAATCATCCATTAATGCAGCTTCATCCATAGCCTCATAAGCTAATTCCTCTGCATCTTCTGGATCTTCATGGTGATAAGGTGAGTCGAGAATAAGATCTCGACCACTCTCTAATAAGACTAAATACTTAGGCATGGCGGGTTGACTGTGAATAAAGTGTTTTAATAAATAACTTAGTACGTTTCTTAGCTTGCCGCAACTTCTGCACTCTCTTCTTTACCTTCGGTAACTTTTTTGAATGCTTTTGCCAATTCGGTACTCTCATCTTGCTCCAATACATACTCAAAATACTTCTCAATGAAGTAGTTCACGTCCTTACGTGTTATACCTGATACTAATACACTATCTGTAAAGTTATCACATACTCTTAATGTAGCATGTGTGTCACAATAAAACAATGAAGGGTTACTTAAATTGTATTCATGTGTTGCTTCAAAAGTTAACATAATTAATAGGCGATGTAAGGTTTGTCATGGTCTTGATCATCTAATATCATATAGTCGATACAATCCATGTGATTAGAGAGTTCAAGATCTAGTGATGTTTCAGCTAGATCATATCCCTCCTCTGTTGTGTCCCACTCATCAGGATCACTCAACAAGTAATAAGCTTTCAATGTCATACTCTTAAGCCTAACTTCTCCATTAAATCATAGACTTCATCAGTTAATTCAACTGCATCATCATCTAGATTCTCTAAATAAAACTCAGAAAGAAAACCAACTAGCTCTCTGTCATCATCATTTAAGCAAGACATAACATCTCCATCTAATAGTTGTTGTTGTTCAAGTAAGTGTGTTTTGATTAGACTCATAATAATACACCAAAGACAATACTTAATATTAATAAGTATACTAAGATAATCATCTGTTGATGCTGATCATTTGCAATCTTTAATAAGTCTGCTTTGTTGATCTTTAGTGAATACTTCATAACATCCTTTTTCTTTTAATTGATCTAGTTCCCTAGATAATAGACCATAACGTGATATGATCTGTGATCTTGTCTTAAACATATTCAATAATAAGATAAGTTAATACAAGTGGTGTTAATGCTAATAAAAACATTGAACTAATTAGACTCTCTCAGTGAGAGCCAACGGTCCATGCGAGGATCGAACTCGCATTACTAGCGTGACAAGCTAGCGTACTAACCATTATACGAATGGACCAGGAAGGAAGCTATGCAGCTTCATCTTCAGTGACTTCAAAGGCTATCATCTCAATGAAACACCATACTACATCATTCTTATAGACTGTTAAGCTTGCGTCAGCATTCTTAAACATCTCAACTAAGAATTCAATACCATAGTGAGACTCGATGTACTCAACAATCTCGTCTTCATAAGTATTAAAGAACTTGATGGTGTCACCATAATATATGTGTTGGCTGC
>VTLG01017276.1_pt1 | contig 10351 bp, 11 predicted proteins | sample 4694571 | NCBI WGS metagenome assembly VTLG01 (sample SAMN12604809, study PRJNA352737) | marine metagenome | biome: ENVO:00000447; feature: ENVO:00000209|ENVO:00000569|ENVO:01000036; material: ENVO:00002151; isolation source: viral sequences binned using virsorter ... | reverse complement strand
ACTCCTGAGATTAAAGAAGAGCCTAAGAATGAAGTTGAAGCAGAAGAAAAGACAACTACTAGCAATACAGTGGAAGCTAAAGAAGTTAATGAGGAACCGCAGGAAAAAGAAGTAGTACAGGAAGAAGCACAAGAAGAGAAACAAGAGGTTAAAGAAGAACCAAAAGAAGAAAAGCAAGTGGTTGAAGAAGAGGCCAAAGAAGAACCTAAAGAAGTAGCAGAGAACAAACCAACAAAAGAACAAGAAAAAAAGCAAGAAAAAGCAAAACAGATTATAGAAGGGTTACCTAACAGCTATGACCCTGTATCGCAAATTACTACCTTAGCTCTTGTAAATGCATTAGGACCAAATATAACAACGTACCAATCTCAGGTGGTACAAGTACAGCCAACATGGTATGTACCAGAAGATATTTATACTGATGCAATTCTACCTGATCCGTTAGGAAGTTATATAAGTGTACGATCAAATTTACAAATAGAAAAAATGATTGGACAACAGTATGAGTAACGAGGTAGAATATAAAGGAATTAAAATTAGGGGTGGCAAACTCCTATTAATACTACCGTTACTTGGAACTCTCGGAGGTGGCATATGGGCTGGTTTTGAGGGTTATGCTCGTTGGGTAGCAATGGAGGAAAAAATTGCTGGATACGTTGCTCCTGATCTTACTGGTTTTACTATAAAACTTGATGTACTAGAAGAAAAACTTGCTGGTATAGAAACAGTAGTAGAATCTGAATTAGATTCAGTAAAAACTAACATAGAGACAGAGATGTCTACTGTAAAAGAATTAGTTGGTGCAGCACAAGATGATGCAAGAACAATTCGTACAGATCTAAGAACAGATATACACGATGCCCACGATCAAATTGCTGCTATAGAAAAAAGATCTAGAGCACTAGGGCAAGAAGTAAGATTAGAACTGAGAAATATAGAAAAAGATATGAGAGATCTGATTGACCATGCATCTGACAGATTTGACGGCAAAAGAACTGCAATTGAATCAGATGCAACCCGTAGAGCAGAAGCACTTGACACAAAACTTAAAGAACTAGAAGATAGGTTACGTACAATGTTACAAAGAGCATTAGATAATCCTTTAGCAGGTCAATAATGGCAGAGGATGATAAAAAATGTTGTAATGGTGAAAATTGCAACTGCGAAAATTGTACGTGTACAGAGGATAATCCCTGTGCATGTATGACTGATAAACAAGGAGAAGATAATAATGGTTGAACTAATGAATAGATTAAAAGAGCCTTCATCTTATGCAGCACTCAGTGGTGTATTTGCTATGTTAGGTATAATGGTACCAAGTGATCTGTGGCAGAGCGTAGTAATGGTTTGTTGTGGTGCAGCAGGTGCTATTGGTTTCTTTGTAGGTGAAAAGAAAGGTTAATCTATGAGATTACTTGCATTAAGAAAAAAGTATGAAGCTAATATAGATATAGCTAAAGCTAATCTTGATGTGTTATTACATTCTGCTGTGGGCATTGGAGAACATTCTGATCTTACAGCAGAAATGGATAAGTGGATAGGTGAGATTGCTTCTAACCAAGATAAGATAGATGCAATTGATGAATTAAATGAAACTAAAGATACACCACCAGAACAAGGAGATTTATTTCGTGAAACTAGCCGATGGTAAAATAAGAAGAAAGACTAGTACTATACCGTTTGGGTATGTGTTAGATACACAGGATGAAAAACATCTGTCCCCTATACCAGAAGAGCTACAAGCACTGGATCAGGCATTAACATATGCTAAGTCTTGCGGGTGGAGAAAAGCAAGTCAGTGGCTATTAGCAAAAACAGATAGATATATATCTGACGAAGGTTTAAAAAAACGTAGTAAGTTAGGAATATACTTAGATGGCAACGGAAGCCAAACTGGATAGGAAGAAGATACGTAAAGCCGTATCAACAAAGCTATCCAACGCTAAAGCAAAAGCAAAAAAAGATTCAAAACGTGCTATAAATGCACGATACAGGGCAAATAAACTACAAGAAAGCCTTAGTAAAATAGATGCAGCTCTTTCAGGTGACGGAAAAGAGCCAATATCCGAAGAAGAACTACTAGCGTTACCAGAAAAAGTAAGAAATCACGTTGCTGAGAACGAAGTTGTGTTTAAATCTAACGATGGACCACAGGCTGAGTTCTTAGAAAGTCCAGAAAGAGACGTATTGTACGGTGGAGCAGCAGGTGGAGGTAAATCATACGCACTTCTTGCTGATGTTTTAAGAGATGTAGGCAATCCTAACCACAGAGGACTACTTTTAAGACGTACTTTACCAGAATTGACCGAACTTATAGACAAAAGTAGGCAATTATACACAAAAGCGGTGCCGGGAGCAGTGTTTAAACAGGCAAAATCAACGTGGGAGTTCCCTTCAGGGGCTAAAATATGGTTTTCTTACGTAGATGATGACCGAGACGTAACAAGATACCAAGGACAAGCGTTCAATTGGATAGGAATAGACGAAATAACACAGTATCCTACTCCATATGTTTGGAATTATCTAAGATCTAGACTTAGAAGCACCGATCCAAAGCTTGGTCTTTACATGAGGTGCACAGCTAACCCCGGTGGAGTAGGAGGTTGGTGGGTAAAGAAGATGTATATAGACCCATCCCCACCCGGACAGGCATTTTGGGCAAAGGAATTTGACACACAGAAAACAATAAGGTACCCTACCGGACATTCTAAAGCAGGCGAACCTTTATTTCTGAAAAAATTTATACCAGCAAGGTTGACAGACAATCCATATCTTGCTATAGATGGTCAATACGAAGCTATGTTGCTTTCCTTACCAGAAGTAGAACGAAAAAGACTATTAGAAGGAGACTGGGATGTCGCAGAGGGAGCAGCTTTTACAGAATTTAGCAGAACGCTACATGTGGTGGAAACCTTTGACCCTCCTGATGGTTGGGCTAGGGTACGTGCCGGAGACTACGGCTACAGTAGTCCTTCTTGTATTCTTTGGGGTGCTATAGACTGGGATAACAACATCTGGATATATAGAGAACTGTATATAAAGAACAAAACCGGTGAAGCTCTCGGTGATTTAATACTAGAATTAGAAAGAAACGACCCAAACATGCAAATATCCGTATTAGATGCAAGTTGTTGGAACAGAACAGGGTTAGGGCCTAGTATAGCAGAAACAATGAACAGAAAAGGCTGTAGATGGGTTCCATCAGACAGAAACAGACTAGCAGGAAAGATAGAAGTGCATAGAAGATTAGCTTGTGATAGTAGAGGACAACCAAGAGTAAGAATTATGGAAAATTGCACTAATTTAGTAAGAACATTACCTACATTACCTCTATCTAAAAATAATCCAGAGGATGTAGATACAAAAGCAGACGATCACGCATATGATGCGTTGAGATATATGATGATGGTGAGATCTTTGCACAATGCAAGTACACCGTACTATTCTAGCAGGCAGATGCAACGATATGTGCCGGAAAATGAGGTATTTGGATACTGATGGCTAAAGATAAAGATATAGTAAAACAAAATTTACCTACAGATATTAGAATGATACTAGAAACTGATGAATTAGATCAGCTTCGTGCATATAGAGAGCTTTATGATGCTATAGTTAAAGATGGAAAAATTTTAACTGTAAAAGAACTTCAAGATAAAGCTAAAGCTGGTCTACTTACTGCTGGTGATTCTATAACAAGTAGATTATATATACATGGAATTATCAAAGATGAAATGGCTTCATTTATAAAATTCCCTGAAGAAGATATTGAAAAAATTAAAAAGCTGTACAGTGCTTTTCCTGATGCTAGTAAAGGTAAGGGAGAAGCAATAAGAACCATTGAAGGTTATGAAGATATAGTTGTTAAATTTAAAAGTTTTTTTAAGAAGACAAAATTTAGCAATCAACAATTTGATTCATCTATAGATGAAATTATGGATAGTACAGCAGAATTAAAACAAAATAAAGTACCAAATATAGGTTGGTTAGATACCAATCATTTAAAACCTTTTAGAAAAATAGATGGTGTTAATGAAAAACTACTTGCAGGAGAAATTCTTGTAGAATCAGCAGGTACAGGAACCCGTATACTAGGAGAAATAGACGGTAAACCTATTATAAATACAATACTTACTGGTATAAAAAATATAGAAACTCCAAGTTTAAAACGAGCAGCAATAGCAGCAATGTTTGGACAAAGAGGTGAAGCTCTTTTAAATATGAAAACAAGTTTTGAGGCTGCATCAAGATTTAAAGGTAAACTAAGGCCGTGGTATGATTCAAAAACAGGTATTATTCATAATCCAACAGATTTAGCAAGTATAAAAGAAATTGGTGGAAGAAAACGACTTCCTCCTACTATTAAAGTAGGCCCATTACTTAAACATATTCTTGATCAACAATTTATTGCATCTGGAGGTAGAGATGATTTATTTCCAGATCTAAGACCAAAGGATTTAGCTACAGAATTAAATAAAGTTGTACATAAGTCTGGAGGTATATCAAATTACCCAGAAGAAATTGTAGAAAAATTAGGAAGAGAACCTACAGGTTATACTGATTTACGTAGAATATTTGCATCTGTATCTATTAATGAAATTGCTAATAGAGAACCTAATCCAACAGAAAAAAAGAGATTAAGACTTTTAGCTGATAAAATGTTAGGACATAATGTAACTAAAAAAATGGATTTAGATGATTTAGATGCAACTGTTGGTGAAGTTATGGAAGGCCATTATGCTAAAGTAAAAGGAGGAACAGTAAATGTTGCTGATAATAAACTCCCTATATTAATGGAGCAATTTTTAGCTGAAGCTATGGAGGCGGTAAATGCAGAGGGTGAATTAAGATCTAATATATTAGCTGCAAAAATAGATATTAAAGTTCCAACAAATTTTGGACATACTTATTCTAACACAATAAAAGCAGATATTGTTAATAAACAACCGAGTGCAAGTGAAGTAATTCAAGTTGAAAAAATTTCAAAAGAAGTGCAAGAAGTTGGTGAACAGGGTGGTAGAATAGACAAACAAAAGTTATTTTTACAAGAAATAAATAATGCAGAAGAAATAGAAGAAGGTATAGATAGGTTAGAAAAAAAGGGATATACAATTGGTCCTAATAATGAAATAATACCACCAGAAAGACCTATAAAATTAAATGACAAAGAAAAAACAGCTAGTAACAAATTGGGTTGGTCTAATATAAAAAATAAAGGTAAAGATATGCTCCGAGAAGCTGTTGGTGATATAAGTCAAAATATTGACGAAGGTGTAGATAGATTGACAAGTAAAGAAACATATTCAGAAATTGGACAAAGATTATTAGATCCAGATGAATATATAAAAGCAGGAAAACAACTACTACCTTTAGTAAGTCAATTTGTTCCAAAGCCTTTAAAACTTGTAGGTAAAGCTGGTAAAATGCTTATACCGGGTTCTAAATTAGAAGGATCAGCTGAAGCGTCAATAGAAGCAATGGATACAGCAACAAGAACTTACAGAGAAGAAATGCAAGCTCAATTAGCAGCAAAAGAGGCTGCAGAAATGCTAGGTAATGTAGAAGCAGAAATAGAAAGATCTCCAGAAGATATTGGAGATAAAAGATTAGAGACTACAGAGGAGAGATTAGATCGGCAAATGTTTGAAGCCGGTATGGGCTCTTAAATTTATTAACAACAACAAAAGGAGGCAATTATGCCACAAGGAGTAAAAGGTGCATACAAATCTGGTTACATAATGGGTCAGATGGGTAAACAAGGTGCAATGAATGAAGCTAACGAAAGTTCATTACATCGTGAAGGTTTAGATGGAAGCATTGCTGGTGCTAACGCTGGCACTATTAGCGGACCATTTCAATCAACACAAGATTCTAAATCTGTATCATCAAACCAAACAGGTGCGTTAAGTACAGTAATGGGTGCTTCAAAGTACACACCATAACATAAAGGGAACAGTATGGCTGATCCAATTGATTTAACAGAAGAAATGTCTGAAAGTTCTGGGGTTGTAGGACTAATCCAAGAACGTATGCGTAGTGCTGAAGATGGTAGACAATCTCACGAAGAACGCTGGTTAAAAGCGTATAAAAACTTTAGAGGAGTATATGATTCTACTACACAGTATACAAGTACAGAAAAGTCTAAGGTATTTATAAAAATAACCAAAACTAAAGTACTTGCTGCCTACGGTCAAATTGTAGATATTTTATTTGCTAATAAAAAATTTCCACTTACTGTAGAACATACTCCAATACCAGAAGGCATTGCTGAGTTTGCACATTTAAAAACTCCTGCGGATAATATACTTGATCCGTATGGTTTTGAGGGTGACGGAAGAGATTTTCCACCGGGAGCAACGGAAGCTGCAGATGCTAATTTAGATTATTTAGGTTCTATGGTAAATAAATTTGGTCCAGAAGCTCCTGTAGCAGAAGGACCAGCTAAAATGGGAGAACCTCAAATTTCTCCTGCAAAATCTTCTGCATTAGCAATGGAAAAAGTAATACATGATCAACTCACTGATAGTAATGCTGTGAATGTTTTACGACATGCTATATTTGAGTCTAGTCTTCTTGGTACAGGAATAATAAAAGGCCCATTTAATTTTGGTAAAACTATTCATAAGTGGGAAGAAGCAGAAGAAGGCAGAATGTATATGCCTTATGATAAACTTGTACCACGCATTGAGGCTGTAAGCATTTGGGATGTATATCCTGACCCATCTGCAACACATATAAATGATTGTGAATATGTAATACAACGTCATAAAATGAACCGCTCTCAATTACGTAATCTTATGAGTATGCCTATGTTTGACCCTGAAGCAGTAAGAGAAGTTATTGCTGGAGGTGGCAATTATCAAGAAAAGTATTTTGAAGATACAATTCGTGATGATGAGAATGAACCATACAGTGAACATGAGCGTTATGAGGTGTTAGAATACTGGGGAATACTTGATGCAACTATAGCTCAACAAATGAACATTGAGGGTGCAGATGAGTTAGACCCTTTAGATCAAGCACAGGTAAACATTTGGATTTCTGGCGGACAAGTTTTACGAGCTTGTGCTAATCCATTTACTCCAGAAAGAATGCCATACTACGCATTTCCATATGAACTAAGCCCATACCAAATTTGGGGTGTTGGCATACCAGAAAACATGGAAGATGCACAAATGTTAATGAATGGTCATGTACGTATGGCTATAGATAATTTAGCACTTGCTGGCAACCTTGTATTTGACGTAGATGAGACATCACTTGTACCCGGACAAAATTATGACATTTTTCCCGGAAAAGTGTTTAGAAGACAGTCAGGAGTTACTGGAACCGCTGTAAACGGCATAAAATTTCCTAGTACTGCTGGCGAAAACATACAAATGTATGACAAAGCAAGGCAACTTGCTGATGAGGAGACAGGTATACCAAGCATTATGCATGGTCAAACGGGAGTAACAGGCACAGGAAGAACAGCAGCAGGACTATCTATGTTGCTTGGTTCTTCAGGATTATCTATAAAAACAGTTATTAAAAATATAGATGATTATTTACTTAAACCCATGGGAGAGGCATTTTTTCAATGGAACATGCAGTTTAATGATAGCCATCCAGATATAATTGGTGATCTTGAAATTAAACCAAAGGGGGCTGCTTCTGTAATGCAAAAAGAAGTACGTTCACAACGATTAACTATGTTGTTGCAAACTGTAAGTAATCCTATGCTTGCACCATTTATTAAAATACCAAACCTGTTAAAAGAACTAGCTATATCGCAGGATATTGATCCTGACAGCTTAGTAAACGATGTAAACGAAGCACAGATATACGCTGAAATACTCAAAGGATTACAAGATGCCCAACAACCTGAAGAAGCCCAAGGAGCCCCTCAAGGCCCTAGCCCCGCTACTGGGGCAGGACAAAATGGAATGGGAGGTGTTGGAGGACTACCTGAAGGACCTCCGCAAGCAGACCTTAACGGCACTGGTGGTGGCACCATCGGAGTTGGAGGTGTACCGGCTGCAGGGGAAAGCGGGTTTACTGGAAATGCTCCTCAAACTGAAGGATAATTTTAAGGAAATGAAAAAAGGTGGCTAGTTTAAATCCAAATTTAAGTGAACAAGAATTATTAAGTTCTTTGTCTTCTGACACTATAAACTTAAAAGATTCTTCTTTTGGTATGCCACCCGATATGTTAAGTGAATCTGTAGGGCAAGCAGAAAAACAAGCTATAATAGATACTCTTACGCCAACACCTAAAAAACCTGATGATTCACAAAAAATTGATGAGCAAGTAGCTAATATTTCTATAAATTTAAAAAAGAAAAAATTGTTTTTAGGAAATTTATCTGATTTAGAAGATGATGATGCAGAATCTGATACGGACCCTTTAAAAGGTGTTACAAAAACATCTTCAATATATAATGTTGAAGCTTTAAAAAATACGTTTGACCCTAATAGAAAAGCAGGTTTTGAAGATTCACAGTTTAAAGATTTAGATATTTCTGGAAAAACTGAAGAAGAAGTGCAGGAAGAGTTAGAAAGAGATGATCAACCTTTCACAAGTTTAACTCCACCAGATTTAACCACATTATATGATCCGATAAAACAGTACGCTACAGATGCTTATGGTGACGTTAGAGAATATTTTAGTGAATTATTTGAACCAAAAGGATTAGATACTGAAGGCGTGTATAGTGTTTCATCAGGAACATATACACAAGCAATACCAACAGGTTTAGGTACCAGAACAAGTCAATCTGCTATAGGATTAAGTCAACCACCACCGGCTTCATTAGCGGGAGCACAAACAGGAGATATTACTAATATTACTGGATTAGCTACTTCAGGAGCATCAGCTTTTGCAAATATTGGTTTATCTGTTCCGGCTGGCACCATTACTGGTTTAGGAACAAAAGCTACAGTAGGAGCTGCGGGAGCACCTTCATTTCAAACAGGTTTAAGTACAGGAACTACATCCGCAACTGGTAGTGCATTAAAACTAGCAGGTCAAGCAGCATCATTATATGGAATATATGCAGGAGTAAAAGAGAAAGATTATTTTAGTGCGGGACTATCACTTATAACACTTATTAACCCTGCAACCGCTATACCTGCTGCTATTCTTCAAGGAGCAAAAATGTTATTTGGTGCTTGGTCTGCTAGTAAACGATCTAAACCAAAATTTGGTGGTGCAGAATTTAAAGCAGAAAAAAATAGACTAATGGCTACAGAAGGATATGGCTATAATGGTTACCAACCTTCAGCAGGAAAAGCTACTGTAGCTTCTATAGCAGACTATGTAAACACTTACGTAAAAACATTTGGTTTACAGTTTAATGGAAGCAGATGGGCAAAAGCAATAAAAGCTGATCCTAGATTAAACCGTTATGATACTATGAATGATAGTGGATATAATGATCCATCTGTACTTAGCCGTAAAATATTTGAGACAGAAGGGTTGATAACAGGAACTCCAACGTATAATGGTCAACCAATTACAAGCCAAAAAGATTATCAAGAAAGGGTAGCAGAATTTAACAAATACTACAAAAAGACAGCTCTTGAACGTGGTGGACTTGTAGATGCAGCAGCTGTAGGAATAGATCCTGATACACTATCTAACGAGCATGATAAAATTACTTTTAAAAAAGTTTCCCAAGTTTCAGCACCCGGAGGACAAAACTATACTACTCGTATTGTTAGGACTAGTGGACATAGTGGTGGAACAACTCAAACAGGATATTGGAAACATGGCTATCATGGAAGCACTTGGGTACCAGCACCAACAAATGTTCAAGTTACACCCGCTGGTTATAATACACCAAGTTCAGGTTATATTGAAGGCTATACTTACGAAGATGCAACACCCTTTGATATGCTATACAAAAATCTTGTAGGTAATTTTAATAGAGGCCAAGGAGGAACAAACTACTAATGTTAAGTTTTTTAGGACCAATAGTAAGTTTAGTTAGTGCACCTGTAAAATCATACATGGAAGAACGCACAGCTAAAGTTAAATCAAAAGCAAAAATAGCAGAAGCAAAAGTAGATGCAGAAATAAGACGCATTGAAAAAACAGCTGACTCAGAAATAAACTATGATATAGAAGCATTGAAACAACAGCAGTATAGCTATAAAGATGAATTTGCTTTACTCGTAATAACTATGCCATTTATCGGATCATTTTTACCTTGGACACAAGAGTATGTTATGCTTGGATGGGAATATGTATCCAATGCACCAGAATGGTACAGCTATACATTTATCGGTGCAATATCCGCATCACTTGGTATTCGTTGGGCAACTAAAATGTTAGGTAAAAAATGATAGTAGATACTTTCCGTAAATCTGAACT
>VTLG01015554.1_pt1 | contig 10351 bp, 11 predicted proteins | sample 4694571 | NCBI WGS metagenome assembly VTLG01 (sample SAMN12604809, study PRJNA352737) | marine metagenome | biome: ENVO:00000447; feature: ENVO:00000209|ENVO:00000569|ENVO:01000036; material: ENVO:00002151; isolation source: viral sequences binned using virsorter ... | reverse complement strand
TTAATAATTTGTAGGTGTCAATTGCCACTGCCACCGACTTGAACTTCTTGATATCCATCTTCATCCTCTGGTTTATCATCGTACTTATGACTTAGTAACTCTACATCACCAAGATCAATTGTAGGTTGACTTAGTGAATGGGCCACGGGCGGTGTAAACTTACGCCCACAATTTTTAGCAAGTTTCATCCACGTTTCAGCATACTCTTTGTGATGCTGCATCATCGGCTCATCACCAATCATTCGTGAATCATTAGCACGCATTATATTAATCTTAGCTCTAGCTAGTCTAGTGCCAAGCTTGAAGCCTTCTTTAAATACAGCTTCGTAGTCTTTTTTTAGTACAGTCATACTTTCTCCTTCTTAGTGTGAGTAGGGGGATTCTTTGACTACCCCCAACCTTTTCCCGACAAATCAAACCTTATGAGTTTAACTAGTACTTCAGAACCACCCTCGGACCCTTCAGGCATTTGCCCATATCTTTCCTCAAGTGTGCCTTACTACCTTGTTACAGTTGTTCAGCCATACTCTGAGAACCTTGCAATGTTCTCATTTAATTGTGTATATAATGTAATTTAATGGGAGTGTCAAGTATTAATATTATTAAACATCATAGTTTCTACACATTTTACTTCATAATAAAATTGCTCTATGCCGTTTTGCAGCGCCCATTGTTCTGTGTAAACAGATTTAAGCTCTTTCTTCATTAAACATTCTTGTTCAGAAAAAGTTATCTCACTTATGTGTTTTATACCAGGACTGTTTGGTAAAGATAAAAATACAAATAATACCCAAATCTTAATCACCAGCGTCGCCCCAGCTATCTCCACATTCTACGTCTACCTTACTTGGCACTTCCAATTTTACTGCGTGTTCCATGATCTCTTTAATTTTAGACTTATCTTTTTCAGTTGCAACAGAAAAGTCTAGTTCATCATGTACTTGGATGTGCGATAGATAGCCCTCCTTCGATAGCTCAAGCATTGCTTTCTTTGTTTGATCAGCCGCTGATCCTTGTATTAATCTATTTAAAGCTTTGTATGTCCAGGCTCTTTTAATCATGTGTTCGCCATATTCATCTTTAGCTTCTTTAAATGGCAGAGCTTTTTGACCCCACTCATTAGTTGGTTCATATAATTCAAAACGACATCTTCTACCTTCTATTGTAGACAAGTAACCTTTCTTACCTGCTTTGTTCATCGTATCATTCATCAATTGTTTAACAAAAGGCACGCGTTCATTGTAGTTAGCTAACATCTCAGTTGCATCTTCTAAGTTGATACCTAGTTGTGACATGAGTTTACCTTTACCCATACCATAAAACAAACCAAGGTTTATTGTCTTTGCTTTCTTACGAGGTATGTCTGCTATTTCAGAAACCATTTTATGAAAATCTGTTGTCTCATCATCTCTGTATGCATCCACAAACTTATCTGCACCAGTAAAATTTTTCATGCTGGCGTAGTGCACAACGATTCGTGGTTCTTGTTGCGAGTAATCGAATATACCCCACTCACAATCTTTCTCAGGTATAAATATACTTCTGATCAGTGGGCCGAGAATCGCGTGTCGTGCTGGGATTTGCTGTAAGTTAGGATTACTATAACTAAATCTACCTGTTACTGTTCCTCCGTCGTCCGAACGCATCTGGTGGATCTCAGCATGAATCCTCCCTCTGTGCGAATGCTTGACGATCGTATCAATGAAGGTGGTTCTTGCTTTATTAATCTCTCTTTCGTTGACAACCATTTTAGCAAGTGGGCTATCGTGCGTTGACAAAAAGTTTTTATCAAACTTAGGTTGACCCGTGGGCGTTCTGTCGTACTTAATTTTAAGAGCATCAAAGGCTTTAGCAACAGAAGCTGCAGACCATACTTCAACGAAGTGTCCACTAAGTTTCTGTATTTCTTTTCTAAGTTTCTTCTCTTGACTCCATAAATCATTTTTTATTTTTTCCGCTTTGTCCAGGTCAACCCTAACGCCCTTTTGTTTCATGTCAAATAAAACAGGAAATAGGTCTGTTTCTAGCTCAAAAATGTTTAATAAATTATTTGCTGTTATTTCTTTTCTGAGGTGGTGCCATAGACGTAAAGTTACTGCAGCATCTTGTTCTGCATACTCTCCAACGTGTGATGCTGGTAGTTTCCACAGCTCAGCTTTTGGATCTACGTTCCATTCTTTTGCAGCCTCTCTTAGAAAGGTTTCTGATTTCGACTCTTTTAGATAATCCTTTGTTAATGAGTTTAGATCGAAACGAAACCTATTTTCATCCACTAAGGGAGCTGCAATAAGAGTGTCTATTATTTTACCCTTGATGTCAACACCCATCGCTTTCAACCAACCAACATCATAAAAAGCGTTATGAAAAATATAATTTTTATCGTGATAACTACACTGATCTTTCAACCATTTAGTCACGATACCTTTATCCATGTTTGGTGGTGTGTCGTGCGCAATGGGATAATAGCCACTCCATCCCTCAACTGCAATTGCTATGCCCACGACACCATCTTTACGAATATAACCTGGTCCTTTGTCTTTGATACCAGGATCTCGTGTTTCTAAATCTATTGCTATCTCATCGTATCCAGCTAGATCAGGAAAGTGATCAGGCATAACCCATTCACTTTTCATTCTATGAACTTTAGGAAACCAATTAGGTTGTTCTTTCACGTTTCCTCCTTCTGTTCTGCATACGTCGATAGACGTCTTTCCAATCTTTTTCAACGCCTAGTCTGACAAGATGCTTAGCAGCAGCTTTGTCTAACTTATCAAAGAACTCTTTGTTAACTGGCTTTTCTTTCATAGAAGAATATTGGCTCGTATTCATATTGTGCCTCCGTTCGGCGAACAATTACTAATCGTTGTTTTGCCCTGGTCATGCCAACGTAAAAAACTCTAGCCTCATCATCCCGCCCTTGTTGATTCTCAGTCGATGCTTTGTAAGGTCCGTAAGACAAATCAGTTAACAACATAACGTTATCTCTTTCTCCGCCTTTACTAGCGTGTATTGTAGAAACTTCGATTCTTGGTTTATCATCTAGTTTATTACCGTCACGCATAAGATTTCTTAAATACTGTATTCTCTTTCTAAGACCTTTAGCATTAAGAACTTCATACCATTTCAACGTTCGAACGTCTATGCCTTTAATTTTATCTCGTAAGCCAAAATCATTTATTAAATCATCTATACCATACATAGTTGCATGATCTCCTTTGAACGTGCCGTAGTTTCTTTTTATACGTGTGCTATCCATAAACTGATAAATTAAATCACACATTTGACCATTTACTTGTCTACCGTTCTGTAACGTGGTCCACGCTTTGATAGCATCTATGTATTTTAAATTTACAACAGACTGTCCATACCTTTTATACAACCAACCAAATGATTCTAAAGCCTGTGATACTTGTTGCACAATCTCATGAGTACGACAAAGTATTAACCACTCGCCTTTTGCAATACCTTTGTTTAGTGGTCTGATATTGATGATATGTTTTTCACCCTCTTCATCTCTTGGTAGGTAATGTTTAGGTATTCTGTTACTAATTGACTGTGCCATTTTTGTGGCAAGAGTGTGTACGGTTTTAGGAATACGATACGACTGTGTTAAAGGTATGATAATATTGTCATCATCTTTAGCCATTTCTATAAAGTGTTCTATGTCTGCACCAGCCCAACGGAAGATTGCTTGATCATCATCACCAGCTACATATGTTTCAATTGGTTTTGCAACCTCTTGTATCATATCAATAACTTGCCATTGATGAACTGATAGATCTTGTGCCTCATCAACAAATAAATATTTTAATGGTGGTGGGTTTCTTCTTTTTAAAAAATGATTAAAGTAATCTACATACTCTAACTTATCTCTATGCTCTTTGTATTTTTTTAAATCTAAATCCATCTGCTGTATTGTGTTACGAGCACCAAAATCATTTAACTTAACAGTACGAAATATTTTACGCAGTCTGTCATCATCATTTGGAAACTTAGCGTACGCAAGATTAATTAGATCTTGGTATTCACTTTTTGCAGTGGGCATAGATATATCCATACCGTTACCTTTTTTCATTTTATTTACAAACACGCGTCCCGTGAGCCGCGATAAGTCATCATAGTCATGTTGGTCCATGATCTGCGATTGTTGTAACTGTAAACATTTATAAGCTAATGAGTGTAGCGTACAAAAATACGGATACATCTTTTTTAGTTCAGCTTCGCTCCAGTCTTCTTTCGTAACTCTGTCACGAATTTCTTCTGCAGCTTTGACAGTGAAACTAAAGTATCCTATCTCATTTGGTCTACAGTGACCTTCATTAATTAATTTATCAACTTTGTTTTTTAAAAAAGTTGTTTTGCCTGTGCCTGGCGGGCCTATTACAATATTTCTCTTCATTAGTAGGGATCCTCTTCTTTAAAGTTATTTTCCTTCAGAACGTATTCTGCATCACTGACATCTACTGGAACCCTCCAGATGTGATGTCCCTTATTGTTTATCTTCATCTTCTCACTTTTACCCTTGTAGTCTTGAAATATTCTAAATTGTGCCACGTCCGATAACTTTGCAAATCTTTTTGTTTTTAAGAAATCACGAAACGATTGTGGTTTAAAGAGATAATCTCCTTCACTTTCGTATACCATGCCTTGTAGCATGTCCTGTCTTTCTTTTGCTCCCGCGTTGTTCTCAATAAATATTTGTAGGTAAGATAAAAACTGACCACTGATGTTTACTTCAGATGGCATTATTACTTTTTCATAACTAGGATCATCAAACAAAGATTGAACTTTGTCTGCCCACACATCTGACTTAACTGGTTGTGGACTTTCATCTATGTGTTTAATACAAGCTTTTCTGTATCTAGGGTGGTCTCCTAGTGTGTCTCCGTCTATGACTAAAACTTTACCATTGTGTGTTACCTCAAACAAAGGCTCATCAGATACAAACTTTTTTAATGAGTGTATAGAAGCCGTGCTGTTCTTTCCTATGCCGTATTTTGTATTTTTACATTTTAATTCTTCGCACACTGCTTTAAACAAAGGCACTTTACATTTAAAGAAATAATTTTTTCTATCAGATACTTGACCTAGTAAAGTCTGCACTTCTTTACTTGGTAATGGTGGTTTAAAATATGTAAGGTTGTAATAATCTAATTTTGTTTCCAACTCCTCAGGAAAACGTTGACGTAAATATATACCAACTTGAAACAAACATTCGTTTCTACGATTCTCTCCTACGCCTTGTGAAACTAAAGTAATTAAACAAGGTGGTGCACCTGCCCAATCATCACTACTAGCTGCTTTCTTTTCAATGACAATCGCATCTAAAGTTGGTACAACCTTTTGATTGTAATGTTCTATAAACTGACTCAAAGTATCTAATGCGTTACCCTCATCATCTAATGCATACCTGGTTGGATACTTTGGATGATTATATGGTAAGTTTAAAAAATTACCTGTCCCTTTTGGGTTTAGCTCTATTTGTTTTGGGAATATCTCACTTTCTCCATAACCGATCCAAGCAGATATCTCTGTCAACTTCATCTGCATATCTACGGCTTTTGTTGATTCCTGTAAGAATAAAAATACATGCGCACCGCCACTCTTTGATTTACACACTACGAGCGGTAATTTCTTCTCTGTTATCTTCTTGATTAATTTTATATGATCAAAACCATCATAGCTATCTATATCAATTGCACCCCAAGTGCATGTGTTGTCATCTTTTATTGGTATGATGCCAAGAGATGGTTCTTTACCATCTAAATGATCTATCCATTTCTGTTCTGTTAATTGTTCTTTTACAATCCAAGACTTTGCTTCTAACTTACCAGCTTTATTTTTAGCTCTGCTTTCAGTCTGACCATAGGCTCTATCTAGCCCTGTAAATATTTTTATAAATTTTTTTCTGTCCTCATCCATTTCTTATTCCTAGATGGTAGAGCACCGCTGCATGTGGCTTGGGTACTCTACCGAGTTATAACACAACAACTAAGTATTAATAAGGAGCTTGGTCGTTGTTGTCAACTGAATCGTCCTCGTGTTTGACTTTTACATCACCAGCCGCTACTGACCCTGAGAAGGCTTTCGCTTGTTGATAGATGTCTTGGTCCTCCACAGGTCCAACTCTTGATATATCCCAGCCAAACCAAGAGCCTAGGGCATTTGATTCTGCCACGGTTTTCATGGAATATATGTGAGAGTACGACGGAGGAGTGAACAACCCCTTTGTACCCTTCAATTTTAGACCCAACATAAGTGAGTTCCATTTTTTGGACTTCTTACGTTGAGTGCTTTTCATCGCAACCAGGCACTGTTCCCAGACACCTTGGCTGTTCTGAATTAGAATAAAGTGATTAGCCGTATCTTCGATATAATTACCATTTGGTAATCTATCTTTACGCTCTTCATCCCGAGTTGTTTTAGATAATATATCTGAATCAGCAGGATAGATATTCACAGGAGCACCTGTGCCTTCTCCTCTTTCTTGCCATTCGATATATTGTCTTTGATAAGAACAAGGTATTACATTCACACCTTTCTCACCATCATATAACTCTTTTGTTAAAGTGTTATACATCATTCCGACCTCTGCCCCGTCTACATACTGAGGATCTCTTTTCTTCACTTGTGGTGAAGTATCACTCAAGATACGTAAGAACGGTATCGCTAGATCGTCTTGACCTAATTGACCTAAACCTTCATTGGCGTCGGCCTCAAAAAATGATGGATCAAGAGCCACCACGTTTGTTTGTGTAGTCGTTTTCTTTACTGCATTTGCCATAAATACTCCTTACTTTTTCTTTGTTACTTTTGTCTTCTGTCCGATAAACAAACTAAAAACATTGTCTGGGACAGATTTTCCTTCTTCGTGCCACTTTTTAATAGTGGCTTTCAGTGTCGAAGGATGCACTGAAACTTTTACTTCAGGTATGAGGCCCATATCTTTTATGGTTTCTTCTAAATGTCTAGCCATATTGCCCTCACCCTTACCGAAACTTATACCTACTTGGTTTTTAATTATATCACCCAAGCCATTGTCTTCTAACCAATCATAACAAGCTTTTGACTTTTCTGCGTCTTTAGGAATAGAAACATAAATATTTTCTACTATGTCTACCCTAGATCCATCAGCCATCGTTGTAGATGTCATTCCCAGCTCTGCCATTCTTTCTGGAATAACTTGCTCTGATAGTTTTCTATGTTTTTCTTTTAAATCTTTTAAAGCTGCTTCTTCTATTTCTATTTCAGCTTCCATCTGTAATTGTTTACGTAACAACTCTGCTACTGATTCAAGACCAGTTTGATCTATATTAGCAACATCTTCTTCAAAGTTTATCTTGCTCATCTATTTCGCCTTTCTCATTTAAATTAACACTTACAGGATAATAACGTTGTTGCTTTTTATCCCACTTTAATATTTTAAACTTACCTCTGTTCATCTCAGCAGCAACACAACATGCAATGCCCATGGCTGCAGGATCTCCCATCATTAAGAGATAATCATTGTCATTAAAGTCTCTTAACTTTCTTTTTAATTTTCTAATGGCTGGCTGTGGACTAAACATAATTTGTAACCCACTTTCAAAAAGCGTAACTATTCTGCCATATTCTTCTGCTGCCAACACACTTATGTAAGGGTTTTCTTGCACCAAATAAACTATCGGTTTGTCTGTCATACTTTCTATGTTCTCCTTTACACTTGTATTTTTTCTTTGCAACCTTTATATCTCGTTTTTAGAAAGTTATTATGGATTATAGATTTAAAACAAAACCTTTCAAGCATCAATTGAATGCATTGGAAGAAAGTTGGAATAGGCAAGCATGGGCCTGGTTTATGGAAATGGGAACTGGAAAGACTAAGGTTTGCATAGATAATATGGCAATCTTGTATGACAAAGGCAAGATAGATCGAGCGTTAGTAATTGCACCAAACGGTATCAAAAGAAACTGGCGCAATGAATTGTCTATACACATGTCAGATCATATAGGTTACAGAGTTGCTGTTTGGTCAGCATCTCCTAAGAAAAAAGAAAAGGAAGAACTTGATCAGTTGTCCGTGATGGTTGATGATTTAACAATTCTTATTATGAATATAGAGGCTTTGTCCACAGCAAGAGGTTTAGAGTTTGCTCGTAAGTTTATTTTTTCTGGTTCGTGTTTCATGGTCGTCGATGAGTCAACCACGATAAAAAATCATGCAGCAAGAAGAACAAAACATATTATGAAAATATCAAAACTTGCAAAGTATAGACGCATCATGACAGGATCACCTGTAACAAAGTCACCCTTAGATTTATACTCACAAATAGAGTTCCTTGGGCCGTGGTTTATTGAACAAACTAATTACTATGCGTTTCGTGCTAGATATGCTGTTATAAAACAAAGAAGTGTAGGTTCACATTCTTTTCAACACGTTGTGTCCTATCAAAGATTAGATGAATTAAGTAGAATATTAAAAGATTTTTCAACAAGAATATTAAAAGATGAGTGTCTTGACTTACCAGAAAAGCTCTACACAAAAAGAGTGGTAGCCATGTCACCAGAACAATTGAAAGCGTATGTCGAAATGAAAAAATCAGCGATGACTTTTTTTGAAAACAATACAATGACAGCCGCCACAGTTTTGACACAGATGATAAGACTACATCAAATAACTTGTGGACATGTGAAGACAGATGATGGTGAAGTTAAACCAATTAAAAATAATAGAATAAAGGAATTAATGTCAGTGTTAGAAGAAACGGACGGCAAGGTTATTATATGGGCCGTGTACCGTCATGATATACAAACTATAGAAAAGGAGGTAGCAGATGTATATGGTAAAGAGACTGTTGCAAGTTATTATGGGGATACTAAAGACGATATACGTCAGTCTATTGTTGATAGTTTTATGGATAGCGATGGTGACTTACGATTTTTTATCGGAAACCCAAAAACAGGGGGTTATGGCCTTACTCTTACTAGCAGTCACACTGTTGTGTATTACTCTAATGATTACAGCTTAGAGGTTCGCATGCAGTCAGAGGACCGTGCACACAGGATAGGACAAACAAATAAAGTAACATATATTGACTTGATAGCTGAAGGAACTATCGATGAAAAGATAGTTAAGTCGTTGAATAATAAGATAGATTTAGCTAGTAAAGTTATGGGTGAAGACCCAAAGAAAATTTTATTTGCTTAATGCCTCTTCCAATAATATTTCGAGTCGTATTACTCGTTCTTTTATTTCTGGTATGTCTTGCATTATTGCCTTTTCTATTAGCAGTTGCTTTGATTCTAGAGCCTCTAGTTTCTGGGAAACCATACCGTAGGATATACCTGCGGACACAAGAATTATACCGAACCAAACGGCGTTTTTAAAATTAATCTCAATCATTCTTGTCCATCATTCATTGTATCGTTAATAAGTTTTAACACATTAAACACCTCTGGGCTACCACCTTTAGCAAAGTTAAATCTCATTGTAGGAAATCCAGTTCCGCCTATGGTTTCTAACGCTGTTTGAGATCCAGGCGTATTAGGGAACGCTTTATCACCCACCATATCTAAACCTGTGTTGTAAAAAGAATCTGGTAAATTACGATCTACTCCTCCTGCTGGAAAAGTGTCACTGCCCATGAAAGCATCACTAGTCATTATGTCAACATTAGGATCGGCTGTGTTTATATCTATCTGTTCTCTTATACCCTCAGTAGTTTGACCAGGAACATCATCTCTTTCTTCAAAAGCTCCTGCTACCAAATCATCTGTTATTGTAGGCTCTTGTGTTAGACTATATATGTTTGTTAAATCAAGATCATCATCCTCTTCTTGATCGGCGGTCGTGTCCTCGTTTGGATCCATTATACCCATGTCAACTAATCTATCATCCATCTCCGCATCAAATCTTTGTTTCGATGCCTCTAGTTCAGCTCTTTGTTCTAAAGCTTCTCTTCTAGCTATTTCATCTTGTCTTAACGGATCAAAACTCTCTGTTATAGCGTCTATGTCATCAACTATACTTATAGGTGAGTCGTCTATTAATCTTTCAAAACCAGGATCCATTGGCACAGCATCACCTGCTTGATTATTTAAAGCTTTTATTTTATCATTTTGCGTTTTCATATACGCACTATAGAAATCTTTGAATCTACTAGGTGACTCACTTGTGTTTCTTTTCATTGACTCTATTTCAAATAATGGTTCGCCGCTTCTTATTTTATCAATGTTTCTAATTAATCCCATGGGGCTTAAAGCTTTGTAAGCTTGCCCTATTCCACTTAAAGCCTGCATTGCACGATTTGGATGAACTGCTTTAAAAAGATCTGGGTCTTGTGATTTAAAAGCACCTTGGTTATTACGAAAT
>VTLG01007398.1_pt1 | contig 10351 bp, 6 predicted proteins | sample 4694571 | NCBI WGS metagenome assembly VTLG01 (sample SAMN12604809, study PRJNA352737) | marine metagenome | biome: ENVO:00000447; feature: ENVO:00000209|ENVO:00000569|ENVO:01000036; material: ENVO:00002151; isolation source: viral sequences binned using virsorter ... | reverse complement strand
ATAAGACTTGACTGAGATTTCAGGTTCTTTGATAATCCTGACTGTATCGCCCTGATTAGCAATCTCCCCAAAGTAGTCGGAATTGGTGATGTCACCAACAACAGTTGACTTGCGGAAAGCAAGCTGTACCTGTTTGGAATATATTACAGGACTAAAATTACCGTTGGGTAAATTTTGATAGCCTGTAGCACTTGAAAAAGCCATGATAAATCCTCCTCTTGGCTAGGTTAAGAACTAAACACTTTGCTATCAGAGGCTACGCTTTTTTAGAGTTGCATCTTTGTTTGACTTCATGACTTCAAACTAGATGGGTCTATACTGATCGTAGGTAGTCAGACAATATATGTTTGTACGTGTTAGTTATATTTAAAAACAATACCTTGTCAACACTTTTTTATCGTGCTGCACCAGATAAATCATATACAAACTTACCTGTTCGCATTGCTTCCATAATAGCTTCCTGATTTTTAGCATACTCTTTGTCTGACATTTTATCTACTTGGGATTCCCTAATGTAGTTGTTAGACTCGTCTGCTGTCGGGGAAGCTTTTGATTTAGTGTTAACAGCAGAGGCAGCAGATTTGCTACTACTCTTTTTAGCTGTAACACCATTATCAACTTTGTAAAGATCTATAACTCTTGCTACAGACTTTGCATCGTCAACATTTTCATACAAGGCATCTTGCACCCACTTTGGTTGCGCTTCTGCCCAGTCATGAAACTTATCGTCTTCACGTATCTCTGCAAAGTCAGGATGTAACTTTAGAAGCTCCGCTTCTGCTTTCTCCTTAACCGCTTCAACACGCATACGCTCTATATCTTGAACACGTTTATCAAGATCCGTAGAACGCTCTCTAGCTTTTTTGTCAGCTATGGACTCCACTATACCTGCTACGTCAGGATATTTTTTAGTCCACTCTGCTATCTCCTCTTCAGACTTGGGAAGAACCAACTCATTTTTAGTAGCTTTTGTAAGCTGTGCTTCGAGAGCTTTAATTCTTTCCTCAGTCTCCTTATCTTTAGATGCCATGTGTCTCCGTAGATCACCGTATCTTTTCTTAAAAGATAGCTCCTCTTTTGAAAGATCCTTATCTTCTTTTGTTGCTTCCTCTCCCTTTTCAGGATCAGATGCCTCTTTGATCTCCTCAGTAGGTGCAGTACCTTCTTCTCTGGCTTTGAGAAGTTCCTGTAGTTCCTCCTCGTCTTTTTTGATACGCTCTGCGTTTTTGTTTTTGCGTGGGCGTGGATCAACAAATCCTGCTACTTTTACTTTTTCTACGTTTTCTAACTCTGGCATAATATTTACTCCTATTGTTGGGGCTGATTTTCATCAGGTAGCCATTTTACCGCCAAGACCTTTCTTGACGTTACGCTTTTTTGGTTTAGTTTTTTTAGACTTTGAGGCTAAACCGCCCTCGTTATATGAGTATCTACCTAATGGATCTCTCTCTCCATACATGGGAGAACTCTCATAATAACCGCTTGCAACATTCTTTGCATAAACATCTCTCATAAAATCGTCAGTAGATTGTTGTACAAAATTACCTTGGTCATCAAACTTATCCCTGCTGCGTTCCTGCTCTTCTCTACGCTTTGAATCTTCCTCTGCTCTGGATATAACAGTTTGTTCTTTAGTTTGTTTTGCAGGTTTAGTTTCTGTTTTAGTTTCTGCAGGTTTAGTTTCTTTCTCTTCTTTCTTTTTTCTTGCTTCTAAGAAAGCTTTTGCGTCTGTTACCTTTCTTTCGCCTTTAGGCTCAAAGTCTGCTAAAGAGCTAGGTTGCGTAAGTGGAGATGTTTTAATTGTCGGTGCTTTTTTAGCACCAAAAGGGGCAGACAAAGATGTAGGCTCTACAGGAGAAACAAAAGGTGATTCTGTTCTTATAGAACTTACACCAGCCACATCAGGTTTTTGAAGCAGGTTCTGTGTTTGTTCAGCCAAAGAAGCCCTAGACATTGTTGTAGGAACATTTTTTAGTTGAGGCTTGTAAAACTGAAAACCACTAGGAAGATTAGCTGGTAGCTGACCTATTTTTGGATCTAAAGGTCGTGTTTCTCTTTCCCCAATACCAAAAAAGTTAAGGGCATCAGATACAGCAGTTTTAAACCTATTAAAGTCATATAATTTATAATCTTGTCTAGGTGTAACACTTACAGGATCAGGAGAGCCAGCAGTGCCATAACCATAGTCCATAACGAAAGAAGGTTGAAAATCTGGCTGTGAGGGTAAGTCCATAGCACCAAATGTGGGTTCAAACTTTTGTATTGTTGTCATATCATCAAAATCTATATTTCTAAGACTATCTCTAAAAGCATTAGTGTCTACAGCACTTTGTAGATTTTGCTCTGTTATTGCGTTTTGCTGTGCTTTTAACTCTAGTTCTTTAGCCTCAGGAGTAAATCCTCTTGTATAAAGTATCTCACTTGACACACTGTCTGATACATCTAAAGGCTCACCTATAGTTCTGTTTTGCTCTAGTGCAGCAAAAGGCACATCATCACTTGATGGCGTGTAAGGTTGAACTTCAGTTGCACCTAGCGTATCTATAACATCAGGTTTTGCTAAAGGCAGTTTAATGGTGTCTAAGCTAAAATCAGCACCATTAGTAGAAAAGGTGTGGCTTAATAAATCTGCTTTATTGTTTAATCCCTTAGTTGGATTTGTGGCAATATCTTCATTTAAAAAGTTAGTGGACTCTAATATAGTTATAGTCTTCCATAGTGGTAGATCTGTTTCGGTTTCTAATTTTTTCTTTAACAAACTTGGCTGAAGACCTAACTTAACTGCGTTCATGGCTTTTTCTTTTTCTGCAGGATTGTTTGCTAAGAACTGTTTTATCTGATTATATCTGCCATCTCCTGCTGGAGAGTATTGAAACACGTTGTTATTATCTTTTGCAAATAATATATCAGACATACTGCTTCCGTCTGCACCAAATATACCAGCTTTATTTGTTTTTATTACACTGCCATCAAATCCTATGGCATTTAAATTTGGATTATTTATTATCTCCCATCTATTTAATATTGAGTTTGCAACTGCTCCCATACCTATTTCACCGTCTACTGATGCCTCTGCGTAAGCCATAGTTGCTAAGTTATCAATATCTTCTGATGAAAGACTTATATCTCTATCTGCATAGTTTCTAGTTCTGTTTACACCACCTGTTGCTACAGAAACTATACCACCATTGTATTGACTAGAAGAAGCTATTAAGTTACGCAACTCTGGTGTCATCTCTTGTGCGTTTGCAGGAGCTATTAGGTTTCCTAAATTAAATATAGAGTATTTGTTCTTTGTTGTAGCAGAGGGTATTATAGCGTCTGCACTTGGGTCGTTATTTAGTATTTCAAAAGCTTTTTGCGCCACAGTATCTATATTAGTGTCGTCAGCAGGAGTAAACTGAATAGCGTCTGTTACCGCTTGTTGTGCAGCGTCTTCAAAAGGACTGAGGTCAGTGTCTGCTGTTGCAGATGGTAGCATATTAGGATCTGCAGATATAGTTCTGTCTTGCTCAAGCTCAAAGAAGTCAGGTTGCTGTAGGTCTATAACAGTTTGTAGTGACTCAAGTAAAGATTTATTTAAAGGAGCAGTGGCAACATCATTTAGTGCTTTTATTTCTTCTTGTGATAGAACTGTTCCTGTTTCTGGGTTTTTACCTGTTCTTAGTGCCTCTAATGCAAAGTCACGAGCAGCTTTTTCATTTAAGCCCTGAAAGTAACCAAGTATAGGAAGTTTACGAGTAATAGAGGATAGCACACCTCTTCTTTGTGAATTATATCTTTGCCAATCCGCTGCAGTAAAATCTTCGAAAGATGTGGGTGGTTTATAAGAAGGCTCTGCCATAACAATGCCACTTTGTAAATTGCGTTGTCTAACTGCCTCTGCTTCACGCTCTTGCCTGTCTCTTTCATCCGCTGCAGGATCAAATGTGCCACCGCCTGAACCTGCTACGTCAGAAGCGGTAAAGTCTGGCGGTATGTACTGCATTGGCTTTCCATTGAAGAAAGGAATAGTAACAGTCTTACCTGTTTTTGGATTTGTGAAGTTACGTAGTTGAAAACCTAGTTGTGCTGTACCCATAGTGCCGTAGCGTTGACCGGGAGTGTACGGTTGTCCAAAAGCCTCTTCGTAAGAACCAGTGTCACCGCCCTCTTGAAAACCCATGATACCGCCTCTGTATGCTTCTGTTACCTCTAGCTCTTCTATGGAGAAGGGTAGTTCATCTTGCTCTTCCACTGGCTGTCCACCGATACGTCCGTCTGCTTCCATTCGCTGTAGACCCACCTTGGCTTCGTTACGCAGGTCTTCAAATGTTTGTATGCCGTGGTATCTAACAACATCTGCAGGAACAACATATTCACCTTCACTAAGCATAGCAGGTATGTCATCTCTAACTTCTTCTGCCATACTACCTGACGGTACTTCGTTTCCGCTTACTGGATCTCTTTCTACACCGTCATCAGCAAGGACACCGCCTTCATTAAATACGTGAGGCTGTCCATCTAAAAAACCACCCTCGTTCATAAACGCAAAATTCATTTGATCTTCCATAACGTCCCCACCTTCGTTAAACATTCGTATTTTTTTATCAGGAGTTTTTACTTTTAAACTTCTCAAGTCAGAAACACTTGGAGTTTTTACACCCTTAGCTAGTACAAGAGGTCCTACCTGAATAACCTCATCTGCTTTAAACACAGGCTTTCCTGTTGCTTTATTATAGAAAAAGCTATGCCTAAATGGATTCATGCCAACCTGAGTCCACTCAGGATCGTTTAATAATTTTTTTGATAGCTCATGCACATCCTCAGGATCAGCGTTGAAATAGTCACCGTGTATCCTGCCTATAGTGTTTTTATCTGCACCTTTTGCTATCTTTAGTCCACCCTTAGCTGCCGTCATAAACTCAACGTCTTTTAATATAGCAGTTTGTCCGTACCCAATTACTTCTCCCCCTAGCTTTTTTCCATCATGCAATGAAACAACCCAAGTGTTGTAGTCTTGATAAGCAGGAATGTCTAACCTAGAACCTACACGAGTTCCGTCAGGTATGCTTTTATTTACACCTACTATTCCTTTTGCTACTTTATTTTCGTGAAGAGAACCTGCAATCTCTTTTAGTGTGGGTAGCTTTGGGAAAGTTTCATCTGTTATAGGTTGTATAGGTTGATACGCTTTCACCGTATCTCTGTACTCTCTTGATGTTATCTTTCCTTCACTTAACTTCTCTGCCGCTTCTTTGACTTCAGGAACTCTTTTTTGCTTAAAAGGATTCTTAAACTCTTTTTGCCATGCGTCTTTCGCAGTGGGATCGTCCATAAGTTTTTTAGCATCATCTATGTCTGCTTGTCTAAAAGCTTTTGTTGCCGCTTTTAAACCTTTACCTGCAACTCTTCCAACTCCGGGAATAAGACCCAGTACAGCCGCAGCTGTATTTATTCCTGCACCGACATAATCTTTTTCTCTTACATCTTGTGCTATGTCAGCTACGTCTAAAGCTGTTCCAACTCCGGGAACAAAGCCTAACGCTTCTCTCGTTAAGCTAGTTTCTCTTTCGGGTCTTTCCTCAGGTGTTGCTTCAGGTGTTTCCATTATTCATCATATCCCTTAGTTGCATCAAGCGTCTAAGAGCAGAGATAGCACCTTGCAGTCTGTATACGTCAGACATCTTCTCTGTTTGCTCTATTGTTCGCTGATAGTTTACGATAGATCTTTGTAGCTCCTCTACAAAAGCATCCCATAGTTGTTTGTTATTCGTTAACTCTTTAATCTTAGACATTACCTGAAAATCCTTCTTCATCTGGTAGTGGTGCTGTGCCAACACCTACTTGTGATCCCCCACCGCCTGATGTGTCTTGTACGTTTGCTCCTGCAGGTGCAGGTGGTACTTGCTCACCTTCTTGCGGTTGTGGGGCTTGTTGTTGCTGTGGTTGTTGTTGCTGAAACTTCTTAAATATCTCAGCCTGTATCACAGCGTCTTGCAAGCTATTTGTAACCTTGTTTGGATCAAGATCCATAGCTTTTGCAATCTCTCTAATGATATAATCCATCTTTGCAAACGGTGCAAGTTGAGGATTAGATGCGACTTGTAGGAACTGCATTAGTCTTTGGCTACGCACTTCGTTAGCCATCAAGCTTTCTGTACCCTGAGCTTTAACCTCCAAGTCTCCCTTGATGTCTGGGTCGTAGTCAAACTGCATATTAAAACTAAAGAACGCTTTACCCATCGGTGCTAACAGATAGTCATCCACGTTCTTCACAACATTACGGATAGAACCATTGGCTGCAGACATCAGCATGGATATACCTGATGCTGTACGTCCTACACCTTGTATGCCTGTCTGTCCGTGAGCAAAGCTTGGAAAGCCTGTGCTTTCGTCTGCAAGCACTCTGGCTTTGTCAAACAGTTGCATGTTCTCTGCTGCCACGTTTGGAAACTTTGTACCAAAGATAGCTTGTCCGGGTGCGCCGCCTTGTCTTCTGAATATTTTTCCGGGATATACACTGAGGTCTTGTCCGGGAACTAGATTAGTTTCATCCACCTCCATAATCAGATTGCCACTCAGTGCCGCGTTGTCTATAGCCATACGCATAAAACCATTCATCAATGTTTGTGTATCGTCCATGTTTTCCGCGATACCAACACCAAAGAAGCTGTATGGGTTATGCTCATAAGGCACAGCATAGTAAGGTATACGCACTGGCTTGAACGGATTTAGTACCATTCTTAGAACGTGACCTTGACATACCCAGACGTTGCAGTTTATCTGCTCTACATCTGCTAACTCTTCAGGTATATCTACACCGTTCTCTTCTAGTATGTCTGCATCTACGTATCCCCAGAACTCTAACACTTCGTAACGCTCTGTGTAGTTCTCTATAGCGTAGTCCTTCATGTCGTCTTCCCAATACTTCTTGTCGTATTGCGGCCCCATGTCTAAACATAGTTCTATAGACTCGCCACGAAAGTATGGTCTGCTTTTAAGGTTACGCATTTGTGTTTTAGATAGTTTGTGTCTTTGCACACAATACTCTGCTTCATCCATGTTGTATGCGTCAGGATCAGGGTAGAAGTTCCATATAGATACGTGATCTGTTGATGGCACGGTCTTTATTGTTGGATCGTAGTTGCCATCTTCTCCCCAGTTAGGATACTCTTTGTCTAACGCAAAAGGTCCTTTCATGATACCTGTACCAAACAATGCCATCTCAAAAGCTGTATTACGTAACTGCTTGTTCGCCCCTGACTCCTCTAGTTGGTCATGTATCTTCTTCTCCATCTTCTTTGCTGCAATCATGGCAGGATGAAAAGTAACTGTTGTTTGTGTTTGTCCATCACCCTCTATAAGCTTTTCAGACACATTACCTAGTTTCTGCTCTAAAGGTCCTAGTCTGTTCTGCAAATCAGCAACGGTTTCACCGGGCTTCAACTTTCCGTCTGGCGCAAACAAATAAGGCTCTGAAGGTTTATCTTCAAAAGCCTGTTTAAGATCGTCCAATCCTTGTTCTGCATTTGGGTCTATGTTTATATGCACCGACTCTGCCACGCCCTCTGGTAACTTAGTTGGATTTACCGTGAGTGGGAAAGTGGTGTTACCAAACAGAACATCTATTATTTGTCCGTATGCCGCAAGTGTTTTAGTTTTTGTTACCTTTACAAACACTCTGGACTTTTCTGTTTCGGTAAACTGTACATCAGGACCATATAGTCCTCTGTAGTTTCTGTATGCTTTGAGCCATCGTTGTTCGTCTTGTTGTCTTACATCTTCTGCTCGTTTAAATCTACCTTGTACAAAATTTACTACATCACTCTCTGAGCGAATAGCAGGATCATTGTCCTGCATCGCTGTGACATCTGCTGTGTCAAATGCTACGTTAGTATCTACATCCTCTGGGTTTTTCTTATCCAAGGGTAAACTAGGGAGTTGAGATATAAGATGTGTGCAGTTGTTAAAAACAACAAGACGAGGCTCTTCGGTAAATTCATCAACTTGCAACCTTCTGTGTAATTCATTTTTTCCTGCAACTCTACTTCCTTTACTTCTATCTGAGGGTCGCCACCTACAGCCTCTTACAATCATCTGCTCTGCAAGGCTAGGTCCTGTGTCCCCACGTTTATGCCAGAGCGAGCTATCCAAAACTCCGTATTGTATCCTGCCATCATCTGCTTCTAACTGTAGTATCATATCTGCTAAATCTACCGCTAGAACTTTTGATACCTGCAACTCTCTGTATATCACTAACTGCTCTGCAGGTGTTATGGCTATCCAGACTACAGCAGAGTAACTTCCATAACCGTAGTCACACGCTCTAAACTTTGTCCAACTTGCAGGTATCTTATACGGCTCTACCACATGTATCTGCCTGTTGAACTCTGGGAACGCAGCTCCTTCTGCTACATCCCAGTCCCCATCTAGTAACTGTCTTCTCTGATGCTCAGGTAGAGACAATAGCATTGCCTCATAGTCACCCGACTCAGCTAGATAAGGATTGTCAAAAAGATTAGCAGGTATGAAGCGTCTTCTAAAAAGAGGTTGCCCCTCTCTGCTATGACCTTTTGGAAATGTAATAACATTACCACTTTCTAACTCTGTTGCCCAAAATGGTGTGTTTGCAGGTGAGGGATCTACAAACGTCTTTTTAACCCACTGATGTCCTGCCCCTCCGGGGTTCGTTGTTGCTCTCATGTACAGTCCTAACGATGGATCTGTACTTCTTAGTCGTGATCTCATATAGTCCCAAGCAAACGGTGTAGACCATTGAGTAAGTTCGTCAAATCCTATCCAGTTAAACGCTTGACCTTGATATCGCATTACGTCTAGGTCACGGTCTAGGTATGACATCCACAGTCTGCCCCCCTTAGGACTCACCCACTGTGACTTTCTTTCTGACCACTTAATCCCCGGAATTGCTTTTGGATATAACTCCTGAGATTTTTGTATGAGTTCTCTTAACTCTTCTGTCGTGTGTCTAACTAACAGTAACTCTTCTGTCGTGTGTCTAACTAACAGTCCACTAAAGTTTGGGTTGTTTATACCGCGTAGTGGGTCAGCTAACATTGCAAAAGACTTACCGCCTCCTGCTGCTCCTCCATACAACACCTCTCGTTCTGAAGAGGCTAAGAAGTCTGTTTGTGGTCCTTCATTTGGTTTAAACAGTACTTCAGGTTCTACCTCTGATGGTTCTGGTAGAACTATGGGTGTTTCAGGCTCTTGCGTTATCTTTGAGGGTGAAGCAGTCGAGCGAGTCTTCTTCGAGCTTCTTGATTTCATTAATCGCTTTTTCGAGCCTTCGGGCGAACTTACGTTTAATTGTAATTGTTCTCTTACGTCTTTTGTCAACTTCTATTCTTTTTCTTAGTCCTGTGTGAGATATATATCTGCCTGTCTCTTTTGTTAGCCAGTTAGCAACTTCTCTATAGCTGTATTGCTTTAGGTGTATTTTAGCTCTGTCTAAAGCATCTAGCTGTATGCTTATGGGAACTAAGAAGTCATCATCTTCTGGATCAATCTCATACCCAAATGGTATTGTTTTTGCTACTCTAGGTATCCTATTCCAGTCTTTAAAAAACATATCAGGCTTTGGCAACATCCAAAACCCTAACTCCTCGTTACTCATTCTTTCCTTCTTTTGCAGGTAGAACAAACACACCACCTGAAGACTCCACGTTTATCTTTTCTGTTTTCATGAAACCTGCTCTGTCTAACAAGTCCCTAGCTGCAGTCATCTTATCTCGTATACCTAGCTCTGTAGGATCAACAAGAGCAGATCCCATTGCTACTGCTGCTTTTGGTGCAACACGAGCCATATACTCTTTTGTTGCCTCAGCTATTTCATCTTTTAAACCTTTGATGACATCACTGGTGGCTGTGGTATCTGCATATCCTGCCATCTTCTTTGCTGTAACAACGTCACCGTTTGCACCGTCAAACAAGACAGCCATAAACTTTTGTTGTTTTTCATTTAGAACTTTTGTCATCTTTTTCCTTTATAACCTCTTCTACCCAATCACCGTTGTCGCCTGTATGCTCACACACCTCACATCTGTCGTCTTCAATGTGACTACCACATACTTCACAGGTAGGTTCATATAGCACTAGGTCTTTTCTCCTCGTTTGCCACCCTCTTCCATAAACTTTTCTATAGTCTTTTCAGGTACACAAATAATTCTTTCAGGTGGTCTGTCACCAAACTCTTGAACTAAAGCCTTAGCAATTTTGAAAGGATGATCTCCTATAAACTTCTGGCACATGGTTGAACTATGAAAATGTCCATGCTCTAGTGGATGCTGAAATATAAATATGTCTTTTGTGCCGTCTGAATATACACCTGTCATTACTGCTACTATAAACC
>VTLG01006824.1_pt1 | contig 10351 bp, 9 predicted proteins | sample 4694571 | NCBI WGS metagenome assembly VTLG01 (sample SAMN12604809, study PRJNA352737) | marine metagenome | biome: ENVO:00000447; feature: ENVO:00000209|ENVO:00000569|ENVO:01000036; material: ENVO:00002151; isolation source: viral sequences binned using virsorter ... | reverse complement strand
AAAACTTCTTTGTTGATCAGTTGATGACAGTAGCGGGTCAGAACATGACAGCTACAGAAGTTATGCAAAGAACTGAAGAGAAGATGAGAATACTTGGACCAGTATTAGGCAGACTACAATCCGAGTTATTACAACCGTTAATAACAAGATGTTTTAATATATTACTTAAACAAAATAAATTTTTACAACCACCAGAGTTTTTACAAAACCAAGTTATAGAAATTGAATATGTATCTCCTATAGCGAAAGCTCAAAAATCTGGAGATCTATCTTCAATCATGAGAGGAATAGAAGTTTTTGGAGCTGTTCAACAAGTCTCTCCAGTATTTGATTATTTAGATGCTGATGGATTAGTGAATCATTTAAAAGATGTTATAGGTTTACCAGCTAAGATTTTAAAATCCAGAGCTGAGGTAGAGCAGATTAGAGAAGAAAGAAAAGCTCAACAAGAACAGATGCAACAAATGCAATCTGAAATGCAAATGGCAGAAACAGCAGGTAAAGCAGCTCCAGCTATTAAGGCGGTAGCTGGTGAATGAAAAAGATCTTAAACAATTAAACTTAGCTTACAAACAAGTTTTTGAATCTGACAATGGAAAAAAAGTATTGGAAGATTTAGAAAGAAGATGCGGTTATCATACAACTACTCACATTAAAGGTGATAGTCATGAGTCTGCATTTTTAGAAGGAACAAGATCTGTTATCTTGTTCATTAAAAATATGCTCAATAAAAAACCATAGGAGGAAATATGAGTAGTGAAAATCAAGAGGTAGCAGTACAAGAACAACCATCGGTACTGTCTGGAGACCCTAAAACAGAAACTCCACAAACAAACACAGATTGGAAAGCTAGCCTTTCTGAAGATTTAAAAGCAGATAAATCTTTAGAGAATATTAATGATATAGAAAGTTTAGCAAAATCTTATGTTCATGCACAAAAAATGGTAGGAGCGGATAAAATTCCAGTTCCTAACAAATACGCAACTGAAAAAGATTGGGATGCCGTTTATTCAAAACTAGGCAGACCAGAAACTCCAGACGGATATTCTTTTGATATAAAAGGAATTGATGAAACTGGTTTAAAATCATTTGCTCAACATGCACATAAAATGGGATTATTACCCAATCAAGCGAATGAAATGGTTAAGTGGTATCAAGGTAATGTTGATGCAACCACTCAAGAAAATAATGCTAAAGCAGAAAAAGCTAGAAACGAATCTATTGTAGCTTTGAAAAAAGAATATGGGCAAGCTTATGACAATAAATTAAAAGCTGCCTCTGCTATGGCTAAACAATATATTGAGAATGATGTATTAAATTTAAATATGGCTGATGGTACAAAGTTAGGCGACCATCCTGCTATTATAAAAGCTTTTGCATCTCTTTCAGAAAAAATGGGAGAAGATCAATTTGTTAATCCATCTGGACCAAGTTATATGACACCAGATCAAATTAACAAGCAAATTGGAGAATTAACTCAAACAGGTTCGGCTTATTGGGATAAAAACCATCCAAATCATTCTGTTGCAGTTAAAGAAGTTTTAGCTTTACGAGAACAAAAAAATAACGTATAGCTGAAAAATCATTAGGATAATCAATAGACCCTAGTTGACACTATGAAAGTATAGGTTCCAGGAGAACTCAAATCGAGGAGCGACCCGCAAGGATAATCATCCGCTTAACAATAACATAAACTATAAAACAGGAGGAACTTATAATGAGTTCACAAATAACAACTTCTTTTGTAGAGCAGTATAGTTCAAACGTAGCTATGCTTTCTCAACAAATGGGAAGTAAACTAAGATCTTCTGTTGATGTGGAAAAAGTTACTGGGAAAAACGCTTTCTTCGATCAAGTCGGAGTTACAGCTGCTCAATTAAGAACGAGCAGACATGGCGATACACCTCAGATCGATACGCCACACAGTAGAAGAAGATTGAGCTTAGCAGACTATGAATGGGCTGATCTTGTTGACGATGTTGACAAGGTTAGAATGCTTGTAGATCCTACTAGCTCATACGCAAGAGCAGCGGCAGCAGCGATGAATAGAGCAATGGATGATGTAATTATTACAGCATTCAACGCATCTGCATCAACTGGTGTAGCTGGTGGTGATTCCACAGCTTTGCCTTCTGGACAAAAAACAGCGACTTCAGACCAATCAGATGGTTTGACGATCACTAAACTTTTGGCTGCGAAGAAAATCTTGGATAACAATGATGTTGACCCTTCTTTAAGAAGATACATCGTTTGCGGACCACAACAGATCTCAGATCTATTAGGAACTACGCAAGTTACTAGCGCTGACTTTAATTCAGTTCGTGCATTAGCAACTGGAGCCGTAAATTCTTTTATGGGATTTGAGTTCATAATGTCAACAAGACTCAACATGGATGCAACTAACACAACTGACAGATTAATTTTTGCATATACTGAAGATGCTATTAAATTAGGTATCGGTAAGGATATATCAGCAAAAATTTCTGAAAGAGCTGACAAGTCTTATTCAACTCAAGTGTACTACGGTATGTCTTTGGGTGCGGTAAGAATGGAAGAAGAAAAAGTTGTTCAAATTCCATGTCATGAGGCATAATAGGAGGAAATCATAATGGGAACTAAAAACTCAGACTTAGTAGCAAATTTTGAGGCTACGCCTCCAGTTCTTACAGATAGCAGCCTTTTACACGGAGTAGTTCGTGTAGCTCAAGGTACTATTGTTGTAGCAGCTGGTGATAGTGATGATAACGATATTGTTATGCTTGCACCAATACCAAGTAATGCGATTGTACCACAAATATGGGTAGGATCAGACACACTTGGCGGCTCATGTACTTTCAATGTTGGGATTTATCAATCAAATGGAACAGTAGTCGATGAAGATTACTTTGCAAGTGCTGTAGCTGATGCTGCTGCAATGGCAGATGTAAGACACGAGGCTGCTGACATCAATACTGCTGGAAAAGCAATGTGGGAAATGGCTGGAGCGTCATCTGACCCTGGAGGTTTCTACTACATAGCGGCTACTATGGCTGCTGCTGGTGGAACTGAAGGCGATATGTCATTCTGCATACACTACGTTGTTAACTAGACAATAAATTTATAGGCGGGAGCGGGAAACTTAACTCGCCTATAATTCAAACAAAATTTTAAAGGAATAAAATGGCAAGCGTTGTTCAAATATGTAATTCAGCATTAAATCAATTAGGAGCAAGTTCTATTACAGCTCTTACTGAAAATTCTAAAAACGCAAGAATATGCAATGAAAGATATACAACAGTTAGAGATGCGGTATTTAGATCGCATCCATGGAACTGCTTAGTTAAAAGAATTTTATTAGCTCAAGATAGTAATACTCCAGTTTGGGGTTTTACTTATTCATATACTCTACCTAGTGATTGCTTAAGAGTTTTAGGTATTAATGCTTACGACACTAATTTTAAAGTTGAAGGTAGAAAAATATTATCAACTGAATCATCACTTTATTTAATTTATATTTCTCAAATTACAGATCCAAATGAAATGGATGTGTTGCTAAGAGAAACAATCTCAGCAGGTTTAGCTGCAGACATGGCTTATTCAATTACTGCTAATCTACAAGTAACAAAAATGTTTAACGAAAAATATCAATTTAAATTAGCTGAGGCAAGACACACAGACGCAGGAGAAGGCGGCATTAATACAGATCAAACACTTGGACCAACAGATCAAATACAATCAGACGACTTTATAAATTCAAGAACATAAAATGGGAAAACAACTTTTATCAGTTCCCAGCTTTAGTGCTGGGGAGCTTTCTTCTCGTATGGAGGGAAGAACAGACTTTCAGAAATACTTTAGTGGATGCACAAAACTAGAAAACTTTGTGGTACTTCCTCATGGACCAGCTACAAGACGACCAGGAACTTATTTTGTATCTGAAATAAAAACATCTGCAAATAAAACAAGACTTATTCCTTTTGAATTTTCTACTGAACAAACCTACATCTTAGAATTTGGTAATCAGTATATTCGTTTCTTTAAAGATAATGGTCAAATTACAGAAGGTGATAAAACTATTACTGCTATTACCAAAGCTAACCCAGCTGTCGTTACCTCTAGCTCTCATGGTTATTCAAATGGAGATTTTGTAACTATTACAAGTGTTGTAGGAATGACAGAAGTAAATAATAAAACATTTAAAGTTGCCGATAAAACTACCAATACTTTTGAACTACAAGATGTTGATGGTAATGATATAAATTCATCTAGCTATACAACTTATTCTTCAGCAGGAACGGCTAACAAAATTTATCAAATCACAACTAATTATACGACAGCACAACTCTTCGATTTAAAATTTGCTCAATCGGCTGACACTATGTATATCTGCCACAACAGCCACGAAGTTTCAAAACTTACAAGAACGGGTCATACTTCCTGGAGTTTATCAGAAGTTGATTTTGCAGAGACTGGACCCTATATGGATGCGAACACCACAACAACCACATTAACCCCAGCATCCTCTGGAACTGGTACAGGTGTTAATATTACAGCTAGTGCCATAGTTGGTATTAATGGTGGTGTAGGTTGGGCTACAACAGATGTGGGAAGAATTTTAAAATTTAATAGTGGCGAGGCAAAGATTACAGCAAGAACCAATACAACTGTTGTAGTCTGCACAATTACTAAAGCCTTTGCAAATACCGATGCTACTGTATCTTGGCAACTAGGTTCTTTTTCAGATACCACAGGTCATCCTTCAAGTGTATCATTCTTTGAGCAACGATTAGTATTTGCCAGTACAACAGATCAACCTCAAACTTTATTTTTTTCAAAGTCTGGTGATTATGAGAATATGACATCTGGAACCAATGCAAGTGATGCTATGGTTTATACGATTGCATCTAATCAAGTTAATGCCATTAAATCTTTAAAAGCTACAAGAACTTTAATCTGTATGACAACAGGCGGTGAATATGCTGTGAGTTCTGGTTCAGCGCAAGATGCAATAACGCCAACAAATATTAATATTAGAAAACAATCTAATTACGGAAGTGCAGGAGTAGATGCGCTATCGATTGGTAATGCTACAATCTTTCTTCAAAGAGCGAAGAGAAAGATACGAGAGCTGGCATATAATTTTGACACAGATGGTTATCAGGCTCCTGATATGACTATATTGTCAGAGCATATAACGGAATCGGGTATTACTCAAATGGATTACCAGCAGGAGCCTTATTCGGTAGTCTGGTGTGTTAGAACCGATGGAGTGCTAGCAGGTCTAACATACAATCGATTAGAGCAAGTAGTAGCCTGGCATCGTCATATCTTTGGCGGGAAGTCTGATACTACAAAAAATATTATACAACAACAAATTAGTTTTACTTCAAACTCAACAAATGTCAGCACAGGTAGCAATACAATAACTCTTACATCACATGGTCTTAGCACAGGAGATCCAATTTATTATTATGCTGGTTCTAATGTTATTGGTGGATTAAATAATTCAAGTCTTTATTACACGATTGCGTCAGATAGTAATACGATTAAATTAGCCACGACTGCAGCAAACGCAACAGCTGGCACAGCTATTAGTTTAACTTCCGCTCCTAGTTCTGATACAACACAATATATTTATCAAGGTGTTAATATTCAAACAGATATAATTTATTCTGTTGCACATGGTTTGCAATCTGGAGAAATTATTTATTATGATAATACTGGAACATCAATTACAGGATTATCTGAAAATACAAAATATTATGTTGGTAAAGTAGATGATAATCAATTTCAGCTTTATGCTAAATCTGATTTATTAACTCCTGTAAATCTAACAGCAGCGCACACTTCAGAACAAACAGATAATATTTTAAAACATGCAGAAGTAGAAAGCGTTGCCATTATTAATGGCGATGCAGACGAAGATCAGGTTTGGGTTATAATTAAAAGATGGATTAATGGAGCAGTAAGAAGATATGTTGAATATTTTACTCCATTTAATTTTAGTAAAGATTTAACTGCATTTCATTATGTAGATTCTGGTTTAGCTTATAGCGGAGGATCTACAACTTCTTTAACAGGATTAGATCATTTAGAGGGAGAACAAGTAGCAATCGTAGGAGATGGTGCTGCACAAAATAATAAAACAGTATCATCGGGAGCTGTTACGATAGACACCTCGTCTGAAGAGGCTAAGATAGGATTATTATATTCATCTGATTTACAAACTATGAGATTAGATGAGGGATATTCAGAAACAACACAAACAAAAACAAAAAGAATTTATGATTTGTCGGTTAGATTTCATGAAACAGTTGGAGCCAGCGTTGGACCCAATGTTGACAATCTAACTGCTATTAATTTTAGAGATAGCTCGGCAAGCATGAATTTACCCGTACCGCTGTTTACAGGAGATAAATTTATAGAATTTGACTCAGACTATGGTACAGAGGGATTAGTTTACGTTCAACAACCGCAAGCTCTGCCAATGACAATTCTAGGAATTTATCCTAGGTTGGAAACAGAGAATGTCTAAAGTTGAAATTATACCTTTTAAAAGCGAGCATGCTAAAATTATTCTTGAATTAGGAATAAATGAACCAGCTCTGGAATTAAGACCAGAACATCAAAAGTATGTTGTCGCTGTCGAAGAGATTGGAATGTCGTTTACTGGTTTAGTTAATAAAAAACCTATTGCGGCAGGAGGTGTAAATCATCTTTGGGATAATGTAGCTGAGGGTTGGGTTATCGCAAGTAAGGAAATTTGGAAATATCCTATTACTTGCGCTAGAGCTATTAAAGTTAGAACAGATTATTTGGCAACAAATAATAATATTAAAAGAATCCAAACAGGTGTAAAAGCAGATTGTAAAAAAGCAATCAGATTTGCAGAGTGGTTAGGATTTAAAAGAGAAGGTTTAATGAAACAATATGGACCAGATGGTTCAGATTATTACTTATACGCAAAGGTTTATTAATGTCATTTATTAGTATTTTACAGGGTGGAAAAGCAGCGCAGAAAATAGGAGCTTATACTAGAAATATTGCAGATAGAGACGCATCTATTTTAAGGCAAGAAAGAGATCAAGCTTGGAATTTTTACGAAAAATTTGAGCAACCTAAATTTGCTAAAACTTCTGAACAAATTAGAGATCAATTAACAGTTTCTTATTTAAAAAGTGGAGTTACTATGGAAGGTACTCCTATAGAGGCGTTTATTGACCAAGACTATGAATTAAAAACTGATGGTGAAATTTTAAAATTTAATGCAGTAAACGCTAAATCAAGATCTGAGAACGCAGCATTAATGAGAGAGACAGAAGGCATGTTAGCTCAATGGGAAGGCAAACTTAAAAAACAACAGAGCTACTACGATGCTGGTTCATCTCTACTTTCTGATGCGGCTACAGTATATGGAGTTATGAGATAATGGCTATTAAACTTTATAGATCACAGGCACAAATAGATACAAAATCAACTAATGTATCGGCATCTAAACTTGCTGTCTCACCAAGCTCTATTTATTCATCAACTAAATCTGCAGCACAATTAGGATCTTCTGGAGTTCAATTATGGGCTTTAGTTAAAAAGACTAAAGATTCAAATAAATCCGCAGCTATTACTCAAAACCTTGAAGATAAAATGGGTAAACTGTCTCTTACGTTAGAAAGATCTAACAACATTAAAGATTTATCTGACTTTAATACTACAACCGATCTACTTAAAAATACAATGCTAATTAAAGAAAATACATCTGTTAAAAACCAAGTTAATTCTTGGTTTGCAAACAAACAATCATCTCTAGCATTAGATTTACAAAAGACTATAACTAACAATATTGTTGATGAAAAAGTAGCTACAGATGAAATTGCAATTAATAAACATCAGCAGATTGTTGCAACTTCACAAGACAGAAAGCAAATTAATGAGTCTTTAACTTTTCTTGACAATTATTTTAATAATGCTGAAAATAAATTATATTATAAACCTGCTGAATGGATTAAGAAAAAAGAGTCAAACAAACAAAAGATCCAGGAGCATAGAGGCATTGCTCTTGCCACTAACGATCCTAAAAGTATAATTGATAATCCTAAAGGAACCTTAAGCAATATTAAAGATACTACAATAGCTAAATATATTTTAGAAAAAGCTTACGAAAATCACGCTGTTAACATAGAGGCAGAAATAAAAGATCAAGAAATTATAGATGCTAAAAATGTTGACGATCAAGCTTATAACTTTGCTGAGATTGCGGTAAGAATAAAACATTTTCACGAAAATGCTAACAACCCAGATTTCTCAGATAAATTAATTAACTACAAAGATATTAAAAAAGCTTACGTTGATAATGATATTGATGAGACTATGTATCATAAGCTTATTGAATATAGAGCTGGCGTAGTTCCTTTAAATGATGAAAGACTTACCGAAGATATTAACGAAGAAATTTTTACTTCAGATTCACCAATAGAATTACAGGCTCTTTCTAAAAAAGTACAAGTTAAAGAGTCAGATCTTACTTTTCTAAGTTTATCTGCTGAGGCAACAGGCAACGCTTTAAGAAAAATTAATGTACTTAAAAAAGATAGCAAACTTTACAACGAATATAAATCTAACTACGCAACACTAAAAGCAGTTTTCTTTGCAAGTGAAAGTTATGAATTTGAAGTGGGAGAAGATGCAAGAACTGTTAAAGCTATAGGAGCTCAAGCTATAGAGTATTTTGATAACCTAGTTATGAATGAAGGTATTAATAGTGAAGATTCTTTATTTCAAACAATAGCTAAGTTTAATCCAGGCGCAGCTCTACCTAATATGTCAATCTTTCCTCTACCTAGTTTTCAAGAAGAATCGGATTGGTCATCTCAAATTAAAGGTGCTGGAGGATCTCAATACTTTATAGATACAAAAACTAAAATGGCTGAGCTTTACAAAAAAGGAACTTTAAATCACGAACAATTTGTATTTGAAATGGATAACCTTAATAAAGCTCAAAAGTTATTTAACATGAGATATAAATACGCTTTATCAGATATTTCAATTAAACCAGAAGAAAGATTAAGTTTTGCTGCAGGTGAAAATGCAGGAGGATTCTCTTCAATTATTAGCAACCTAATGAATAAAAAATAATGGAACTAAACGTAACTGAAAGCTTAGAAAAAAGTATATTAAAACCAATATACGATCAGGAAAACAATCTTAATTCTGATGCATTTAAAAAGGCTGATGAGCTAGGAGCTGATACAGGTAAGTTTTATTCTAAGTATGATGATAAAGAATTAGATATAGAGACACCTTTACCCTTTCATACTGAGGTAGAATCTAAAATAGGTAGCAAAGCTGCTGAACTAAGTAAAGATTTCTTTGTGGAACACTTGCCTAAATTTTTAGCAAACCTTCCCGAAGATGCTATTTATGGAATTTTTAAAGGAATAGAAAATGGAGTAGGTGCAACCACTTCTGTTTTCCCTGGCTTAAAACCTATCGTTGATGAAGTGGCTGAGGCAAATATTGCACCTGGACCCTTCAATATGTCTTTAAGAGATTTATCTAAAAGAGTTCATCAGCTTGACATGGAAAGAGATAAAACTTTTGCTAATCAATTAACTACATATATGTTTCAAGCTGCTCCATATTTATTCTTAGCAAGAGCTAGATTTTTACAAGGTGGCTTTGGAGTTCAAAAAGCAAATCTACTAGCCTGGATGTTTGCATCAGGCATGGGCTTTAAAAATGAAGAATTGCTAGTTAGCGATATGTATTCAAAAGCTATTGGCGATACTAAATTTTTAAAAGCATTAAGACGGTTCGATGAAAAAGTACCTGGTGTAAGTGTTGAAGGTATGCTTGATATGAGCGCTAGAGCTACTGATGGTTTATTATTTGAAAAATTATTTGGAAAAATAAAAGAAGTTTATAAGCATTGGAAAGTTTCTAAGATGGATAGATCTCAGAAACAACAATATTTAAGAGAAACAAAAGATATTAAAGAATTATCTGAAGGTATGGTTAAACAACAAGATAAAAAAATACTTGGTGTCTTTCCTAAAAAATACCCAGATCAAGACGATATAGCTACAGCTACCAAGGTAGTTAAAAATATAAACAATCCTTCAGATGAAATAATTGAAAATATTAAAACTGATAAAAACATTAAAGAGTTAGTTGAAAAACAAAAAACAGGAGAACTAGGATCGACAGCTAATAAATTTATGGATCCTATATATCAGCAAAAAAGAGTGTTTAGCTTTGATGGAACTACAATTAAAGGTTATGAAAATGCTATTGCTCATTACTACGGGCAAGGAGCTGCTAAAAAAGATAAAATAATACATATTATGGTAGGCGCTCCAGCAACAGGAAAATCAATTAA
>VTLG01005065.1_pt1 | contig 10351 bp, 11 predicted proteins | sample 4694571 | NCBI WGS metagenome assembly VTLG01 (sample SAMN12604809, study PRJNA352737) | marine metagenome | biome: ENVO:00000447; feature: ENVO:00000209|ENVO:00000569|ENVO:01000036; material: ENVO:00002151; isolation source: viral sequences binned using virsorter ... | reverse complement strand
GATTCCTTTGTAGGTGCAGATGATGGTGTTGCAAGTGGAAGTTGCTCATCAGGAACTCTCTTACACTCATCATCATGAGCATTCGCCCATCCACTTTGTGGTACAAAGTTCTCACCATCCTCATTCTTTCCTGTCTTTAATTTTTCAACTACTGTCTTAGCATTCGCTCCTAAGACTCCCATAATGACAGGGACTTGTTGGTCTGCACCATCTAAAAAGAAACCAAAGACAAACATTCCCTGCCTAATACCAGGAGTCTGACGAGAACCTGCAAGACCACCACCCCAGACAGAATACATTACCTGAGCCCAAGGTAAACTATCAGATGCTATTGCAGATTCTTCTTTATCATGAAGACCCATTATCCTCACTTTATATCTGTATCCCCAAGCAGGTTGATCTTCTTTAGGATCTTCAATTTTTTTAGAACTCTGGTTTTCACGCCATGTTCTATCATCGGCTACCTGACCGATCCACCATAGAAATTTGGATCCTAAAAATCCTGAATTAAATAAATTACCTTCCATGAATTATTCGTCATATACTCTGCATTCAAATGCATCTGGATGATTGTCACAATATACTTCTAAGTGCTTATCTTGATGTCTAGTATGATAATCATTAATAGCACCTTCGTTTGATTCTACCTTATCATCTTTATGATACTCCTCATAGTTGGCATGAACATCTTTTAGATCTGCCTCACTGTACTCTAACATTCCATGATTAACATGTTCCTTATGATCTTTAGGATCAATATAAACTTCATGGTCTAGGTCGTGTTTAATAGTCATAATAGATTTTAGAAATCTCCCTGTTATTTATCACACAGATGCTGATTCTGCTTTCCTTCCAAAGGAATCCCTGACCAAATTCATTTTAGTATAGGTCTCTTTAGATGAAACATAATGGCAAAGGTCAGCTATAATATATAGACCCCCACTCTCACGATTAACTTCATCATCTGTTTCAGCCTGAATGGATGGAGTATCGACATAGATAGCATCTCCTGCATGTAAAGAAAAATCACCAGCAATAGTAGCAGTTAGTTGTGCAGAAAACATTTGATTATATCTACGGATTCCTTGATTAAGTACCTTCTGTGCTTCAAAATTTTCTTTCTCATTACTTTCAATTTGTTCTTTAACTTCACCTGATGGAAGAGTTCCTGTATCAACTAACATAAATGTTGTGCGTGTAAAATTATGTTCTTCACTTGGATTCTTAAACTTCTTATTGAATACTGGAAGTGCTTCACCTCCTGTTGTCGTTCCTTCTTCAGCATCCTCTGCTGTCTGTGGAATAACTTCATAGAAACAATCAAAAGGATTGAATACTACTAACTTAGTTCCATATGCTCCCATTCTAATCTTGTTTTGATAGTCAATACGATTGTCTGCTGTTTGTTCTAATATTTTTCCATCATATCCTGGTGGGATTTGTCCTTGACCATCGGGAGAAGAGTTAAAAATAAATCTTTTCTTTGCTTCCTGTGCAAACAAAGCATCAATAGATTTAAAATGAAATCCCTCTGAGGTCTCCCAGAAAAAATATCCAGCAGTCTTTCCCATCTCACCATCCTTAGATGGAACACCAAATTTAGACAACCAATTCATAGTATAGTATGGTTTCTTATTATTACCAACAAAATTAAAGTTGTTAGCAGTCTCTTCTATATCAGTAATATCTTTCTCTGTTATTAAAAAGTTCTCTAATATATTTGTAATATGATCAGAAATTTTTCCATCCATTCTTACATTAACGGTAGATCCTCCTTCTTCATTACGAATAAACTCTTCACTAACTAAATTCAAAGTAACTATTGTCTTTCCAGCATCAGCTTCTTGTGGTGTTACCTTATTAACAATCAAAGTATTTTTATTATCTTCAGAGAACTCAAGTTTAATCTCACCATTATCTTGAAAAGATAATTCAAAATCTTCTGTCCCAACTATAGGCAAACCTTCCATAGCAGACTTACCATCTATTGTATTACCAGTATCAGCAAAAATATAATCTACTTTAATAGAGTCCTGAAGAATACTCTCATAGTACATTATCTGAACGAAACCATTCACCAACGAAACTGTTTCGTCACCTTTATTAGATTTTATCTCTGCTTTAATTACCGAAGATGGTACTGTAGCATCTGATGTTACTGGTGTTCCTGACATTAATTAATACCTCTCATATCTATTTAAACAAGTCCACCAGGATGAGCATAAAAACCTTCATAAGGATCATCACCACTTGCAGAAGCACTAAATTGAGGAATACTTCCACCTTCACCTACTGGTAATACTTGAGGTGGAAGAGGAAGCATCTTGGTTTGTGGAGTAGACATTGTATCATAAGAAGGGTACTGTTTAAGACCCTGAGAAGGATCTGTTGAAGATGTAGCCGCTATAGCTGGTAATTTCTTCGGAGGTGGAGGTGAAGGTATTTCTGTTGCACCAATCTTACTACAATCACAATCATCTTCTTTAATAGGATCTACCTGAGCCTCACCATCAACAGGAACTTGTTCTTTTGGTACTGATGCTGATGATCCTTCACCACTTGGTGGGAAGAATGATCTAACCAATGCAGGAAGAGTCTTGAATGGATTATACAACCATAAAAGATTTGGTATCTCCTTACCCATCAGTAAAGATAAAGGTCCAATCATTAACTTTATTGCTGCTTTTGCTACACCCCAGAAGAATTTCTTTCTAGGAACCCAACCAGGTATCCACTTAGGAGGATCTTTAGGGAAATCAGGTATCTTAATCTTAGGAACTTCATTCCAGAATCTACCAAATCCACCACTTATCCACCCCCATACTTTCTTACCTGCATTAAAAATACCCAGTAATTGTTTCTTAAGTTTCGCACCTACTGCTGACAATCCACCACCAAACATTAATGTATAAAGCATGTCGCCAACGAACACACCTATCGTTTCACCTAATAAAGTACCAAGAACAGGAATAGGTATAAAGGTTCCTAAGAATCCACCCAATGCAGCACCAATAGTTTTAAATAGTGCCTGTCCTATTGGATCTCCAGATATAATAGAAACAATACCAACAACAAGTGGTCCTACAATAGGAACTCTTCCAAAGAATTTTGAAACAAATGGTTTAGCACCCTTAAATGCAGGAGCAATAAACTTCGCTGCTTTACCAAATATCTTTGAAGCAAATCCACCAACCTTTGATGCACCCTTACTAAGTAAACCCTTTCCTCCTTTGACAATATTCCCCATCAATTTTCCAGGTGCTTTAAGTAATTTTCTACCACCACGTCCTATGAACCTTCTAAATGCTACACTTCCTCTTCGTAAAATATTTTTAGCAAATCCACGCAACCATTTAAACTTCATAAGAGCCATTACAGCCATTATGGCAGCATTAAATAAGTTATTCAAATGACCCATCAAATTATCAAATACTTCTAAACCTTTCTCTCCAAATATATTCCCAACAAATCCTCTAAGACCATCATAAAGTTTATATGCCCAATGAATTAATGTTACTGCAATATTTAAAACCCAACCAGAAAGTTTTATCATTCCATCAACAAACGCACCAAGGGCAGGAAGCCATGGTTCTATAATTGGCAACAGTTTAAAAAGACCAATTAATGCTACACTCATAACAAGTCTATTCAACCAATCTCGTATTCCCGCAGTGGATTTCACTGCTTGTTTCTTTATCCCCTTCGCCATACTCTTTGCTTTTTCTATTGCTTTCTCTGCTAATTCTCTTTTATCATCTTCCGCTTTCTTCTTTTTTTTCTCTTCTCTCAACTTCTCTAGTAAGAGACTTCCATTCATAATAGTATTAACATCAATTAATGTAGATGCAATAGTACTAATATTCTCTATAGATTTATTTGAAAGGGTAGCAGTATCAGAACTGTTACGTCCTAAAAATTTTGCACTATCTATTGCCATTATCTAGTAATCCCCAGAGTTTTTATCTTATTAGGATCTACCTTTGCAGTGGCATTAAAGTTAGGAACTTTACCACCAGGATTTCCACTACCAGAACTTACATTATTAGCTGTATTTTGTAGAGCATCTGAATAAGCAATTGTCACTGGTGGTCTATTAAGAGGGCCTGGAGAAGATGGTTTAAACTGCTGTGTTGATAGGTTAATAGAAGCACTTAAATCATCTAATTCCGTCTGATCCTTGAGTTCTAGTGCCATTCTTGCTTGTGGGTTTGTTGCAAGATACTCTTTCTTATCTGCTTCTGTTAATATCTCCTGTGCTCCCTCAAAAATAACTTCAGCACCTCTTGATTTTGTCCTCCATGTGGATTTCGTCATGGTATCAAAATTCATATCAGTATGTGATGTTTCTTTTATTCCACCACCATAATATTCTTTACCCATTGCTTTTGTAAGTTCCACACCATCCGCATAAGATATTTTATCTAAAGGAGGTAATCCTAAAAATTCTGTTCGTTCTTTATTAACCCAATGAAGCGTCTCATCTTCTATACGTTTTTTCTCAGCTGGGTCAGTTACGACACCTGGTCTAGCACCAGGAACCAAACCACCTTGATTAAATCCCTTAAGAGGAGATCCATTATTCTTTCCACCAACAGCAGCATTCATATTAGCAAGAGTATCAACACCATATTGTTGCACGGCATCCTTACTCATAACAAACTCACCAGGAGTTAGCATGGCAGGTACTGTATCTTGATTACCAGTTCCAGGAACCTCTCCACCCTTATTAAATTTTTGTACTCCAGGAGTATCTTGCTGTCCTGGTTCTGGTGCGTTTCCTATATCATCTGGTTTAACATCTTGTTTATCCTGAAGATCTTTAGCCGCTTCTGCATCTAACTTCTTAGCATCTTTCTCACCTTGCAATGCATCCTTCGTAGTCTCTTTACCAAATCCAAGTAAAGACTTTACTGAATTAACTAATTTAGGAATAAATCCTATCACCAATGCAGTTGCTGCTATTATTATTCCACCAGGCCCTAACATCGACCCCGCAAATAATAAGAGAGCAGTTAGTATTGAGGGCCACCAATCTTTAACGAACCGAAATATACTAGAAACTTTTTGTTCATTAGCAGGATCAGAAAACCAATTCACCAATTCTATAACTGCCTTAGCCGCTATAAGTTTCTTTATCCAATCAAAAATCTTTGAGAAAGCATCCTTCACAGGTACAAGTGCTTTCTTAGCACCCGCCATTAACTGTTTACCTGCTCCCTTAACACCTTCTACAAGGTTTTCTTTTAGTCCTCTTTTCTTTTGTTCATCTGCTTTTGCATCATCATCCGCTTGTTCTTTCTCTAATTCTTGCTGCTCCAGTAGTACCTGATGAATAGACTTAACAGTATCAGTAATACTCTCTATACTTTTATTTAATGGACTATCAGCAGGATCTAAACTCTTAAGGTTTTCTCCAAGAGCACTTTGATGTGCTTTAACAATATTTTTTAACAGCGTAATCTTCTTTGAATTAAGTTCAACCTGCTTTTTCAAACCTCCACCCGCAGCAAAAGATGCACCCATAAACTTGGATGTATCTATTCCTTTTCTAGTTGTAGATGCTGGTGGTAGTAAATCAGCCATGCTTGCGTTGCTGCTGTTCGTGTTTTAGATTCTCTTCTTCAAGATGTGCTTTAAGAAGACCAACATAAATGTCTCGTTCCCAAGGAATAAGATTTTCAATCTCTGTTAAGCTATATTTATGGTATTGCATGAGAGAAAAATTAAGTTTATAATAATTCTCCAGATCCATATGGATCATACCTATGCGAAAAAAGACGCTAGACCCTCAAGCACTACATCACTTTCAACTTGTGTTTCTGGATTTGTTACCTTAATAGTATGAGATAACTTAGGCATAGTCTCAAAGAACTTTTCAACCTCCTTAAACTGTGATGAATTTAATTGTTCTAGAAACTCATTCATTTCTTTCTTAGTACAATCTTCAGAGGCCCAAACTTCTTCCTCACTATAAAGTTTATCAATACAAGATGCTATCAAATCAAATGATTGTTCCATTTGATTATCACCTTTCATATCAAAATTGGCTTTAATAAATTGATCCAAAGATGGATACTTCATCTCCATCATAATATTATCATCAAGTTTAATCTTAGTAGTATGATCTTCTGTCTTAAGACATTGAATATCATCTAGATTAATATTAACTTTCACCTGAGTCTTTCCATCATCAGGACATATGATATTAACATCAATATCTTCTCCTACAGACTTACCTCTAATATTGAGGAACAAATATTCAATGTCAAATGTAGGTAAATTCTCTACCTTAACACCTCTTGTTTTAATACACGATTTTATTACAGTCTTAATAGCAGTTGTAATTTGCTTTGTATCTTCACTTTCTAATGCGAGGACAAGAAGTTTTTCTTCTTTAACTAAAAAAGGTCTATACTGTATAGACTTTCCTGTAGATGGCAACTCAAGTTCATAAGTTGGCGTAGCAATCTTTGGTAAGGGCATAATATTTTAATAAAGATTTCAGTGTATTTTATTTAGCAGGTTAGCCACGAGATAATAAATTACTCACAACATTACCAGCCATTCTAGCAGCACTATCTGGTATTCCGCCAGGATTAAAACCAAAACCACCGCTATTAAACAATGATTGTGCTAGAGGATCTAAGAATTCAGAGAGTCCAGATCTAGATGGTTCCATATAATATCTACTATATGCGAATGAAACTGAACACTTTAATAAATCAGAAGCATCATATGTTACTGGCATAGATGCAATAGATAATGGAAAACAATTTACAAATCCATATGTCAAAGGTTTTGCTCTCCTTGCCGAATACATATTCTTTTCAAACTTTGTAATTTCTAAACTTCCTTTATAAGTATTAGGAAACTTCATTCTATAAGAATAATTTTGTCTGGTTGAGGCACCTGATCTTTCATTAGTAATATATTTCATCCATGCTTCAAAGAATCTAATAGGTAAGTACTGATCCGCATCACAATAAAAAGTTAAATCAATACGATCATCAAACTGTCTTCTATTTACATGTCGTTCATTAACTCCAGGAAAATCATTAAATACTTCACTCGTTGCTAATTGAGATCCTGGAAGAGAAGTCTCAGAGCACATTAAATTTAACCTATCTGCGTCATGATAGGCACCACTCTCACTCAGAAACCTATTAAAGGAACCGTCTTCCCTTGGAGGTTTCCCAATAACTACTTGGAAATGTGAAGTAAGAGCAGGATTTAATAACTTACTCTTTACTTCAGCAATAGATCTTGGTCTTGGTGTAACTGATGGCATTTAATAAATATTATTTGACCTTATATATTATGTATGCAAGTTAATGGCAGAAAGTATTAAGAGTCGGTACAAACCAAAGTATCCAAAGAAATATCAAGGTAATCCTAACAATATTATTTGCCGTAGTAGTTGGGAAAGAACTTTCTGTAAGTGGTGTGACCTAAAAGAGAATGTAATCTCATGGGCTTCTGAGGAAATTAGTATCCCATATGTATCACCAAAAGATAACCGAGTTCATAAGTATTACCCAGACTTTCTTATTAAAGTTAAAGAAAGTAACAATAGAATTAAAACATATGTGGTTGAAGTGAAACCAAAGAAACAAACTCTTCCACCTAAACCGAGGAAGAGAGCAACCAAATCATACATCTATGAATGTACTACCTATGCAGTGAACCAAGCAAAATGGAGAGCAGCATCAGAATTTTGTAAGGATAACCGTATTAACTTTAAGATAGTAACCGAAGATGAACTGGGGATTAAATAATGGCAGATAGAGATCCAGCACATTTTGCTAACCGTATAGAACCAATCAAAGAAGAATTAGAATCATCAAATGACCCAGAAGATTTGATGCTAATGATTATGGATGCTCTTAATGATACTGTGACACCTATACCTGATGTAGGAAAGTTCTATACCTTTGTATATAATGCTAAGACTCCTGGATTTCAATACGATCAGCACCCATTGATTGCTTGTACTTCAATAGAGCAATGGGGGTTCAAAGGAATTAATTATCACTGGCAACAAACAAGGAACTATACATGGAATGAACTTGCAGGACAACTTTATGTTGTGGAATGGAATGAACTTGATGACCTTCTTGCAGTTCCTTATGCAAAATACATACTAAATAGATAAAAAGATATTAAATGGCAGCAACAACCGCCACAAGTAAAGTAAGTCCTGTAGTAATAGGTTCTGGTAGAATGAAATCTACCACCTATATTGCTACTAAAGTCACAGGGCCTATTAAAAATGCTGCTGGAGATGAAACATTTATTCCAGAGATAATACAATATGATGACGCTAAGGGTAGTGGTGCAAAGACTATTGGAACAAGAAATGCTGATACTGGAGAGATAACTTGGAATGATAATGCATCAGGAAGAACAAAATTAAATGCATCTAAATTTAAAAAAGCATCTAACAATCAGATGCAATCTATAGAAAAGGAACTTACATCTACCGCATCACAAAGAGCAGGATTAAATAAAGCATCTGGTGCTACAAACCAAGAAATCTCAAGTAATATAGGTAACAGCGATACTTCATCTGCATCACCATTTTCTTTTGGTGGTGGAGGTGGTGGTAGTCCAGGTAAAGCTGGTCCTCACCCAACAAGAAAAAGTTATTCAAAGAGTCTTGTATATCCAACAACATTAAAAACAAGTCAGCAAGATAGTCTAAGAATATCAGTACTAAAATATGAACCAAGAAAAATTGGTGGTGGTGGTGCTGGTAGATCAGGTCTTGGATTTGCTGATAGAAGTTCTGCAGCTGGAAGAACTATAGGTGCCGTGACTTTACCTGTTCCTGGTGGAGTTCAAGATGGTAACATGACCAGTTGGGGTAGTGGAGTTATGACTCCATTGGATATTGCTACATCAGATGCAGTCAAATCATTCTTAGGTAATGGTGGTGAAGGTGGAACTGCTGCTATGGATAGTCTTAATACATCAATAAATGCAGCAAAGGAAAGTGGTGCAGATGTATCTAAAGCAATGGCAAATATGTTTACTGAGCAATTAACTGGTGCTTCAGATCTACTTGCAAGAACAGAGGGAGCAGTAATGAATCCTAATATGGAATTACTTTTCAAAGGCCCTCAACTAAGACCATTTGGTTTCACTTATAGATTAAGTCCTAGAGATGAAGGAGAAAGTATGGTGATTCTAAAAATAATTAGAATGTTTAAACAATCTATGGCACCTCAGAAAACACCTTCACAACTATTTTTAAAAGCACCTAGTACATATAAGTTAGAATTTGTTAGTCCTCGTGGAGCAAAAACTCATAGGTTCTTACCAAAAATAAAAGAATGTGCATTAGAAAATTTTGGTGTTAACTATACTCCCGATGGTAATTACATGACATATGATAACAGTTCAATGGTTTCATATGAAATAACATTTAGTTTCAAAGAGATAGAACCTATCTACAATAATGATATGGACAGTAAGGATTACGACATAGGATTCTAAAATGCCAAAACCATACTTTCAAAACCTACCAGACTTTGAGTACGTTAATCGTACTGAAGATGGAAAACGTATATCAGATTACACTAAGGTAAAGAACCTTTTTAAAAGAGGAAAACTTAGAGAAGATATCTTCCAGAACACAACGTTCTTTGAGAAGTATCAAATAGAAGGTGATGATCGTCCAGATAATGTTGCAGATAAAGTATATGGAGATCCTACTTTAGATTGGGTGGTACTTCTATCAAATAATATTATTAATATCCATGAAGAATGGCCTCTACCTCAAGCAGGATGGGATGCATATCTATTAGAGAAATATGATAACGATTATGATACTTTATATAATGGAGTACATCATTATGAATCTAATGAAGTTAAAAATAGTCAAGACGTTGTAATATTTCCTGCAGGTATAAAAGTAGGTGTAGCACAAAGTGTAAGTTATTTTGATCAAGTAAGTAATCAACAAGTAACAGTCAATCCAATATCCAAAGCAGTAACTAACTATGAGTATGAAGATAAATTAAATGCAGATAAAAGAAGTATCTTTGTACTTAGACCAATATATTTAAATATAATATTTGACGACACAGAAAAAATGATGAGATATAAAAAAGGATCTACTCAATACGTGAGTAAATCCTTAAAACGTGCTGAAAATATCAGACTATTTGAATAATTAACTTTCTGCTAACGCTTGAAAGTATTTGTATGCATCATCTTCATCTGCACTTGCAGATGCTACAGGAGCAGCAGCGACGGCTTCCTCTGCCTTACGGGTCTTGAAGTCAGGTTTAAATGAACCACGACCTTCACTCTCATCCTCAAGTTCCTCATCTAAACGACGTGGAGCAGG
>VTLG01003331.1_pt1 | contig 10351 bp, 19 predicted proteins | sample 4694571 | NCBI WGS metagenome assembly VTLG01 (sample SAMN12604809, study PRJNA352737) | marine metagenome | biome: ENVO:00000447; feature: ENVO:00000209|ENVO:00000569|ENVO:01000036; material: ENVO:00002151; isolation source: viral sequences binned using virsorter ... | reverse complement strand
AATTATTAAAGAGTTGAAGGCTCTCAAAACACTTCAAACACGTAAACCCCAATAGGAGTCTATATAAAAATATCTTGTCCAAGATGTAAAAAAAGTTTAACTTATACAAATAGAGATAATAATTTTGTTTTTGTTTGTAAAACAGAAAAGTGTGTTTTATTTGACAAAGTACAAATTGGCACAATTACTTAATCTATGCCTTAAGTTATTAGAGTCCGACCAGTTATTCTTTAGTTTAAATGAGTGAAAAAAATGTGACTAACAAAGAATTGTTGTTAAAACTAATTGATAAAGTCGACTCAATACAGTTACACGTTGAGACCGAATTTAGCAAACGACCAACTAGATTTGAGCTATTTGGTTATTTTGGTTTAGTCGCTTCTTTATTTGCTCTAATGATGATCTAAGGAGAAACATGAAAGACTATTGGTCGAACGCATTAATTAGAGGTGCAAGAAGTGGATTACAATCTGCTCTTGCAATAATACTCGCAGGACAATCTGGGCTTTTTGAAGTTGGAACATTAGAAGCCGCAGGAGTAGCATTTGCAACAGCACTATTGAGTGTAATTCAAAATGCATTAGAAGATGCTCCTATTGACTTTATGAGCAACGTTCCTAAAGGATAGAGTTATGAGCTGTCTTTGTGGTTGCAATGATTGAAATGCTAATCGTAATGAAAATAGTAAATAGAAAGAGAAATGAAAAAAAACAGGGTTATTGCTTTATTAATAATATTTTTATTAACATTTAATAATTCTGCTTTAGCAAATGAAACCACAACAACAGTAACTGAGGGTTTTGATAACCAACAAATAAACGAAGATATAACCTTTGTTTATGGGGGTAGCGATACGAGTGTTGTTGCAGAAACTGATTGTGATGTTGCACAAATTCCCGGAAGTATAAATATTGAGGATATGGATTGTCATGGATCTAATTATTTTGGATCCGACAGGTATCAATTGGGCCTTCGTAGTTCCACAGATGCTTTAACTATTGCATTTCCAAATTCAGAAACTAAACCAATTACAGAAGTAGGTTTTCTAACGTTAGCTGTTGATGACGCTAATACAGGAACGATTTATTACAGTAACTCAACTTCTGCTTCTTTTAATATAGTTGCTAACGCTAATGGCAACTCAGAAGTTACACTTACTGCTCCATCCGGGACAACAATTAATGAAATAGTTATTCAGGGAGCATCTGATAATTTACAAGACTGGTGGCTTTTTGATAATGTTTATTATAAATACACTGCCGCATCTCCAACTACTACAACAACTACATCTACGACTACGACATCAACTACTACTACATCAACAACGACTACGACTACTACATCAACAACGACTACGACTACTACTATCCCTCCTGCACCAGATCCTCCTCCTGAGCCTCCTCCAACAACTACAACAACAATCCCAATCGTTATAGTTGAAATAGATGGAGAAGAATTAGAATATACACAAACAGAAGTTGATGATGGAACTGTTGATCGTGATATTGAACGTATATCTAACTTAGAAGAATATGGATGTGAATTAACTGATGCACAGATTGAAAGAGGTGACTGTGATGTTGAGATATATGAAGAAGAATATGAGGAAGAAATTTATGAAGAATACGAAGAAGGAGAGGAGCTTCTTGATGATGTCATTGTGGTACTTGAAATGGCAGATGATGATGAATTTGAAGAACTTGAAGATATTGAACTTACTGAAGAAGAAATACTTGAGATTGAAAAGGAGATAGAGCTTGAAGCTAAGGAACTTGAAATACTTGATGAAGAACTTGAGTTTCTTGAAGAATTATCAGAAGAAGAATTAGAAGAATATGTTGAGATAGTTTTAGAAATAGAAGATTATATTGATGATCTTGAAGTGTTTGAGATTGAAATTGTTGAAGTAGAGGAAGATATAAATTTAATTGATATTTTTATAGCTAATGATTTATTTCCTCCTACTGAAGAAGAAATAAAAAAAGACTTAGAAATTATACAAGATGAAATAATTGAAGAAGAAATTGAAATTGAAATTGAAGAAGAACAGATTGAAGTTATTGTCATTGAAATAATTGAAGAAGAAATTGCTGAACTAGAAGAAGTAATTGAGGATATTGTTGTTATTGATATCCCGGAGGTTACTGAAGAACAACTAGAAGAATTTACTGAAGATGAGTTAATAGAGTATGAAGAGGCTAAAGAAGAAGCTATTGAAGAATACGTTGATGAACTAGAAACTGAAGAAGTAATTGAAATCATCGAGGAAGTAGCAAATGTCGGTGTAGAAAATCTTGATTCAGTTAGTGAAGAAGTTGTTGAAGTTATTGCACAAGTAGTAGAAGAAGTTATTGAAATAGCTCAAGAAGAAGAGATTACAGATCAACAAGCTGAGGTTATAGGAGAAGTTTTAGGTTTTGATGAGGAAACAGCAAAAGAAGATGTTGAGATAATTGCTGAAGCAATTAAAGATGATGAAATAGTTGCACAAGCAGTAGATGAATATGTTGAAAGAGCAATTAAAGCGGACGTTGATGATTACTCTTTAGCTGATGCAACGACAGAAATAGCATTTGAAACTTTTGTGGCTAACCCAATCAGTGTTATTGTTGATATTGATTTACAAGATATAAAACTAACTGAAATAGGATCTGATTTAACAACGGATACGAGAGAGAAAGCTCAAGAGGTTATTGTTCCTACGATTTTAGTTAGGATTGTATCCTTTGCTTTAAGGAGATTTGATTGATAAAAAAAATATGGAACTGGCTTATAGAAGCAATTAAAGAGACGCTAAATTTAAGTTGGACTCTTATTGGTTTAATTATTGCCAGTCTTACTTTGACCGGGCAGAGTCAATCTATAACAGCTACTGCTACAGTTATAACTTTGGTGATCTGGCTTTTAACTATAAGTTTTAGAAAATAAATTATTACTACTATAAATCTATAAATAGGTTATTCTATATTTTTAAGAGTGATGTTATCGAAGGGGATACACCTGTTGTCCATTCCGAACACAGAAGTTAAGTCCTTTGGAGCCGATGGTACTTGCTGGGCAACTGGCTGGGAGAGTAGGAAATCGCTCAAAACTTAATTATTGGTTAGGTTTTGAGTGATTTTTTAAAAAAAAGGTCTAAATTTATCGTCAATCCGTCGTCAAAATTTATCAATTTGAAATTTAAAAATTAAAAAGTCCCGGTATTCTAGCTGTTTTTTGTTTGTGCTTGGGATTGTCCCGTTCCCATTCCGAACACGGAGATAGATGTTACGATTTTCTGCGTGATGCCATATAGTGAAAAAGTTAAACATCATTTAGCTTTTTCATTTTTTAAGGTATCTATAAATCCCTAAAGTAATACTTTTCCTCACAATTTATTTTTATTTAGTCGTCAAAACGTCGACAATCCGGGAGTTTGGTAAAAAATTATTACCTTTGAGTTGAGGATCCTTTCATTGCCGCTAATTTGTTAAGCAGGAATAAAAGAAAGGTTAGTAATAATGAAAAATTCCAAAATCGATAAAAACGCGATCCCTGATAATTCAGGTTTAAGCGTATTTTATTCAGTAGACGATCACTTCTGTGGTTATTTTACAGAAGCAAATAATGAAAAAACAAAAGGATTGGGGTGCCATGTGTTTATAGCTGATGGTCAAGATATCCTTTTATTCGATAAGGACAATGACGGATGCTTCCAAGCTATGTTCTGTTCTAACGATTGTGCAACTAAAGGATTGATCTATCTATTAGGTCACTTTAGTTACATGAAGGAAGGTACAAAGTGAGTGCTGATAAAGAATTCATTTTAAATATTGAGTTACCTACAACGATTCGTGTAATGGCTTCTGACTGGAAGGAAGCTAAAAAGTTAGGTCAAGATTTAATGTATGGAATGAACATTGAGCTAAAAAGTAGAAAAGAGCTAATTGATAAAGTAGTCAGATTGGAAGTCCACGATATGCACGTCGATGAAGTGTTAGATAAAGATGGCAACTTTCCTGAAGGCTCCTTAACTGAAGGGGAGGAGGAATGAATATTTCTATTCATAAAAGGAAGGATAGAACTAAAAAATATCAGGTAGTCCTTATCGATGAATTTAAAAATAAAAGAAAGACTGTGGCTAGTTTTCAATTTAGAAAACAAGCTGAAACTTTTATTGAAAATAACTATCAGGACTTACTAGATGACTCTTTTGAAAAGCAAAAAGTAACCTTAGCTCAATTCTGTGAAAATCACATGAAGAGAGTTTGTGATAGAGAGTACAAAACAAAAGAACATGGCGAGAAGATTTATAAAAATATTGAACGCTATGTTTTAACCCAGTTAGGTCATAGAGAGATTAACTCTATAACTGTTCATGACTGGGAGGATTTGTACGACCTTATGAATACAAACAGGCATCCCTTTGTTATGAAGGGAGATAGAAAGTCTCCTAATCTTGATGTGCCTTATAGCAGAGGCTCCATTAAAAAAGTAAGGGACTATGGGATAAAAATATATCAAGAAGCTAGACGACTTGGTATAGCTAAGGATCCCTCAGTTATGTATTCAAAACTGCCGAAGAAAGAAAGGACAATCAATACAAAGCAGATTCAAACTTGGACTGATGACCAAATCAAACAAGTGTTAGATTATATTAAACTGCCTCAAATAGAGGAAGTTAGATATAGAGACCAACGCACAAAAAAAATCAGCTTCTACAAGAAAGAATATGGCTTTGACAGAGATTACTTCTTTTACTTTCTACTCTCTAGGACAGCTCTACGTAGAGGAGAAATATTAGGGCTCAGATTGAAGAATATACAATTCTTGCATGATGATTCTAATCAAATAAAGGGAGCAAAGATTACTGTAGAAGAGCAGGTTAATGGAAATATAAAGATGTCTGATTTAAAAGATGACTACGTTTATATGAGTACAAAGACCTCAAAACCAATAGTTAAATATCTTAGCTACGAGGTAACCCAAGAACTAATAAAGCATTTAGAAATGCTTGACCTGGAGAGCAAAGAATCCAACAGCTATCCATTACATGGATTGTTATTCTGTAAAGAAGATGGCTCTTTGTTTGAATATGGTTATTACTCAAGAAAACTTAAAAGTTTAGCTAGTAAGTGTGGACTTCCTACTATAAGGCTTCATGAGTTGAGGCATTCAATAGGAACTAACCTATTAGCTAAAGGATTAGATATATACGATGTATCAAAAGCATTGCATCACTCTAATATAAAAACGACAATCCAATACTACGTTAGACCACGTGAGGATGAATTGTTTAATAAAGCCTCTGAGATTGATAAAATGTTAAGTGAAGGGACAAGTAACTAACCACTTTTATTCCGTTAGTGCATACTTGATAGCCGAGCTCTAGGGCTCGGCTTCCCTTTATTTTATAGGCTTTTACCTTTGGGGAATAGTCCCACTCCTAGATTTACTAGCCACACAGGGCAACGTGAGGGGTAAATATTAGTCAATATTTTTGATTTGTTTCCAAATGCTTATGTAGTGATTACCAAAACCTTCAGGCATCTCGATAAACATTTCTTTTAATAAAGAATTGTAATTATAAAAATGAGTAATAACGATCGCATCTTTTTTAAGAATTGTGTTAACCATTTTAATTGGCATAGGAACACCATCTTTATCAACTGGTGCATTAAAAGTTATATGTGTTTCAATCTCGTTTTCACTTGTTAGTTTTTCTTGTAATCCAATGCTGTTAGTAATTACATCCTGGTCCCATTTATATATATCAGTAAAATTATTCTCGTTGTAAAACCATCCAAACCCTTTTTTAACTCTAAGCTCCATATTCTCGTTATAGCTTGTTATTTTTTGTGAGTTTATAGCATCCCAATCTTTAACATCCTCTAAATTTACTCCCCACTGTTTTACCATTTGTGCGTAGGAGTCGTTATACCATAAGAGTGTTCCTGATTCCATAGTTCTTACATCTACAGCAATTATTGAATTATCAACTAACTCACTTAGTATCCACTTAGGTAAACGCTTTATAGATTGGGGATCTTTTTTATGTTGTTGCCTATATTTTTTATGACCATTGTGAATTTCATTCAAAGTTTCTTGTTTAGCTTTAGCAAGTATATAAGCCTCTTTTTTAGACCTGCTGTCTCTTTTCTTCATCAGATATTCCTAACTCTTTCTTAATCTTTTCAATGTCAATCTTTATAGTTTTCATGGCTTCATTAATAGCTTTAGCCTCTGAGATTTGAAGCTCTGAGTAAAAGTTTCCATCTACATACAGATCTATCCCTAATTCATCTATTTCTTTTTTAAAGAAAACAACTAACTGATCTACAAAATGCTTAGAAGGAATCCTCCCTCTTTCATATAAAGAAATAGTTGTTTTATTTACATCCATTGAGGCACCAAGCTCTGATTGAGTAATACCTTTCCAGTTTCTTAATCTTTTTAAAGAAACACTAAATGGATGATTAACATCTTTACGATTCATATTTCTTTATTATTGTCGATTTTATATGTGTAAGCAAATACTTTTTTTTAACTTTTGTTACTTATATCAACGTATATAGACACTACAACAAAGAGTGCTAAAAAAATACGATAGAATGGTTTTACATTTACACAATAATTTTTTAATTTTATATAAGTCGACAAATGTTCGACTTTTGACTAAAAAAAGGACGGAAGTAATGATTATAAGAAGCAATCAACGAAGTCCTCATAATCCTTTTGAGCCGGGAGATGTTGCCTCATTTAAATTTTTAAATAGAAAGTTTGACTGTATGCAATATGAGGCACAGCTTTCTGAATACGATATTGATGATGTAAATCCATTATTGCTATTTAGAAGTTTATCTGATGACAAGTTAGTAAGAATTCACTTAAAGGCAATGAAGAAACTTGAATTTATAAATTTACGTGTGCCTCGAGATCTAGAAGTTACAAGATTATGAGTGATGTTGTAATGACCGAGAAACTATTAAACGTTAGCCAAGTTGCAACTGAATTAAACATTTCTAAAAAAACAGTTTATCAATACATAAAAGAAGGATTAATTAAAACAGTAGATCTTCCTGTTATACGAATACATCCTCAAGAAATACAAAGAATTAAAGGAACTGGTATTAAAGATGAGTAATCAAAGATATGAGTTATCTCGACCATTCCCAGAGTCCTATGTAGAAAAAAAGGGAGAATTTGGCGATTTTGTAAATCACGCAGTCATAACTCAAAGGCTTTTAGAAGTTTGTGGATCATATAACTTTTTTGTAAAAGAAATTATATATGACGAGGGTGGTTTACTCACTGGATGTGTTGTCAAGTTAGAAGTTTACGTTGATGGCGAATATCAGGTTATTGAGGAAGTTGGAGCTGTAGAAAGACCTCAAATCAATAATGCCGAGAATTTAAAACACGCTATATCTGATGGATTTAAAAGAGTTTGTATGCGTATTGGTTTAGGGCTCCATTTATGGGCTCAAGATAAATACTTTCTAGACAAAAAGCTAGATGATAAGAACGTGGGAGGTAATACCATGATGGGAGAAACTCGCAAGAGCAACTCCCATCCCCACAAAACAGACACTGATAATTCGGATGATGCGTTGTCATCAGAGGATGAAAATTCCCCTTATTCATTGAATACCGATAAAGCTAATGATGACGCTGATTCCGAAGAACTAATTATCCCAGAGAAATTCCAAAAATACTTAAAGGACGATAAGGGGAAGGATGCAAATACGTGACTGGAGAAATGATGCTCTATGTATCCGACAAGACTGGGGTTTATACTTTCCAACAAAGACTAAGGGATCGAAACGTTACTCTGTTCGACAATATTACGAAGCACAGGAACTCTGCTTACATTGTCCAGTCCAAGTGGAATGCCTCACTTACGCAGTACAAAATAGACTTACTCAGGGAACTTTTGGACTCCCGGCTAATGAGAGGAAAGGAATTAAAAAAGAAACAAAGATTGATCTTCATATATCTAAGGTTATTGCTAGACGTGACTCTATGGATATTGAGTTTGCAAAAAATGGGAATCTTGAGAAAAAAAGGTGTCTCCAATGCCATAGAAAGTCAAAATTATTTTATTTCGACAGTGGCGGGTGGGGTGGACTTAGGGCTAACTGTGTATCTTGTTCAATACAAATTGAGCAAAATAAAAAGTCCTATCCAAGACGTTATTCAGAAAGTAAGCCACGCTTTACAAATTGGGGACAACTTACTTCTAAAGTTTGCACTCGTTGTAAAAGAAGGAGAAAAGCTAAAGAGTTTGCATATCGTATCGCAGGGATTGGTGGTCGAACATCTTGGTGTAGGCAGTGTGTTGCAAAACATACAGCTGATTATGACAGAAAAAAAAGAGCTGAGCAAAGGCTAGTTAATGAGTGAAGTAAAAAATCAACAAGTATCAGAGTTTATAAACTCTCTTACAGAAGCTCAACAATACAGCAATGTTATAAACGAATTAAGAGAAAAAGAAAAACTAGCAGTTGGATATGCAATTTCTAAATATATAGAAATGCCTTTAGTTAGAGATTATTTAAATCAAGAATCTACAGAATACTTTGATAATTGGTTGCAATGGTATGAAAAAAAGACACAACAAACCGATAAGTTGAGGCGATGATTTGTGGAACTTGCATGGATTGGATTCCTCCACAAAACGATGGGACTTGTATCAAATGTGTGTTCTTTATGGACACGGAGGAAGTAGATGAGCTTAGTGAGTAGTTTTTTAAGTTGTACATTGGCATTTAGTCCATCCCCACAAGATTTAACCGAATATATAAATTGTGTAGATAAAAGTGAAAAAATAGAGTTTGTACGTAGCTGGTCTCCCATTGTCAGCCTATATATCCCTGCTCCTCACATCGAAAAGACGCTATTAGTGATCTATTGTGAGAGTAGGGGTAAGGCTGACGCTACTAATATAAATACTAATTCCGAAGGTTTATACAAAGACAGCATAGATCAGGGCATACTTCAATGGAACTCGGTTACATTTGACTGGCTATCTAGTAAATTAAACATCCCTAACGATCCTTATAACCCAATTGTATCTTTAAAGGCTCTAGCTTGGACTTTAAAGCACGTAGGTTGGAGTTGGTGGAATAGCTCAAAAGCGTGTTGGAGTTATTGATATGTGGTTAAAAATAGATTCAAGCCTAAGAACGCATGAAAAGGTGTGGGATTTAGCTGATGAGTTAAACACCGATGTTCCTACAGCTTTAGGTCACTTAGTATGTCTATGGTCTTGGGCTTTAGAAAAAAACTCTGATGAGCACGGCTTTATTACTAATAAACCTAATAGGATTGCACGTGCCGCAGAATATACCGGGAGTCCACAAAAGTTCTTTAGAGCCTTAAAGAAGGTTAAGTTTATTGAGCATTACGAAGATATGGGGGACCAGGTCAAGCTACGTAACTGGGAGAAGTATGGAGGCTTATACCTAAAGCAACTTGAAAGGGATCGGCTTAGAAAGTCCGGGAAGAGTAAAGAAGAAATAAAACAGATTGATTGTAGGCATGGTGGTGCAATGTTGCATGAGCCTTCAAAGACTATGATATGTCCAACGTGCCACTTGGAGTGGAAAGTATGATGATGGATATCCATAGGAATTCCGACGGAACTCCAAAGGAAATCCGAAGGAGCTCCGTGCGTAGAAAGAAAGAAAGAAAGAAAGAAATAAAGATGAATTCTTTAGGAATAGGAATAAAAGATTTGTTATGTAAGCAGTGCCATCAAATAAAACAAATGGATAGATATGGGCTTTGTTTTGATTGTAATAGGTATGATATATGAGTTGTCCTGAAGGGTTTGATGCAGAGGTTTATTTAGATGAGTTTGATTTGTTAGCAGAGCTTGATATAAATCACGAGGATATGGATAAAAGTAGGTGTAAAGATAGTGGGTAAGACTAAAAGACCATGCCTAAATAGTGAATGTAGAAGGCTATTTACACCTGATGTAAGACGTCCTAGTTACTGTGCTGACTGCTATTCAAAGCATTATCAATTAAGAAAACAACAACAGGTGCCGAGAAAAGATACAAGAAAAAAAGGCAGAAGGATATACGATGACACAAAATATAGACAGTTCAGGACTGAACTACTATCTATGGCTACTCATTGTGCTATCTGTAAGGGAGCTAAAAGTAATGAAGATCCTTTTCAAGTAGATCATATATTCCCGGTTTCAAAAGGAGGAACAAATGAGCCTAATAATTTACGAGCTGTCCACAGATCGTGCAATATACGTAAAAAGAATAGATATGAAATTGTCGGCATTAAATAGCCTTTTTATGCCTAAACCCGATCGGGTGGGGGGGTTTTTTTCTATATGGCTAGTACCCACCAC
>VTLG01014363.1_pt1 | contig 10352 bp, 9 predicted proteins | sample 4694571 | NCBI WGS metagenome assembly VTLG01 (sample SAMN12604809, study PRJNA352737) | marine metagenome | biome: ENVO:00000447; feature: ENVO:00000209|ENVO:00000569|ENVO:01000036; material: ENVO:00002151; isolation source: viral sequences binned using virsorter ... | reverse complement strand
TTCTTCTAATTCTGAAGAAGAAAATCTTGACTATTTCAAGAAGTTAGCAGAAGCATAGTCTTTTGTTTTAATGCTCGGTTATATCTTTTTATAATCGAGCATTCTATCCACTTATTCCAAGACCTCTTCCTCTTCCTCCATCTGTATCAATTGGTGGCATAATATTTGTAGTAGTATTATTAATAACTGGTGTGCTTGCATCGATATTTGTAAATCCTCCTCCACCAGATCCACCTATATCAATTTTATTACTTGCTGCTTGATTTAATTGAGTACCAATTTGGCTTCGTCTATTGAATTCCTCCATAGTTATAGGAACACCGCTTCGATCTATATCAATTAATTTCATTTTCGCAGTCTTTATTCCTTCAAGCATTCCTGTTAGTTCCTTCATAGCATTTTCACCAGATTGAAACATACCACCTTCAACAGTTCCGCCCCATCCTCCACGAGCAGCAAAAGGACTGTGGGCTGCTTCTCCCATCATATTTCTACTCATTCGATTTACTCGATTGAGATTTGTTACTCCCAATTCTGCCATCAATTTTACTGCATTTTCTGCACCTACTACAGAATATCCTGCTCCTTCATTACCTCCAAAACCTTTGAATCCTTGTATTCTGTGTGCGAAATCTGCGCCACCAAACTGATACTTTGCATCTTTTCCAAATTGTGCTATTAAAGTTTTTGCTAATTCGGTGATTTTTGCAAGTGCTTTAATTTCTTCTGCTTCTATAACTTCTTCGCCCCGATGAATAAATGCAGGGATATTTTCATTTGGCCCGATGCCTGGCATCCAATCGGGTATTTTCAATCCTTTTTTTCCAGATGGAATGGCTTCATATTGTTCTTGCAAAGCATCAATTTCTTCATTAATCTGTTTTCTTCTTTCTGATGTAGCTGGGAGCAATTCCTGTTCCTTGATCAGTTCTTCATAACGTTTATCAAGTTGTTCAAGTTGTGCTTCACGTGTTAATGTATTTGTCGTTGCTGCTGGATCTGGTTTCTTTGTCTTTGTTGGTGTAGTCTTTGTTGCAACTCCGCCATTCTCTTTTCCTTCATTCAATATCCCACCAATTTTAAATATATTACCATCACTATCGACATCAAAACCTTCACGAATTTCACCTTTTGCTTTATAAGCTGCTTGTGCATTATACACCTCCATACGTTCTTTCACTTTTGCCTCGTAACCAGTAGGATCTTCTGCTATGCGCTTAGCATTTAAGGCATCCATTATTTTGGTACTATCCTTCTTTATATCTTGTATATCTTCAATTCTTTCTTCTATTTCTTCAGGAGTCATACTTTCCCAAGATTGTCCTCCCTTAACATCCATTTTACCCAATAACCACCATATCAAACCACCTGCTGCAACTGCTGCAAGAACATATGGATTGGTGAGTAACGGCAGGAATTTTGGGCCTAAAGCTGCCAATATTCTCAAAAGTCCAATTTTAGTCAACATTGCTTTTGGAAGAGATTTTAATCCTCCTTTAAATCCTTTAACACCTAAGAATGAACCAAGGGCACTACCAGTAAGATCTCCAAGAACATCCGACATAAATCCGCCGCCTGCAGCAGCACCAGCAAGACCAGTTCCCTCTGCTTTTCCTTTTCCTACAAGTCCACCAACTTTTTCTGCTCCTTTATCTCTAAGTCGTTCTCTTCTCGATTCTGCGGTTTCAGAATTGTCACGAATGAATTGAAGATTTTCATCTATATTAATTAATAATTCATTGGTAAATTCAAGTCCACCTCCGGCATCTCCGCCACCGCCTGTGGTTGCTCCTCCTAGTATTTCTTCTTTTGCTTTTTCTACTGGTGAAGATGCACCCCCATTTTCTTCTGCATCTTCTGCAGCTGTTTCATCAATATCACCACCTTGCAATTTTGCTGCCAGATCTGTTTGTGCAGAAGAGGCTCCTCCACCAAATTTACCTTTGATTTTAGCACCCGCAAAAGACAACATTTCTTGTGCAAAAGGAACACCTTCAGTCAATTGTGATGCCATTCCACCAATAATACCAGCAGCAGTTGACTTCATCTTAGAACCAACTGCTTTTCCTGCTGAACCAACCATGCCGGGCTTATTACTATCTAATGTGTTAATAGCAATCATGACACTTTCTTGAAGAAATCCAATAAGTTTCGGATCAAGAATTATTGAATCTGCATTTAGTGCATCATTTAAAACTTTTGAAATATTATCTGCTTTTTTTATGGCATTGAGAAAATCTTCACGTTTTGGTTCTTTTCCAAGTTTTACAGTAGACTTAATATCAGTTAGAGTTTCATTATATGCACTTTCTATCGCTCTTTTTCTTTTTGGATCTTTTATCTTACCAATAATATCTTTTGCTTTTTTCGCCCTACCATCTTTGTCTTCAATTTTAACTAATGCGTCTCTCGAGGCAGTATTCCATGAAGCACCTTTTTTCAAGGCATCAAATGCATTTTTTGTATCAGCCATTATAGTCCCTTAGTGACTTCCTTGTTGTCGCAATTTCTCATTTTCTTCTTCTACCCAATTACTTAACAGGGTTGTGTAAATGTCTCTTTCGTAGGGCATCATATCCTCGATTTCGGTCAAACTCCACTTGTGATGTTGTATCATCGCAAAGTTACTCAAGTAATAATTCTCAAGCGAGTTATGACTCAGGCTAAGCCGAAAAAAGAGTCTAGACCTGAAATCGTGGTTTCTTTTTCTTCCCCACACGTTTTACAATTATATTTCACAGTATGCTTTAATACCGGCATACTATCAAAAAACTTTCTGATCTTTGTAAATTGATCAGTAGTTAAACTGTCGAAAAAATCATCTAATTCTTTTTCTGAGAAAGAATCTCTTTCATGTGTTTCTTCCTCTGTAAAAATCATTTGAACAGAATTTTTCATCACTTGCATTCCAACTTCTGTTTCTGATAAATTTCCCTTTATCATATCCTTTATAGATTCAATATTCGGATAACTCATTACCATTCCTATGTTATCTGACAACATAATTTTATTAGAATGATCTTCAGTTTTTTGTACCTTCACTTCTTCAAGGTTTATTTTAACTTCTGTTGTAAATTCACAAAGTTCTCCGTTATTCTGAGGACACCCCCAAGGCCGTAAACCAATATTGACTTCTTCTCCTACTGATTTTGCTCGAAGTCGTAGGAAAATATATTCTATATCGAAAGTCGGCAATTGTTCTACATCAAGTTCCCCTTGAACACAATTTCCAATAATCTGTTTGACTGCATTAGTGATGGTTTTATTGTCTTCTGACTCCATCGCAGTCAATAATATTTTTTCTTCTTTGACCAAAAAAGGTCGATATTTTATAACACTCTCAGTTGATGGCAGAATTGCCTCATATACTGGAACGTTCAATTTCGGTAATGTCATAATAAGTTCCTCTCATGACTGTTAATAATAAGTTAGGTTGAGCTAATGTTCCTTCTTGTTCCGTCAGGATTTAGATCTCCTACTAAATTCTGGCCTCTTCTTGTTGCTGCCGATGTTCTGGTTTGTTGTACTGCCAAATCATTTGTTTCCCAATAAGCATATTGCATTTCTACAGTTAGTCTAACAGGAGTATTTGTTGTAGAGTGATTCAATTCAATTGCTGCGACTGTTTTAGGATAACATTCGTGATATGTTTGTATGTGCTTTTCTGTCAAGTCTCTATCTAATGTTGTTATTGTCATTTCTCCAATATAATCTTTATAATATGAAACATCCCATCCTCTTTTAATACTAACTACATGATCATTCCAACGATCAAATATTCTCTTTTCTGCATAATCCGATGAAATTAAAAAAGAAAGAGTTATCGGAGTATAGGTAGGCCCATTATATGCAATTTCTCTATTAACTCCATATTGTCTATCAAGAATTGATTGTACTGTTCTTCCAGCAACAGCAACAGTCTCACACATCAAATTCAGTAATGATAATTCATCAGTTGAAATCAGATTTTTTGGGGGGTTGATATCTACTTTAAATTTATTTGGAGATGCCAATCCTTTTTGTGTGATTGCTGTTGAAAATTTAGATATATTGCTTTGATTTGCCACTATGCTCCTATTCTCTTTCTACTGTCTGCCCATACTTTGGACTTTGATGCTTTTTTAAATCTTTCCAATGGTAAGAATATTGCAATTTCATTTTCCTGTTCTTCTATCGGTATTACTTTTCTTACAATATGATCGTATCGATATCTTTTTACACATGGTTCAACTTGTGGTATTTTTGCAATTTTATCCCATTTGATAATACCTTTTCCTATCTTGGCCGTAACTCTGTCTAAAAGAATTGCACGTAATTTAGGATTGAGATAATGAAAATTCAAACCTAAAAATGTTTCTTTTTCATATCCAATTAACATTACTAATGGAAATGTATCATAATATGGTAATGTTATTCGATGTTTCGGATTATAATAATATGCAAAAAGATCTCCTAAGTTTGCTCTCAATTTAAGAACTCTTGGATTTACTTTATTTTCTGCTTCACGATAAAATTTGGGTGCATTTGTTGATGACCATTGATTTCTCAATGATCCTTGTAATCCCTTTATTTTATCTTGAAACCAACGTGCAGAACGTTTAACCTCTGCTCCAACTGTTCCTTTTCGGACTGCATCCGATACTCTATCTAATAAACTCGCCATAGTATTATTATTTATCTGGTTGTAACTGTTTTTCTGTCATTAGTTGAAATCTCCATCCTTCTACTTCACATACCTTTTGTGCAGCCTTCCACTTTGCTTCATTGACTAACCAAGTCTGAACTGCACGCACATATCTTCTTTTCTTCTTTACAGTTAGATTTTCAACCAGAAGTTTCTTTGGTGGTTTGGTTTGGACTTGAGGTTTAACTTCAATGAGAGTCCATCCTTTATCGGTTTGTATGAGAAAATCGGGAAAGTATCTATGTCTCTTTTTGTCTATGGGAGAGATGTAAGGAATTGCAATTTCTTCACTATTCCACTTGAGAACATTATCACTTCTATCTGCCCATTTCATGAAACGAAGTTCCATCAAACTCCTATAAATAACATTAGTACTATCTCCAATGTATTTTTTGGAATTTTTAACCTTATATTTACCTTTATAGCGTTTTCTCATGGCAAACCATTACAGATATCCAGATTCTATAGGAAATGATGTTAAACAAGGGCAACATTATATTTTGTTCTCTTCTTATGAATCCACAAGTGCAGTTGCTGCAAGCACTAAATTGAAAACATCTATTGCATTATATATCCCTCCAAATTCTCTAACGACAACAATAAATCAGAATTATCAAGATTTAGAGGGGGGAGCATCTAGAGCTGTTCTGGGCGGAGCTGGAAGGACTGAAGGGTTTGCTGTAATTGAAGCAGCAAAAAATTTATTTTCTGAAGGGGGAATGAAAACCATTGCTGGTGTACTTGAAAGTCAAACATCAAAAGTAAAACAACTGGCAGATTTTCGGGCAGCAGGAACTGGTCTTGCACAGAACAATCATGTGGCACTTACATATAGGGGCCCAGCAGGATTTAGAGAACACACTTTTGCTTTTCAATTTTTTCCTAAACATAAAGATGAGGCCGATGAAGTAAGAAAAATTATTAAGGATTTTCAAAATGGTTCTACACCAAGAAGAGTTTCAACATTTGGGGGTGGAAATAAATTACTTGCACCTTATTTTGCATCTCCTAGACAATGGACAATTAAATTTATTGCTGGTAAGAGTGGTTCTCAGGGGAGTGGGCAGCATGCTGGCACAGCAGCAGGAGAAAATCCGTATTTGCCAAAAATAAAACGATCTGTCATAACATCATTTGGAGTCAACCATGATCCAGATAGTGTCATTAGTTTTCATAAAGATGGATCTCCTGTTCATTCGACATTAACTTTGACTTTTAAAGAAATCGATCACGTAATAAGCGAAGACGCAGTTGATGCAAAATTTGCTGCAGCAGCAGTAGAAATGTCTAAACTGGATGCTCAAGTAATTCAGAGAGCAAATTCAGAAGGCTCTCAAGAAACAACCGACTCTGGCTAAGGAAAAATGGCAAATTATTTTAAATCAATACCAAATGTCAATTATGACATAAACGGAAATGCACCGAATACATTTCAGAAAACAACGAACATAATGAAACGGCCAAAGTTCAAACCGGCAGTCGTTGCAGAAATAACTGATTATTATCCCTATCGTGTGAAAGACGGATATAGACCAGATATGGTTTCTAATGAAGTATATGGTACACCCGCTTATGCATATTTGATTCTGATGTTTAATGACATTTATGATCCTGTATTCGATTGGCCTTTAGGACTTAGACAATTTGATAATTATATTGTCAACAAATATGGAAGTATAGATTCTGCAATTTCTACAGTTAAGTATTATTATCAGATAATTCGTGCAGAAGTTGCAAAAACAGGAACATCCGAAAGAATTCCTGCGGTAAAGTTTATAGTAGATCAAACTGCATATAATGCTTTGAGTGAAGATGACAGAACTACTATTTCTGAATATGATTGGGAATTTGAGTTAAACGATGAAAAAACTGAAATTCAAATGATAAATTCTGGACTAATACAAGATGTGGATTATGAAGTAAAACGTATGTTCTAGGTGAAACAATAATATGGCCGACAATAAAACAAAAACAGATATAAAATTACTGGATAAAGATCAATCTTCACCAATAACGGGCGGTGATTTTAGATTACGTGAAGTTTCATTACATTCTAGATCAAACAATAGTATAATACATTTGAATGTAGGGGGAGTATTTGTAAGTTTAGATATTTACGAAGATCTTTTTTCCGAAACTCTTAGAGGTACTTTTACTTTTGCAGACAATCAAGGATTATTAGAAACAGTACCTATTATTGGTGATGAAGATCTTGTTATATCATATGGAACTCCTGGCTCCGAAGGAACAGGAACAGATTACCAAGAAAAAAAAGATTTGAAGTCTGAAGATAAAAGTGAAGAGGCAATCAGACAGAAATTTAAGATATATGATTGTATAGAAACTCCTCTATCAGATGAAGGTACAACAAAAATTTATAAGTTGTTTTTTATCAGTTGGGAATATGTTATTGATAAGAAGATCAAGATAAGCAAAGGATATAAGTCTCGTTTTTATCATCAGATAGTTGAAGATTCATTGAAAAAAATCAATGAGGAAATATATTCCGATTATCAAAAAAATGTTTTTATTGAAAAAACTGCGACACCACAGAATGTAATTGTTCCAAACTGGACTCCATTTCAGACAATAGATTTTTGTTCTAAGAGATCTACTTCCGCTGCAACTGAAGAATCTAATCAAGATAATCCAGACCAAAATCAATTGCCAAATGCTCCCGGCTCTCTTTTCGTATTTTATGAAAAATTGGGAACAGGATTTTTCTATGAATCTATTGAAACAATGATTATAAATCAAAAAAGTAAAGGGTCTATTCCATTATATCAATATGCACCAAAAACAACTGAAGGTTCAGATACCAATTTACCATTACAATATTATGGTGTAGATAAGTATGAAGTTAAAAGTTCTTTTAAAACATTAGAGAATCTTGGAAATGGAATGTATGGTTCTAAACTGATTGCATATGATCCTATTCGGATGAAATATGATGAAGTTAAATATGATTATTACGAAAGAAAAGAAAAACCAGTAAAAGAATTTGTAGAACCAAAAACAGGAGCAACGATATCATCCGCAGATCCTTCTCAAGAAAAAGATGATTCTCAAAGAATATTTGCAAATTTTATTGCAACTGATATTCATCCAAAAGAAAGAACACAGAATAAATTGATAAGTGATGTATCTGATTATCTTGGTTCTAATGATGCATCTATTAAGTTAGCAACAACAACAAGGGCTCATGATGCAATGTTCACAGCACCGATGTTATATCCTCCTGCATTTAGTATTACAAATACTTCAATAGGAGTAAATGCAAAAACATTCAAAGATAATGAAGCAAAACCAAATCAAATAGAAACATGGTTGTTGCAAAGAAAAGCACAATTGCAAGAATTTGGAAATATAATAGTAACTTTTACGATTGCAGGAAATTCTTCAAGACACGTTGGAGATTTGATTCGTTTTGAACTGCCAACATCGATGACACCAAATCCTCCTGTATTCATGCCAGAAATAGGACATCAATTGTATAGTGGATATTATTTAATTTCAAAAATACATCACAAAATTACTCCTTCTGAATATAAGACTGATTTGGAGATAATAAAGAATTCTTTTGCAAAACGAATTCCTGGCCAGACTACGGAAACATCAACAGATGGTACTACAACATGAAAACTTCTTATTTTCAAGGTAAAGACGGATTTATTTGGTGGAACGGAGTAGTAGAAGATCGAAAAGATCCTTTATTTCTTGGTCGATGTAAAGTTCGTATTTTGGGGTGGCATACTTCTAATAAGTCCGAATTACCTACAGATGATTTGCCTTGGGCATTTCCGATAATGCCGATCACTTCTGCAAGTCAAACAAATGCAGGAGAAGCACCAGTTGGCCCAGTCGAAGGTACGTGGGTAATGGGGTATTATCGTGATGGTGAGCTTGCACAGGAGCCCGTGATGATGGGAACGATGCATGGAATTCCCGCAGACTATGCAAAACAAAATACTGGATTTAATGATTCAAGATTAGATGTTGAAGATGCGGATAAACATTCAATCACAACTCAAGGAGGTGCAAAATCTGGTGGTGGTGCTATCAGTCTTACTGGTTGGCCCTATCCACCTAAAGAATTATCATTCAAAGATGGAAAAGAAGTTACGATTACAGAATACACGAATGAAGAAAGACAAGCATTCGTAAGTAAATCGTTATATCCTAGATTAAAAAACGAACCAACAACTTCTCGTTATGCTCGAGGAGAAGCCGATGCGTCTGCAAAGACAGATACAGAAGGAATTATTGCATCGAAGAATAAAAATTTGACTAGCGGAACAATAACATCTCAATTTCTTCCAACAGATGATCTAATTAAAAATGTTCCAAATATGACTGTTCCACCATATGCAAAACTTATAAACACGGAAATGTTCACAGTAAACGAAACAACAGAATTAAATCAACCACCATCTCCTTATGCAGCAGTATATCCTTTTAATCATGTTTACGAATCAGAGAGTGGACATTTAATTGAAGTTGATGATACTCCTACAAAAGAAAGATTGCATTGGTATCATCGAGCAGGAACATTTACTGAATTTCATCCAAAGGGAATACGAACAGATAACACCACTGGCCATCGTTATAACATGGTTACTGGTAATCAAGAATCCATTATAGGAGGAACAGAGAAAAAGGTAATATCAAATGGTGATTCTTTCACAAAAGTTGGAGCATCAAAACATACAGTTGTAGGTCAGGATTATGTAGTAACAACGGATGGTGGAGATATTATTCTTGGAGCTCCTGCTGGTCATATAGTTATTTCTGGTCAAACTACTGTAGTAGATGCAAAAAATACTTTGATGTTAAATGCACCGAATATAGTTAGGAGCAATGCAGCAGCAATAGATAAGTTTAAAGGGAGTCACACGATATCAGCAGAAGGTTCATTGAATTATCAGGCAGGAAGTATGACTTTAGGATCTATGGGTGCGATGAAAATTACTTCTTTTGGTTCAATATCTCAAACGATAGGAGGTACTTCAGAAGAGACATTAGCAAATGCTCCTGTCATGGCACCAACTGCAAAAACTATCAAAGCACTACTGGGAAAAATTGTACTGGAAACGATAGAGCCTACTTCAGGTGGAATTCAATTAAACGTTGGGCCTATGGGAGCAGCAGGAAATATATCTGTTGGAACATTGGGAAATATTGAAATAAAATCTACTACTGGGCCAACAGGAATTGAGATAAATGCAAATACAATAGCAAAAATTGTTTCACTTGTTTCTGCAAGCATTGAATCTAAATTGATACAGATTGCAGCAGATACTTTTTGTAAAATAGAAGCAGCAGGAATTCATTTAAATGGATCAACAGAACCAGCAATATTGGGTAATGAATTTTGGAAAGTATTTAAAGATCATCAACATTCCAGTTCAGTTGGCCCTACAGGAGGAATTTTACCTGCGTATTCAATGAAACAAGCTACAACAGTATCAAAAAAAGTATTTTTGGGTTAAAATTATGCCACTATTATTACCAGCATTACAGGGAGAATTGATTGCTGCATTAGACAAAGGGCCAAAAGGAAATCCTACACCAGAATTAGTAGGACAAGATATTGGAAAGGCATACTTTAATTATTGCTCAGCAGGAATAAATGGAGCAGGACAACCAATGACTGCAATGTCAGGAGCAA
>VTLG01012087.1_pt1 | contig 10352 bp, 4 predicted proteins | sample 4694571 | NCBI WGS metagenome assembly VTLG01 (sample SAMN12604809, study PRJNA352737) | marine metagenome | biome: ENVO:00000447; feature: ENVO:00000209|ENVO:00000569|ENVO:01000036; material: ENVO:00002151; isolation source: viral sequences binned using virsorter ... | reverse complement strand
GGCAACCAAAACAAGACAATTAGCAGACTTTTTAGTAGCAGGGGGTGTATCTGATGCAGAGATACAATCAGTTCCACATATAAGGCCAGGAATACTACAACCAGCTGTTGCAGGGAAACTTTTGGATGGTTCTACATCTCATTCTGGTAATTATGGTACTGCTCAAAGCGACGGCCACAGTTATTACTATACAGACATTAAAGGAAGCAAGCCTATAAAAGACCCTAGAATTGGTGGTCATTTTGGTACACAGAGGTATTTATTATCTTCTGCACAAAAACTGGAACAAGAAACTGCTACTCATGGAGCAAATGTGTATCGTTTTGAAGGTAGAGAATGGGTGAGAGGTTCAGGAGCATTTGGGTTACAGAATGATAGTAATGGTATTCAGTATGAGATGACAGGGACAACAACATTTATAGAAATAACAGGGTATTTTTCAGATGCAAATATACAAGCATTCCAATATACAACAGATCGACATTTTACATGGTCAGTAGATGGAGGAAGTGGAACAGTTAATACTGCTTTTAGAACATCAAGAAATATTGGGCCGAATGGTAGTAGATTTTTAAATGGTGCAGGGTGGCAGAATATAGGTCTTGGAGCAACATTAGGTATTCATACATTAAAAATTCTTAGTGTTGAAGCTGATGCAGGAGCAGGAAATTTTAGACCTTATGCTTTTGAACTAATAGCCCAAGATACTTCCTCAACAGCAAACCGATCAAAAATTCAAATTCCAGCACAAAATGTAGTTTCTTATGGTAAGAAATTTTCAATAAGTGGTACACCACACTATGATCCTTTTAATGGAATGTCAGGTGCAAAGACACTAGCACAATTAGGAGACTATATTGATACTGCAACTTCTTTAGGTATGGAGAATTGGAAAGGTGGAACATCAAATTATTACAAGCCTTTCAATGGTGGTCGCGTGGTCAGGTGGGTTGCTAATGATGGAACAATAAAGACAAGTGTTACTATGATGCCACCAAATGCCCAGAATGTAGGAGGTATAGCATCTAATGCAGTATCAGATGCACATATACAAGCAGGAACTAATGATGACACTATTAACTTTGATACTACAACACTAGCAAATGCAACTCCATTGTCAGAAGTTGCCAAGACTTTCCATTGGAGAGAGTTTGGTAATGGTGCGGCTAATCAAGGTGCAGAGGGAACTAGAGCAGATGCAAGTATGCTTAATACTACTGCCGATGATATTGGTTATGTTATGGATGATGGACTAACAAGTTTATCTGGTAATGATGTTGATGAAAATACTAGGGATATGGCAGTAGGTGGTACTGATGATGGTTGGTATATTACTTTTATTGGTACTGGACTAACAGTTCTTGGTTCACCTCATTATCAAGATCTTGCTTTTAGTAGTACTGATGATTATGACTTTATTATAGATGGGGTTACAGTTAAAGAATGGGTAAATGGAACGACAATGAAACATATTCAAGAAGTTTGTCAAAATCTACCCTATGGAACTCATATATTCCAAATGAAAACTAATGCTAATGCAGGTGCTCATTGGATGAGATTAAATGATGTAACCTTCCACCAACCGAAGAAGCCTCCTGTACCAGAGGACGCTTGTATTTTAGCAGACTATATGCTGATGGCAGATTTTGTTGCTCAGACTGGTCATGGTTTGGGGAAATTAAGTAAAGGAACACGATGTAACTGGGCATCAAGAGATTTCTTTTATGATTCTGGTACTGATTGGGCACTTGAAGGGCCTCACATGGCCATAGCTAGTGGATTGAGAACCTACAATAATCAAAATGAAAAACAAATTGATCTTCCCACTTTTGGTCATGGTTTTGTATCAAGATTTTTAGCCAATACTGACAGAAGTAGTAATACAACGTATAAAGTAAATGATGATGTTTACGATACTAATTTTAATGCTTCTGGAACTTATACTGCTGGTAATAGAATAGGAACTACTTCACCTAATCCGTGGGATATTTCTGCTAATGATGGAACAGTTACTTTTGACCATAATGGCAATGGTACTGATGCTGTGGAATTTGCTGGAATAAAAAATCTTCAATTAGGTGTAAATAATCTAACTTTTGATGATAATACAACTGATTATATTGTTTTTGATGGTGTAGAAGTAGTAACGCCAATTCATACTTCATCACATTATCAAACTTTTGAAACGCCCTACCTACATGAGCTTGTAGGAGGTGATAGGAATATGGAACAGACTAATCTTATAGTTACTGCTGACGGAAAGAGCTGGGATGAGGTAACTAGAGATACGAGTTATCTTGGGCCATCAGCAATAGTATCAGCCTCAAGAGATGGTGGACATAAATCTTCAGCTAATAATTATGATTTTGATTATCATAGGGGAATAGCAAACAAAAAAGAAATGTATAATAAAAACATTGCTATAGCATTTGACAGATTCGTAATATTAGAAGATGGTATATATGAAGTGATGCTCCATACTTATAATAATACAGCTGCTACTGTAATTTTTCTACAAAAAAATTCTGAGGCTGGGAATATTGATAATGGTGTAATTCTTAGAGCAGCATCAGCAGATGACACACCAAATGGAATAGTTGTATGGGAGTTAAAAAGATACGATTATGTTTTGGTAAGGGTTCAAAATGGTGGTACTAATGCCATGTCAGGAGCAAATCCAGGCTATACTCAAATAGTTATAAAAAAGTTAGATTAATATGTTTATATCACACAAAAATAATGTAATTCAACAAATAGCCGACACCGATTGGGATTGTCGTAGAAAAACTAAAGGATTGTCCAAACATGAATATTGGGCATGGTTGGATTCTGTAACTACGGATGGTGTTGCAGATTACTCAGGTGAAACTGGATATACGATGGTTGAATGTACAGATGAAAACGTACAGGCAAGACTAGATCAGTTAAATAATTACATAAGCATAGATGGAATATACAACATCAAGTACTATGCAGCTAAAAGGGATTCGGAAATAGATGGGGTCAAGTCACATTTTATAGGTGATGATACAGCTAAAGACAAAAGATTATTGGATGAAGAATGGGTACGAATAAGAACAGAAAGAACACGATTACTAGCAGAAACAGACCATCATGCTCTGTCAGACCAAACACTTTCAGATGACATGAAAACATACAGAAAGTCATTGAGGGATTTACCCTCAGATCAGTCTAGCAAGACTAAATATTCAGACATAACATGGCCAACAAAACCATAGAGTAAACAATGCCGATACGAAGATTAGAAAAAACATATACTGGAACTACATCAACGATAGGTGGAGATGAGATAGCTGCGAGTACTATTCCAGTTAAACCTCATATTCAGCCAGGAGTTCTGCAACCCGCTGTTGCAGGGAAACTTCTAGATGGAACTACAAATCATTCTGGTGCATATGGTACTGCACAGAGTGACGGCCACAGTTATTATTATACAGACATCAAGGGAAGTAAAGCTATCAAAGATCCTAGAATTGGGGCACATTTTGGTAGTCAGAGATTTCAAATGACTTCTATTCAATTTTTAGAACAAGAAACTGGAACACATGGTAGGAATGTTTATAGTATTGATGGTAGAGAATTTATGAGAGCAGTAGGAACTATTACTATGGTGAATGACCAGTATGGCAACTTTATTGACATGGAAGATGATGATTCACCAATGGCTTTTATAGAGTTAGTAGGATATTTCAACGATGCAAATATTTCTCTTTATACTTCAACCAATATCATGGCTAAAGCTAAAGTCAATGGGGGAAGTCTTGGAAATAATTTAGGTTATGCTGCTGCGGATTCTCCTTTAGGTGGTCGTTATGTTCATAATGGATCACTTGTTAATACTGAGATTACAGCAACATTAGGAATTAATACTTTAAGAATTGAACCTTATAGTTCTTCTGGACACAACACTAAAATTCACGCACTTGAACTAATAGCCCAAGACACATCTTCAACTGCAAACCGATCCAAAATCCAGATACCAAGTCAAAATGTAGTATCCTACGGAAAGAAGTTCACAGTCTCCGGCACACCACACTATGATCCGTTTAATGGATTCACTAACGGCACCTCTTTACATTCTGCATTTGTAGATACTGCAACATCATTAGGTTTAGACTCTGCCCCCGGCAGTTCTGCAAAATGGGCAATAAGTAGCACCAATAATATTCGGCCGTACAATGGCGGTCGTGTTGTCAAGTGGGTAGACTCAAGTGGTACGATAAAGACTTCTGTTACAATGATGCCTCCAAATGCTCAAAATATTGGAACAACTGCATCGAATGAAATTACTACTCCAAGTGCAACTAATACAACCACAACCCCAAATATGAGTGACGATGCAATAGATCATTCACTCTCAGAAGTTGCCAAGACTTTCCATTGGAGAGAGTTTGGTAATGGTGCAGCTAATGGTAATGCTAATGCTACTTATTATGCAGATGCAAGTATGATGGATGGTTCTACTCAAGACGATACTGCATTTGTAATGGATGATGGTCTTACAAGTTTTGCTTGTAATGATACTAGAGCATCAACTGATACAATAAATATTCAACCGAATACAGATGGTGCATATTATTCCTACACATTTATTGGCACAGGAGTAACTTTTAATAGGAGTTCGTCTGGAGATGTAGCACGAACTGTAGCTCAAAATTTACCCTATGGTACTCATATAGTAAAGGTATATAGAGATGCTGATTCTACACCAGATATTACTATTGATGGGATTGCTTATGCAGATTTAGCCGCGGACAATATGACTACAGGGTTTTTTGCCTATGGTATAATCAAAGAAGTTATCTTCCACCAACCCAAGAAACCACCAATACCAGAGGATGCAGTAGTCATTGCAGACTATATGCTGATGGCAGATTTTGTTGCTCAGACAAGTGAAGGTGTAGAAAATATATCTAAAGGTGTTCGTTTAACAGCACCAAGTCGTGATATGTATTACAACAGAAGTGCTGGTTCATTTCTAAGTAATCCTTTTAATGTAGAACCAGGCGCATCTCAATTTCATATTAATTGTTGGCAAGGTAATGCGTCTGGTACTGAGACACGAATTTTACCATTTTTTGGTGATAGTTTTTGTATGACATTTACCACAAATTCTGACACTAATACAACTGCAATGCCTCTTACTGCTGGAAGTGCAGGAACAACTGCATTGAATAATTGGACACTAACAAGTGGGGGTAGTAGTGTTACATCTTTAAGTGCGGCTGGTAGTTTAGTATGCGCCGCATCTGGTGCAAAAGGTTTTGTTTGTGCAAAAGCTGGAGCTTCTGTTGAGTTAGGAATACAACAATTAAAATCAGTAGGAACAATAGCAAGTGGCGGTTATCATTATCAGAGAACATTTGGAGTTCATACTCCAATCCACACAAGTTCACACTACCAGACTTTTGAAACACCTTTCCTACATGAGTTGGTAGGAGGCGATAGAAACATGGAACAAAATAATCTTATCGTTACACCAGATGGTAAGAGTTGGGATGAGGTAACCAGAGATACGAGTTATATTGGAAAAACTCAATTTTACACTATTGCTGATATGTCAGACATGAGTGGGTCAACTGTCTTTGTTCCTTTTGATTTGTTCAGGGGAGTTTATGTAATCGATGCTATACAAAAAGATTTTGCGATTGCATACGATAGATTTATTTGTTTAGTAGATGGAATGTATAATATTACAGCATCCGGCATGGAAAAAAGTATAGGTGGTGGATCTGCTATAAAAATATATATAAATGGAGTTGATAAGCAAACAGGGTCAGGTGGTGGAGCTAATGATTTACAATCATTTAATATTTGTACTTTCCCTATACATTTAAAACGAGGTGATTATGTGCAACTCTACGGATGGAATTTAGAAGGTAATAATGCAAACTATTCACCAAGACTTCAAATAACAAAGGAATAATAATGTTTATTTCACACAAATCAAATGTCATACAACATATTCGTGATACTGAATGGCAGTGCAGGAGAAAGTCTAAAGGAATGTCCAAACCTGAGTATTGGGCTTGGTTAGAATCAGTAACTACTGATGGTGTTGTAGATTATTCAGGTGAAACTGGATATACGATTGTTGAATGTACTGATGAAGATGTAGGAAAAAGACTTGTACAGTTAGATGATTATATTAGTGATGAAGGAGTTTACAACATTAAGTACTATACAACCAAAAGGGATTCAGAAATAGATGGTGTCAAGTCACACTTCATAGGTGATGATACAGCTAAAGACAAAAGAATATTAGACCAAAAATGGGCAGACATTAGAACAAAAAGAAACAGATTACTCACAGAATCAGATTGGGTAGTAGTGAAAGCAAAGGAAACTCATGCAAATGCAAGTATTCCTTCAGATTGGGTAGACTACAGAACGGAACTCAGAGACATTACAAAGCAGTCAGATCCAGATGATATAACATGGCCAACTAAACCTTCATAGGATAAATATAAGTAAAAAACAATTATGGCTTTTTCAAAAATAACAACTAGAGGAATGTCGGGTGATACCCTAGAGGCAGGAGATATTGCAGCTAATGCAATCGGTGCATCTGAACTTGCAGATGATGCAGTAGACACCGCTGCGATTGCAAGTGGGGCTGTTACTGCTCCGAAGGTAGCAGATGGTCTTATCGAAGTTAAACCTCATATCAAGCCAGGAATTTTACAACCTGCTTATCAAGGCCATTTACTAGGAAAATCAAATCCAATAGTTGATAGTTCTGATTCTGCTCATGCAGTTATTAATACTAATTATGTAATTAATAATAGTGATCCAAAAGTAGGAGTCGGATATTTGAATGATAATGGTACAACTGGTTCGGGAGGAAGTTTTTTAAAAATTGGAGATGATAATGATGCTGATTTTCAGTTTGGGACAGGAGCATTCACTATAGAATATTGGGTAAAAGAAGATGATTATGATTATGGTGATCATGGACACTTTACTACAAGTCAGGGAGCAGTAGGATGGGCAATTCAAAGGGCTGGTACTTATCTTTATTTTACTGCACAAGGAGATGCCTTTGGTTCTGCACCAACTTCAGGTAATAAAATTATAGCACGAGCAAATTTGTCAGGTCATGTTAGTAATAATACTTGGTATCATGTTGCCATCGTAAGAGTATCAACTTCAAACCTTAAAATTTATATTAATGGTACAGATAGAACAGCAGAAGCTGATGCTGGAGGAACTTGGGGATTTGCGTGGGATAATACATCTAATGATACTGAACTTGTTTTAGGAAGATCATACCCAACATCGGAAGAAAAACATAATGTTGGAGGTTTTGATGCTATACGAATTACAAAAGGATTAGCAGTATACACAGGTAATTTTACTGCACCTACTGCAAATTTGACAACAACATGGAGTGCAGGAACTAACATTGCCGCAAATTCAACTGCATCAAATGTTAAACTTTTATTGAATGCAAATGGGGAAACAAACGGATTACACTCTGGTGCTTATGGAACTGCACAAGTCGATGGTCACAGTTATTACTACACAGACATCAAGGGAAGCAAGCCCATAAAAGACCCTCGCATTGGTGCTCATTTTGGTAGTCAGAGACACACATTTAGGTCTATACAAAAATTAGATCAAGAGACTGCAATGAATGGGAATAATGTTTACTCAGTAGATGGTAGAGAGTGGTGTAGAATGGTTGGTTCTACATGGGTAGAACAAAATGGTAATGATGGTCTTAGATATTATACAGATACAGTAGGTAATTTTGTCGAAATAACTGGATATTTTTCTGGTGCAAACTATTTAACTTTTTCCTCTACTACTAATGACATTGCTTTAGCTATAGATGGAACTACTGATACTGCTACTTATACAGGAGGTACTTCTGCACTAGATTCTCCATTAAGAGATCGTTATGTCAATATGTCAGTATGTGTTAATTTAGCATTTTCATCTGCTCCAACTTTAGGAATACATACATTAAAAATATTTGTTGTTAGTGGAGATTATATAAGAATTGAAGGCATCGAACTAATAGCCCAAGACACAACATCAACTGCAAATAAATCCAAAATTCAGATACCAAGTCAGAACGTAGTATCCTACGGAAAGAAGTTTACTGTAAGTGGTACACCACATTACAATCCTTTCAATGGAATGTCTGGTGCTAAGACTTTATCAGAATTAGGAACTTATATTGATACAGCTACTTCTTTAGGTATGGATAATTGGAAAGGGGGAACATCTAATTATTACAAGCCTTTTAACGGCGGCCGTGTTGTCAAGTGGGTAGACTCAAGTGGTACAATAAAGACTTCTGTTACAATGATGCCTCCTAATGCTCAAAACGAAGGACAAACAGCATCTAATGCAGTAACAAATACAGAAATACAAAATAGTACTAATGGTGAGACTATCAATTTTGATACAGGAGGAATAGATCATTCACTTTCTGAGGTTGCAAAAACATATATGGTTCATGAATTTGGAAACGGCAGCGCAAATGGTGCTCCTGGCAGCACATGGCAAGATGCAACTATGGTAGATGGTACTGAAAGAGATATTACCTATGTAATGGATGATGGATTAACTTCTTTATTTGCAAATAATGTAGCGGCATCAACAGCTTCCTCAACCGCAGGCAATAATCATATATATCGAACTGGTGCAGCTTCATATTATGTTCATACATTTATAGGAACTGGAATAACACTTGATTTATATTGGGGAACATATCCTTCTAAAACCATAGTACATATTGCACAGAATTTACCCTATAGTACTCATATTCTAAAAAATGATGTGAAAGATAGTGCTGTGAATGAAATGGAATTTACATTAAATGGTGTTTCTTTAGGAGATTCAGTTGCTTTAGGTAATACTCCTATGTATGGAGAAATTACTTTTCATCAACCGAAGAAGCCTCCAGTACCAGAGGACGCTTGTATTTTAGCAGACTATATGTTGATGGCAGATTTTGTTAAAACTGGAACAAGTGGTATGGATGCAATGTCGAAAGGTGTGAGGAAAATTTCTACAACAAGAGATTTGTTTGTTGATTCATCCGCAGCTTTAGGTGCTAATGTCGAAGTAAACACAGCATTTTCTTATTTCTTGAGATCATTTTCAAGTGGATCAGCAAAAGTTACAACTAAAATCCCAGCATTTGCTTCTGAAGTTACATGGCAAGGTGAGATGGGGACAGCATCTATTAACTCATCAGAAAATAGTTGGGGAGGCAATGCAATCACAATGGCTCAAGCATCGGGTGGTACTAACACAACAGAAATTATAACTTATAGTTCTGGTACTAAACCAGAATTAGGAATGAATAACTTTCAACATTTAACTCAGAATGGTGGTTATCGAACAAACGCAATGGAAATAGCAACTCCAATCCACACAAGTTCCCATTATCAAGAATTTGAAACGCCCTACCTAAAGGAATTAGTAGGGGGCGACAGAAACATGGAACAAACTAATCTAGTGGTTACTGCTGATGGTAAGAGTTGGGATGAAGTAACCAGAGATACGAGTTATATTGGAAATATAGTTTTTTCTGGATCAAAAGACTCATCTCAGAATACTTTAGGCATTTATATTCTTGATGAATGGAGGGGTACTGGTGGAAATGCTTCAGCCGCTTATTTTAATAAAGATTTTGCTATATCTTATGATCGTTGGATTTGTTTAAAAGATGGATGGTATAAAATATTTCATCAATTTCATACTAATGATTCTATTAATACAAGTGATTATTGTAGAATTCTAGTAAATGGTGTTCGGGTAGGGCAAGTTTATCAAGCTGACCAAAATTATATTGCAATGGGAATGAATGTTTTTGCAAGTGCATATATTAATAGAGGTGACTATGTTCAAATATATGGTGGGTCGCCGGGAGGTGATGAAGAAAGTTATATTTTTCAAATTATAAGGCTATAAAAATGTTTATATCACACAAAAGTAATGTAATCCAGCAAGTCCACGAAACAGAGTGGCAATGCAGGAGAAAGACTAAAGGACTAGACAAACCTGAATATTGGGAGTGGCTTGCTACAATTACTTCTGGTGATCCACCAGTATCAGATTACTCAGGTGAAACTGGATATACTATAGTTGAATGTACGGATGAAGATGTTCGGACAAGACTTGTTCAGTTAGATGATTATATTGGTAGGAAACCAGAAGGAAAAACATACAACATCAAATACTATGTTTCCAAAAGAGATTCAGAAATTGTAGATGTAGAAGCCCACAAAGATGAGGATGGAAAAGATGTAGCAACAACTTATGTTCAGACACATTTTATAGGTGATGATACTGCAAAGGATGCAAGAATCCTA
>VTLG01008619.1_pt1 | contig 10353 bp, 16 predicted proteins | sample 4694571 | NCBI WGS metagenome assembly VTLG01 (sample SAMN12604809, study PRJNA352737) | marine metagenome | biome: ENVO:00000447; feature: ENVO:00000209|ENVO:00000569|ENVO:01000036; material: ENVO:00002151; isolation source: viral sequences binned using virsorter ... | reverse complement strand
TAGATGAAATAGTAGATTTTGATAATGCAGAAGCAGCAGTCGTAGAAAAAGAAGGACTTCAACTTGGTGTTATTGCTCAAGAGATAGAGGAGGTTTTACCTAATGTTGTTTCAACAACTTCTCAAGGTGTAAAATCTGTAGACCCTGATAATATTACATGGCATCTAGTCAATGCAGTACAAGAATTAACAACACAGGTGGAAACACTTAAACAAGAAGTAGCAACTCTCAAAGGAGAATAATATGGCTAGAACAGTAGCACAAGTATTAGCAGCAGCAACAGATTCAGTAACACTTATTAATGCAATTAATGGTGGAACTAAAGATGTGTCAGATATGACTCAAGCTCAAATCAATGCAATGGTTAAGCGTAATGTTGACCATCTTGGAACTATTTTAGCTTACGATGGAACAAACGACAAACCTAATGTAGCAGGTGATTCATCAGACAAGTCTAGTTATACCACAGCAATTACAACTGGAAATGCTTATATAGAAGCACATTAACTTTAAGTTTATAACAAGGAGGCAATATGAAATTTGGATTAATTAAAAATATAATAGGTGCAGTAGCACCAACACTAGGATCCGCATTAGGCGGGCCTTTAGGTGGACAAGCGGCCTCGGTAGTTGCACAAGTTCTTGGGTGTGCCCCAGAACCAAAAGCAATTAACCAAGCAATACAAGCTGCAACTCCAGAACAAATGCTTGAGCTTAAAAAAGCTGAAGCTCGGTTTGAAGTTCAAATGAAAGAACTTGAAGTTGATATATTTGCTTTAGAAGTAGAAGATAAGCAAGATGCAAGGTTTAAGTTCAGTAAAGATTGGACAACTAGGATCTTGGGGTTTATTACTATATTTGGCTTTATGTCCTATATATTTTTAGTAACCCTTCAACCACCAGAACAAAATAGTGAAGCTTTAATTAATTTGGTTCTAGGATATTTAGGAGGATTAGCAAGTGCTGTAATCTCTTTTTACTTTGGAGCATCACATATACCAGATAAAGATAAGGAGTAAATCATGGCGGATAATAAACAAGAAATTGATTCAGTCAATTTCGGGGGCGAACAATATTTAATAGAAAACCTTACCCCCAGGGTTTTAGAGCACCTTAACTTATTAATTAAGTTACAGGCACAAATAGCAGATATTGCATTTGACCTAAAAGTTAAACAGAGTGCACAACTGCACATATCTGAAGAGGTAAAAGTTTTTATTAAAGAAGATAAAATTAAACCTAATCCGAAGGTAGAAGAAGATGAGTAAGTGGAAATATTTTTCTGAAAATGAATTAAAGTGTAAACATAGTGGTATTTGCAATATGGATGATGATTTCATGCAAAAACTAGATATAATACGAGAAGAGGTAGGAGTGCCTTTTATAGTAACTAGTGCTTATAGAGATAAAACTCACCCTATTGAAGCCAAAAAAAGCACGCCGGGGGCCCATGCTTCTGGCAAAGCAATCGACATACTAATACGCGGCAAGGACGCTTTAAATTTAATTGAAATAGCCCTTAAACATGGTATTACGGGGTTAGGAGTAAAACAACATGGCGACGGCCGATTCATACATCTTGATACACTTGAAGCACAACCAAGTAGACCTAGACCACATATATGGAGTTACAAGTGATCGACGAAGTATCAAATAGATTAGATAAACTAGAAGGTAAAATTGATAAATTAGCTGATGCTGTTATAGCAATAGCCCGCATTGAAGAAAGAGTAACTACGGTATTAAAACAAAACGATAGATTTATTATGCGTTTGGATAGGCTTGAAGACCGTGTTGAAATGGTTGAACAACATGCTAAACTTCATGAAAAAAGTGTGGGTCAAGGAGAACGTGTTTTTTGGGTTGTGTTTTCAGCAGCTATAGCCGCAATAATGTATACTTTCAGATGATATGGCGTATTTTAAACTCATTCAGTTTGGCGGAATTGCTCCGCAGGTCTCACCTCGATTACTAGAAAATACTCTAGCGCAAACAGCTTCAAACGTTAACTTAGAGAGTCAGCGTTTAACTCCTATAACTGATGATACAGTTATAAATCCTAAATCCGGTGTAACTACTTTATCTAATTCTAATAGACTAAGTATTTATAAATACACTGATACCCAGTGGCTACAGTTTGATGAAGATGTAGATGTTGTGCCTGGCCCAATTGCTGGCGATACTAACAATACAGTCTATTGGACAGGGCAATCGTACCCACGTATGGGGAGAAGTAGCAATGTAATTGGTGGAACTGTATACCCTAATGCTCATTTTAGATTAGGAGTTGCAGCACCAACAGCGGCCCCGACCGTCGCCCTTGCATCAGCAACAGATATTAATGCTACTTTGACCACGGTCAATGGTTCATCTGTATTAACAGTAACCACCGCCAGTAACCATGGTGCAGCGATAGGTCAATATGTAACTCTATCTAATTTTGCTACACAAAATGCCGTAGAAGATGAGACCATAAATCAAAGTCATAAAATAGTCACTGTACCAAGTGCAACTACTTTAACTATAGAGGTTGACCAGGCAGCTACGGGTGCAAGTACTTCTAGTAGTATTACTGATGGCGCTTCTTTTGGAGCACTAACTGACCAATTGCCTGATTATTCAACTTCTTATGTTTATACTTTTGTAAGTGTATATGGAGAAGAAGGCCCACCTTCTGCTGCTTCAACTATAATCACAACTGACGATAATGCTAGTGTTGCCCTAAGTAATCTACAAACCAGCACAAGTAAATCCAATTCTAATTTAGGCTCAGGGGCAGTTAAGCGTATATATAGGTCTAATACTGGTTCTAATACAACTGCTTTTCAATTTGTAGCAGAAATTGCTATGGCAGCTACTACCTATACAGATACTTCTAATAATGATGAGTTGTCAGAAATAATCCCCTCTACTTATTGGATTGCACCACCAGATGATGATAGTTCTACCTACCCTGATGGCCCAATGAAAGGTTTGACAGCTATGCCAAATGGAATAATGGCTGGGTTTACTGGTAAACGGGTATGTTTTTCAGAAAAGTTTTTACCCCATGCCTGGCCTACAAGTTATAGACTGACTTTAGAAGATCCTATAGTAGGTATAGCTTCTATAGGAAATGGTTTAATTGTAACTACTGAAGGTAGGCCATATCTTATAGCTGGTACTGACCCTGCTTCTATGAGTGCACTTCGTATGGAAACTCCGCAAGCTTGTTTGAGTAAAACTTCTATTGTGGATTTAGGAACTGTGGTTTTATATGCAGGTACAGAAGGCTTGGTAGCAGCAGCTGGTAATTCTGTACAAACAATTACCGAAGGTTTAATAAGCCCAGATCAATGGCAGTCTACTTATTACCCCAGCACTATTAATGCTACTTTATGGAAAGGGAGATATTTAGCTTTTTATAATACTGGTTCAGGTTTTGGTGGTTTTATCTTTGATTCTAGGTCAGGAACTAAAGCTTTTACAACTCTAACTGCAAGTGCTCTTATACGAGGCACATTTACTGATCCTGATGATGGGAATGCTTATTTAATCATTGCAAACCAAATTAAAAAGTTTCAAGGGGGATCAACAGACCAAACTTATACTTGGAAATCTAAAGATTTTGTTCCACCTAAACCAATTAGCATGGGGTTTGTAAAAGTAGATGCTGAAACATTTCCTGTTACAGTAAAAGTGTATGGAGATGGTGCTTTATTTTATACTGGCACCATTGCACTTTCTGGTACTCAACACTCAGTTTCAGGTAGTTATGTTAATGCTGCTGGTAGTTCTGTAAATATAAGTTCTACTAATATACCTGAACCTGTTCTTAGGCTACCACCAAGAGTATTTAAAGACTTTGCAATAGAAGTATCTTCTGCAAAAATAGTAAACGAAATTTGTATTGCTGAATCAATAGATGAAATAAGAGGGATCTAATGGCCAAGACTAAAATCCCAGCCATTAAGAATATTCCTTCTAAAGTAGATAAAGAAACAGGATTAGCTTTAGAATCTATGAAAGAAGCACTTGAAGTGCAACTTGGCAGAAGAGGTGACCCTAAAGACAGAGCTGTAACCCATCGAGATCTTGTAGATAGTGGACTAGCAATAGACTTAGCTAAAGCCCCATATAATCCAAACACTGGTGCAATTGGCTTTGGCCCAGCTGCCGATGAAGTTGGGGATGTTACTGTTCCGCCTTCTCCTACCGTACTTACTGCTACTGGTTTGTTTACCGATGTTCTTTTGTCTTGGAACCAAAGCACTAATAGGGCACCTTACGGCAACCACGGGTTTACAGAAATATGGCGTTCTCAAAACGAAGACTTAAGTGGGGCTGTAATGGTAGGTACTACCAATGCCTTTATTTATACAGATAAAGGACTTGAATATAATAGTACTTATTATTATTGGGTTAGGTTTGTAAGCACAACTAACACTCCGGGACCTTGGTCTAACATGGCTAGTGCTACAACTGTTGAAAATATAGCGGCTACTATGACTGCGCTTAGTGAAACGTTGTCTGGATTACCAGGTTATAATTTAATTACTACAACAGCAGCAGCGGCCACTGTAATTAAACAAAGTAGTGAACCTAGTACCAGGGCCGACAGTTCAGCAATAGGGGCTTATGATATTTGGTTTGATACAGATGATGGTCAAGTCTATACAAGAAATGCAGCTAATAATGCTTGGGTAGCAGGACGCGATGCAACTTTAGTTTCTCTTTATGGAAGTACAAGCTATACCGGCAGCACTATTACCGCAGCTATGGCTACTGCGCAAGCTAATATTGTTACAGTAACTAATGCCCAAAGTTCTACTGCAACTTCATTAACAAATTTAACAGCAGTAGCTAACAGAACATTTAGGCAAAATGGCATTCCAACTTCTATAGCTATTGGGGATCAATGGTTTGATACGAATGATAGCAATAAACAATATATTGCAGAATCTGTTGGAGCAGACGCTATCACTTCAGGTGAATGGGTATTGGCTGCTGATGCTCTTGTTACAGGTACTGGGTCAAGCGTCACTACTCTACAAACAGCGGTAGCAAACATAGAAGGAGATACTGCTGCTATGTATGTTATTCAAGTGGCCAGTGAATCTAATGGTAGTAAATCTGCAGCTGGTATGGTTATAGGCTCTAATGCAAACAGTGGTTCCGGGGCCCAATCTTATGTACAGTTTCAAGCTGATAAATTTTCTATCTGGAGTGGGTCAGCAGCTGTAGCGCCTTTTATTATTGATAGTGGCGTTGTTTATATAGACCAAGCACGTATTAAAGATGCCGCTATTCTTGACGCTAAAATTGGCACTTTGAATGGTGGAAAAATTATAGCGGATAGTATTACGGCTACTCAAATAGCTGGTAATACTATTACAGCCACCGAAATAGCCGCTGATACTATTACGGCTACTCAAATAGCTGGTAATACTATTACAGCCACCGAAATAGCCGCTGATACTATTACAGGTACACAAGTTAATATTGACACTCTTAAAGTTAAATACTTTGATAATATAACTCCAGGTATTTATTCACAAACAGACGACCCATACGCTTTAGTACGAAGGGGTTTTTATTATACTGACTCTGCACACACTGGATCATCTGGTGAGCATGCAGTAGGGACTACTACCATTACCAACTGTAGAAATGGTGGGTCTTGGACAGTTTGGTTATATGGCGTATTTGGAAATGTTGAGGATGTAAGGGTTCAATATAGTTATGATAATTTTACTACTCCAGTTGATGCTCCTAATGGACCCACTTTTACATGGAATGCTGGCACATATAGGCCTTATACCTATGTGTATTATGATGATCAAATAACAGGGTTATCAAGTTCCCAGCACACTATTTATTTTAGGGCACTTATGGATGGTAACCAAAACTACACTTCTCTTGGACTTTTTGTTCTATTAGATAATATGGCAGGTACCCCGAGTTAATTATGAAAACTTTTACTATATATGAGGTTTCTAGTGGGAAAATTTTAGGTACTACCGCGGGTGATATTACAGCTTCTGATGTTTCAATTAATAGTGGAGAGGCAGTAATAGAGGGAGGTTATAGTGCAATAAAATATAAAATTGTAGGGGGTTCTGCAGTAGAAAGAACTGATACAAAATTAGAAGTTGTTAGGCCTATGCGTGATGATTTATTAGCAGCTTCAGATTGGACACAGGTGGCAGACTCTCCTTTAACGGATGAAAAAAAAGCAGAATGGGCTACGTACCGCCAAACACTAAGAGATTTACCATCAACTGACCCAATAGTCTGGCCAACAGAACCAAGTTAAGGTACTATAAAGTATGGGCAAAAAAAAGAAAAAAAAGGTAAAAAAACCTACTTACTAGCCGTGGATGAGGATTATGAAATCATCATGGAGAGACTTTGTAGGGTATTGGACGCAGGTATGGGCATTTTGTAAAGCTCAACCTATATGGGCGTCTGCCTTTTTTATTTGTGGTTATATAATAGGAGAGATGTATTTTGGATAAAGGAATTATTTATGATGCTTATAAAGCAGCGCTTGAAGGACAACGGGCCCAGGTTACTTTAGATCTAGAAGTACTCGTTTCTAAACCAACTTCAATACCAGAACACACCAACTTTACAGAGTATTTAGACCAACTGGTTGGTAAATTAGTTGAAATAAATGATAAAATAAAGCTCGTTGATTTTTTAATTAAACAGGAAACAACATGACACATAAGAAAGGCCACCCTAAACCAGACAAAATTAATGGTGAAAAGGTTGAAACATCTACAATAGAACATAATCAACCTAACTATGCAGAGGAGGTAAAAGAGGTAGTTCTCAACCCCGAGGAGCTTTTTTCTGGTTCTACAGCAGATTATGATTCTGCTGAAGATATATATGGGAATATAATTTATAACCCTAACAAGAAAAAGAAACCTAAAAAGTAATGACTAGTAAATATGAGGCTTCTCCAATTTTAGGCAGATTAAAATTTAAAGAAGAATCAAGTTTTAAAAAAGAACTGGAAAAAAGATTACATTCTGGAGAAGAACTAGATAATATTTTAAAAGACTTGTTTGGAGGAGAAATTAAAAAACAATATGGAGAGCATGATTTTAAACTTCCCTATGAAAATTTTGTAAATTTAGCAAAAGAAAATATTAATGATTCGTTTGACTTTAAATATAAAGATGACTTAATTAACATTCTACAATCAGATGATCCAAAACTAAATATTGAAGAGCATCTAAAAGGCATATCAAATGATTTCATAAACGACACACTAGGGCAATTTGACAAAAGAATTAATATAGCTCCAAACACAAAGGTCGGTTTTAAGGCTCGCAAATCAGATGATGGAGATTATAAGGGGGATTTAGATTTTAGATATTCTGATAAAGGAAAGTATGGAAATGTATCCTTGCTATCAAAAATAAATGAATCAGGAGATACGGATAATAGAATTAACTACCGTAATCAATGGGGTCCACTTTCAGTAAGAGCAAATAAACGATCAGGCAGAGATCCAACGGGCAGAATTAACTACAGTAATCAATGGGGTCCACTTTCAGTAGAAGCAAGTAAACGACCAGGCAAAGAGCCAACGGGCTCTATAAGATACGATTCACCTAACATACCTGTTGGAAATGCTCAGACCATAAGCGCCAATGCTTTGGTTGATCATAAATTAAATACTAGAGCAGGACTAAAATACAGTTATGACAATCCTAATACTGGATATTTTGTAAATACAGAATTAGGATTGAGTTCTAGGAGAGGACCTGAATTTAATTTGGAGTTTGGTAAGAAATTTTCTGGTCTTGCAGATGTAAAAGATAGACTTGGGCACGTAATTTATAACCCTTACAAGTAATGCCTAGAAAACGTAAAAGACCTTCTCAAAAAATTAGAAAGAAAAGTATTTCTAAACGCCAGCAAACATCTTTAAATAAACATAGCAAACACCATAGCGCAAAACACATGGCTTTTATGAAAAGGCGTATGCTTATGGGTGATACCATGAGACAGGCACACAAAAAAGCTATGAAAAAAACTGGTAAATAATGGCCAGAAACTTCCGTAAAGAATACGACAACTACCAAGGTACACCTGCACAAAAAAAACGTAGAGCACAAAGAAATAAAGCCCGCCGTTTAATGATCCGCAAGGGTAAAGCTAAAAAAGGTGATGGAAAAGATGTATCACATAAAGACAATAACCCTTTTAATAGTGCTCTTAAAAATCTTACCTCACAAAGTAGAGGAAGGAATCGTTCTTTTAGAAGAACAAAAACCGCGAGAAGAAGTCGAAAATGAATATAATTTGTTATAATAAGCCATGATAAGTAAACTAAAAAAAATGTATTCGAGCTTTGTTTCGTACATAGAAGGTCTTTTTAAAAGTGAGCCTATAATAAAAAAACCAGTTAAGAAACCGGTTAAAAAAAGCCCCCCTAAGAAAAAGAAACTTAAATAGTAATAGGAAACCGTTACTGTAAATCCGTTCTCATAACTAAGGCAAGTCAGGGAGAAGTGTAAATGAATAAAGATGAAAAAACGTTTATTAATAGCTTTGGGTCTTATTTTTTCAATAAACACCCACGCCGATCAGACAGGAACCTGTACTGCTGGCACTCAGTATTGTGAAGAAAATAGTTTAGATACGACTAACAATACAACAACAAATAATACAAACACCAATAACAATACTAATGTAAATACAAATACAAACGTTAACACTAATCAAAATACAAACGTTAACACTAATCAAAATACAAACGTTAGCACTAATCAGAATACAAATGTTTCAACCAATACCAATACTAATACAAATGTTAGTACTAATCAGAACACAAATATTAGTACCGCAACAAATACTAATAACAACACTAATACTAATAATTCAACTTCTAATAACACCAATACAAACACAAATAATAATGTTAATACTTCGACATCAACTTCTAACTCAACTGTCAACTCTACGGTAAATCAAAATGTCACAAATTCAAACACTTCTAACAACACTAACACTAACACTTCAAACAATACGAATATCAATCAATCGACGTCTGATTCAAATGTTACAACTGATAACAAGAACGTTAATGAGAACAATTCAAAATCTGACAACACGAACAGAAACATTAACGAGTCAAATTCAACTCAAACAATCAACCAAAACATAAAGTCTGAAGCACCCCCTGCTTCTGCTATTGCTCCATCTATAATGTCTTATTCACAGGACTTATGTACAGTAGGTAGATCTGGAGCTTTTCAAGGGCAAGTATTTGGTTTCTCAAGTGGTAGAACTGTTACAGATAAAAACTGCGAAAGGCTAAAATTATCCAAGTATCTATATGATATGGGAATGAAGGTAGCTTCTATTAGTTTGCTTTGTGCTGATGAAAGGGTTTTTAATGCCATGGAAATGGCCGGCACACCTTGTCCATATAAAGGCAAGATAGGTAAAGAAGCTACCTCTGCTTGGAAAGAAAACAAAACAGATAGACCTGATTATAAAATTTGGTATAAAGAGAAGGTTAAACGCTGTAAGCAAGTTTGGCATTCTTCTCCAGAACATAAAAAAGAATGTATCGCTGCTTTAAAATAGTATGGTGTTTATTACTTACAAGTAATTTATCTGCACAATACGTATATGAAGCTAATCAAAACTTATACGATTTACAAACCAATTCATCAGGTTCAACAGGACTAGGTTCAAATGATGATTCAGTATCAGCAGCCTTTGACTTAGGTTTTACTTTTACCTTTTATGGTAATGATTTTACTAAAGCTAGAATGGCTACCAATGGCTGTTTGCACTTTAACCTGACGGGTAGTTATTGTGGAGATTATACTCCTGACCCCCTGCCTCAATATACTAATACTTTATTTGTATTCTGGACTGACTTAATAAAAGATAATGGTTCGGCTATGAGGGCTAAAGCCTTTGATGATTATACTATTTTTGGTTGGTATAAGATGCGGGAGTATAACAGAAGCGGTTCAGATAATAGTATAGAAGTCTGGTTATATCCTAATAATACATTTGAATATAGATATGGTGAATTGGACATTAAAACACACGATGTTCTTATTGGAGAACAAGGCCCAACTACTTCAGATATTTATACTTATTTATACCATGATGAATGTAATACCGGTTCTACTAACTCTAGTAGTTGTGTAAATACTGATTGGAATAATACTTCTTTTAATACTTTACTAGAAAATGGTGGTTCTTTATATGGAGTAGGAGTTGGTCAATCGCTTTGTATAACTTCGCCTTTAACTTCAGTGAATTGTGCTGGTTATGCAGCAGCTTATCTAGTTCAACAATGTGCATTAAATTCTTTATATGATGAGGATTGTG
>VTLG01000437.1_pt1 | contig 10353 bp, 7 predicted proteins | sample 4694571 | NCBI WGS metagenome assembly VTLG01 (sample SAMN12604809, study PRJNA352737) | marine metagenome | biome: ENVO:00000447; feature: ENVO:00000209|ENVO:00000569|ENVO:01000036; material: ENVO:00002151; isolation source: viral sequences binned using virsorter ... | reverse complement strand
AGAGATAATTCTTATGGCTATGCTTTGTATCGTGATGAACTCAAGGCGCAAGATAATTGCAACCCAGATATTTTGATTGAACAAGAAGGGAAAGACAATAACCCACATTTGACAAAATATACTGACAACAATAATAAATATCTTGGTAATGATGATAGTGGTTATGGCAAACAATGGAACGAAAAATATCAATTAGATTTAATTGGTAGAGAGTATTGTCGAGATCGTTCTATCGCTTGTAATGAACAACAATTTCTTATGCTTAAACAATGGAAACAAGCTAAAGGTCAATTTGTTATGGCACACAGAAATTGGATAAAAAGTATTTTAGACCAGATGAAAGAAATTAAAATCGGTCTAAAAGGTTATAAGTATCTTGACGAAGCGATTGAGTTATGTACTGAATTAGGTATGCCAATTACTGAAGCAGAAATAATCAGAACTAATAGCACCGGCCTTGTTATATATAATCCTAAAAACCTAGCTGATAGGATTAAAGGTATGAAAAACAAAAACACAAGTAGAGAGGATAAAATAAAAGCTAGAATGTTGTATGAAAAACAACAACAAAAAAGTGTAAATTAGACACTTGACAAGGCTATCCTATTTGTAGTAGGATAGCCTTAATTAACAGAAAGGAAAAAGATGGAAAATAATAAAACATTCACAATCACTTTCACAAAACAAAATGGTGAGAGTGTAACTAGAAAAGCAAAATGGACAGATAAGTGCAGAGAGTTTGTAGCAAGTGCTGGGCATAACTGTTTAACTTTTTTGGATTTAGACGCAACTGAAAGATATGGCAAAGAACAATATAGAATGGCAACTGATAAAATAACTCCATGGAGTATTTCATGATAAGAGCAATTTATTTTGCATTGCATTTTGCAGTAATATTTTTAGGCGTAGTCATAGCAATTCATTTTGATAGAACTTTAGGATTAATAATTGCAGGATTTTTTACAGTTAAATGGTTCTATATGTTTCCACAAATCGAGGGCAAAAATGAGTAATTATAATTGGTGCCATGGTCCGGAGTGTCATACTCAGGAAACACAATCAAGAGTTCGTGGCTCAGGTACAAATAAAGTTTTAAGAACTATTAAAATAAAACGAGGTAGATATAATTATGGCAATAATATTTCACTCAGCCATTGGGATTACTTCTGTAATCAACGTTGTTTAATGGATTTTATTAGAGAGCATATAACTAGTATCGTGGCTATTGCACCAAGGCGCGAGGCTCTTGAAACTCCAATCAAAGTTGAGAAAGAAAAATACGAGAGTACGCGTTGGGATTTTAATAAAGGTATTGAGGGCAGACCCCAACAAGTACCATATATGGCAACAAGAACTACAATCAAATTAGTTGACAATGACAATGGATAATGTAGGATAAGAATATGAAAACAATTAAATACAATAATAAAACAATCAAGTTACCATTTGCCGGAGCAGATTACAGCAATGAACCATTAGAGATGGAAACAATTACAAATCCATTTTCCGGGGAGTCTGTTGCAATGCCAAGATTTGCTGTTGCTGTGTATGATGTAATCATGGGCAGTAATTTAATGGCAGAAAAATACGACAACGTTCATGGTTTGGGTTCATCTCCCGAATGGGACACAGTTCGTAAAGGTTTAGATTGGTTTAGACAATACTTCGCTAAAGAATATATGGTTCTGTTAGACTAACCATCAACCACGGATCCGGCGACATGATCGCCGGCTCCACTTTCCACAAATCAAATAGAGGTACCAACTACAAGTTGAAATTTCCGGCCGGCCGGACCCCCATCCCCCCTTTTTTTTAAAAGGGGTCCCACTACTTTAGGTTGTATTGCTTGATTTAGAGAGTTAATGGTGGTAAATTCGTTTTGAACATCGTAAAAGATGCAAAAAATTTTTTAAAAATTTTTATGAATTTAAATAACGTTGATATTAGCAAACTTCCTGCAGATGTTAGAAAACAATTTAGACAACTCCAGGTTATGCATGCTGAAAAAAAGATACAGAATAGAGCAAAAGATGATTTTTTAAGCTTTGTTAAGTGCGTTTGGCCCGAGTTCATTGAAGGCGCGCACCATAGACACATAGCAAAAAAGTTCAATGACCTTGCTACAGGCAAAATCAACCGTTTAATCGTGAATATGCCGCCCAGACACACGAAGTCTGAGTTTGCATCTTACCTACTACCCGCATGGATGGTGGGCCGTAATCCAAAATTAAAGATAATTCAAGCAACCCACACTGGAGAACTTGCAATTCGTTTTGGTCGTAAGGCAAAAACGTTAATTGACTCTCCAGAATACCGAAAAATTTTTATAACATCTCTAAGAGAAGATTCTCAAGCTGCAGGAAGGTGGGAAACTGCTCAGGGTGGTGAATACTTTGCAGCTGGTGTTGGTGGTGCAATCACTGGTCGTGGTGCTGATCTTCTAATAATTGACGACCCGCACTCTGAGCAAGACGCATTGTCCCCTACAGCTATGGAAAACGCGTATGAGTGGTATACATCTGGTCCACGACAACGTTTGCAACCTGGTGGAAAGATAGTTTGCGTTATGACACGTTGGTCGAAGAAGGATTTGACTGGAATGTTGGTCTCAAAACAGAAAGAAGCGAAAGCTGACCAATGGCACGTGGTCGAGTTTCCAGCAATCTTGGATCATGGAACTGAAATAGAACCCGTTTGGCCTGAATATTGGAATTTAGAAGAATTAGAAAAGGTAAAAGCAACACTTCCAGTTGGAAAATGGAATGCACAATGGATGCAACGTCCTACTTCTGAAGAAGGAGCGATAATTAAGCGAGAATGGTGGCGAAAATGGGATAGTGACACGATTCCACCTCTACAACATGTCATTCAATCGTACGATACTGCTTATTTGAAAAAAGAAACGGCTGACTTTAGTGCAATTACCACTTGGGGCATATTTTTCCCCGACGAAGATAGTGGTGCTAACCTAATTTTGCTTGATGCAGTCAAAGGAAGGTATGAATTTCCAGAATTAAGACGAAAAGCACTTGAACAGTATAAATATTGGAATCCAGAGACGGTTATAGTTGAAGCGAAGGCATCTGGACTACCTTTGACTTATGAATTAAGACAAATGGATATTCCAGTTGTTAACTTTACACCGAGCAAAGGAAATGATAAACATGTTAGAGTTAATTCGTGTGCCCCGCTTTTTGAATCTGGAATGATATGGGCGCCAGACCAGAATTTTGCGGAGGAAGTTATAGAAGAATGCGCAGCATTCCCACACGGAGATCATGACGACTTAGTAGACTCTACTACTATGGCTGTGATGCGCTTCAGACAAGGTGGTTTAGTTAAACACCCTGAAGACTATGTAGATGAAAAAACAGCGCCTAGGAAAAGAAGTTATTATTAATGTTTAAACAATTAATAAATTTGTTTATTAAAAAAAATGGCAGATCACCCAATGCCTTAGAAATGTTGCAACTTAAATTCAAAGCTGCTCAACAATCAGGAAAAGGCAAAGTTTTCGATATGAAGGGCAATCCTTTAGATCCTAATAAACCTATTATAGGTGGTACACAAAGTGAATTTCAATCTGGAATTATAAAAGCCATAAAACCAAAACCAACTGTTGTTAAACAAAGAGGCCCACAAAGAGGTGTTGGTGCTGGTGAACAGGTAAGTGCTGCAGGTGCTACAAGAATTAAACAAGGTTTCAGCACACAATCTAAATTAAATAGTTGGTCACAAAATCAGCAATGGGTAAAAGATTTTATTGGTAGAAAAAATGCAGAATTCAATTCTTTAAACAGAGCAGATCAAAAATCAGTTTTAGATATGTTTGAAGCACAAATTAAAAAACATAAACCAAAAGAACCTTTAGCAGGCGGTGGTATCGCAGGCATGTTAGGGGAACCAACATACGAGGAAGATAATCATAGAGTTCCGTTTAAACTTGGTGGAATAGATAAAGTAAGAAGAGCATTTTTACAAGCGATGGGAGCAGGAGCTGCAGGAGTTGGCGCTGCTAAAACTGGATTATTTGGTTTACTCAAAGGTGGTGGTAAAAAACAAATTGTAGAAAATTTAACTCAAGTTCCAATTGAAAATGCAGCAGGCATGCCATCATGGTTCAAGCCCCTTGTAAATAGAGTTATTAAAGAAGGTAGGGATATAAGTAAACTACCAGTTGATGAAGGTGGGGCACTTGCTGAAAGACAAATAATTCATTCTAAAAAATTAGGCGAAAATCATAGAGTAAATGTTATACAGGATGTAGATAATCAAACTATTACAGTTGAATATCAATCAGCTGACAATATGGGTGGTGTTGATGATGCAGTTCGCTTAGAATATAAAGCAGCTGAAGAAATAGAACCAATATTACCACAGCATATGGACCCTAAAGATCCAAAGGGTTTTTGGAAACCACATAAAGATCAAAAAACAAAACCTACATTTGAAGCAAATGAAGCATGGCCACACGGCACAACAGGTGATTATAAAGATATAACTATGGAAGGTACTAATATAGTAAACAAAGTTGATGATTTATTCAGTGATACAAGTGCCTTGAAGCAGTTTGGAACTGGTAAAGATTTAACTAAACAAGAATTAAAAATAGCTAAACAAAAACGAAAACGAGTTAATGAAATAAATAATGATTTAGCTGAACAAGACCAACTTTTACCAGATCCACCAGAACCTGATTTTGCAACAGGTGGTCGTGTTCCGTTAGCCTTGGGACGTGGTACAGAACAAGCTATACAAGAAAATAAAGCACTTGAAGACAAGATAGATTTTGAAAAAAAAATTTTAGATTTTTATAAAAAAAAATCTGAAGACGAGTCATATGGAAGACACATGACTCCTATGCCAATTCCTATGGAAGGAGTTCAGCATGCAGATCGTCCACCTTCTGATCCAGAATTACAAATTGGTCCTTATTACCCAAAAAAGAATAGAAATTGGATATTATTCGATGATGGTACTGTTTATTATCCAAACGAAGACGAATATTATAAACAAGATGGAACTCAAGTTGAAGGTCCTTCTAAAGGTGCAAAACCTGAAGAGTATTCAGAGACACTTCGAAATAAAGCAGCACAAGGTGGTCGTGTTCCGTTAGCCTTGGGCAAAATAGTCAAAGGTGGAAACTGGTTGATAAAAAGTTTACGTGGTACTCGTGAAGCAATAAAAAATAATAAAGACTATTCTCCGGCGCAGATAAAACTTTTCCTTAAGCAAATTGACGATCAAATTAAAAACCTTGAAGCTGGAGGAAAGATTCCAGATGAAGTTATTCAAACTATTAGAAGTGATCCTAAATTTAAAAGTGTAGGGCAATGGCAAACCGAAAGAAGTGTAGATCCTGATTTAAGAGAAATGGAAGAAGTACTTTTAGAGTATGGAAAAAAACATGCATCTGGTGGCAGAGTAGGCATGCTCTTTGGCGGTGGAGTTTGGAAAAAGATTATTCAAAATTTGGCAAAAGAAAAAGGAATTTCTCCTTCTGCTTATTTAGCAGTAACAAATTGGAAACATCTTCCTGAAGGAATTAAAAAAATTATATCAAAATCACAGTTTGAAAAAATAAAAAAAGAGAGAATAGAAATGTTTGAGAATTTGGTTGACATGGCAAAAACAAGGAAAGTATTTTCAGAAAATATAGAACAAGGCAAGAAAACTCCAGCAGCACTTGCATTTGAACATTTAGAAAAATCTTTTAAATCTCCCGTCCCTCATGGCGTGACCGATAAAGATATTTTACAAGGAGAGGTTATTCTTAAGAATTTAAAAACTGGTGGAAAAAAAGGACCTGAGCTAAACGCATCAGGCGGACTTGCAGGAATGTTAGGCGAATGAGAAATATTTTAGATTACATAGAAAAAATAAAAAGTGAAAACGAAGGTCCAAGAATCACGGTCCAGGAACCACGGAACATGAACCAAGCTTCTTTAGCAGATGACTTAGAACCAGGTCCACTTAAAGATGAAATGTTAAAAGGTTTTGATCCATCTCAAGAAACACACGAAGAGTATTTACAAAGAATAAATTTAGAAAGACCATTCAACATGGTTGAAGGTGGACGGATCGGGTTTGCTACAGGCAGTCCAGGAGCTAATATGCAGGAAATTCTTAATGCATATAAAGAATATAAAAGATCTCACCATAGAGGTAAACGCAGAAGTCCAATTATACCTTTTAGAAAATTCTTTGAGATATATGCAGAAGAAAACATGGCTGAAGGTGGCAGAGCTGGCTACAACGATGGCCAACTAGTAACACCATCGGTTGATGGATCAAGACCAGGGTATAAGGGAAAAGAACTGCATTATTTATATACTCCCGAAGTTAGACAGAAAATATTAGAAACAAGAAAAAGAAAATTTCAAAAAACAGATCCTCTAGGAAAAAGACTTCAATGGATTGCAGATAATGGAAAAAATTATGACAGTCCATTAGAAATGAAAAAAGCTTATGAAAAATATTTTAAACATAAAATAGGTACAAAAGCAGATGCTCTTTTTTATACTGTTGAAGGTGGTCTTGGTGTAACCAAAAAACTTGGAGTAGATAACGCTGAAGTTTTAATTAAAAGAATATACTTAGACCAAATAGATAATTTAATAAACCCTAGCAAACAAAAAAGAGGTGTTGTTAGTTTTACAAAAAGATTTTCAGAAGATGAACTTTTTAAAGCTTCAATAATTCAAAATAACCCTAAAGTTAGAAATAAATTTATAGATTTATTTGCTGACATAAACAAAAATGCAGGGACTTATGCAGCAGAACTAGGTCCAGAAGAGATGGTTTTAAAATTAAAAAGTAAGGGAGGTTATTTATTAGATGGTTATGAAAAAGGTGGTTTTGATTTTCTTTTCTCTTACCCAAGACCAGGAGCTCCTGAGCAAACCATAGGAGGAGTTCACAGAGGAATTACTAGAAATACTTTAATAAACGCAGGCATCCCAGTAGAACATATTAAATCTTTTCAACTTGTTAGAAAACCTTTGGAATCAATAGAAGAAGTTTTACGTAAAGTTAGCAAAAATCCAAATTATGCAAAAAAAGTTTGGGGTGTAGGTGCTGGAACTTCACAAAAAATAGCTAGTCAACTTAATAATTTTTTAGAAGGACAAACAGAAGCTAGAAAAATTATAAGAGATTTAGATACTATGTTTATAAAAGGGCAGATGAACAAAGAAGGATACACGGGCACAGTTGATTCTTATCTAAAAACAGATGCTGGAAAAGCATCAAGATATAATTTTACTAAGGTTTTTGGTGGAGTTCAGTTTGATCACACTTTAGCAAAATCAATTGGGAGAGATTATAAATATTTACCCAGAAATTATTTATTAAAAGGACAATTTACAACAGGAAAATTTAATAGAATTAAAAAAGATATTTTTGATTTACCTTTGATTGAAATGTTAAAAAAATACGAAAAAGGAAAAATTAGTGGAACCGAAATAAAAAATTTTATTGATGATTTTAATAAAAAAACTGGAGGTTATGCTGATTTTACTTTTGATGAAAAAAAAGGAAAAATTGTATATCCTCAAGAAAAAAAAGTAACGTATGATTTAAGCAGGTATTCAAATCCAGAAGTGGTTGCAAAGGAATTAGAAAAAAACATCAGAATGACAATGAGTAAAGAATTTCAAGAGGGTTACAAAGGAATTATACCTAAAGAAGATTTAAAAGGTTTTAAATCTAAAGAAGCAAAACAAATTTTAGCAGGCTGGTGCAGTAAAGGTACACAAAGAGTTAAAGACGGTGGAAGAATTGGTTTTGGAGGTTGTCCCGATAGTGAAAAAATAACCAATATGAGAAATGCAGCGGAGAAATTAAAGCAGCATAAGTTATATTTAATGGGACGTGCCACTACAACTCCTTTTGCTTCTGAGGCAGAAGCTAAAGCATTAGCTTCAAAGATGGCTAAGTCGGGAGGATTATTGATGAGGGCAGGTAGACTTGCTATGGGTCCAATGACTCTTTGGGGTGAACCACTTTTCGAAGCAGCGTTTGTAGCTCATGATATATTAGGAACTGGAACTCCTTGGAAAGAAGGAGTTGCAAAATCTTTATGGGCAAAACCTGCTATTGCAATGGATTTACTCAAACCTGCGGATCAACAATATGAAGAAGCTTTATGGCAAGTTCGAGACGAAGAAGGAAAAGCTTTACTTAAGGAAGATCAAACAATGGCAGCCCCTGGTGCGCCAATGGAATTAAGAACTAGAACTGGAGTTAAAAGATTCATAGATAATAATAAAAAATTAGATGAGTTGAATAGACTTTTTGCTCTTAAACAAAGTGCACATATTTCTGCACAAGGAAGAACTTCTTTATCAGCGAATGAAATAGCACAAAATAAAGCAGCTAGAGATAAAAACTATAAAGATTATTTAGAATCTTTAGGTGGAGCTGAAGGAGTTACAAACATTAAAGCTCAAATAGAAAATGATAGAGAAGCATATGATGATAGAGTAGCTGCTTTAGAAATTGAAAGAGCACAAGATTCTTTGTCTGGAGGTGTGATTTCAGGACAAAAAGCAGATCAATTACAAAGAAAAAAAATGAAAGATTTAATGTATCAAAAGCATGGTAAAATTATGAAAGGTGGGGAATGGGTAATAGATCCAAAAATTTCAGAATTTGAAAAAAGAGCGTGGAGTGAAGCTAAAACCGATATAAACAAATTGTTAAAAAGTTATGGAGATGAGCATGGTTATGGTTGGACACCATATGGTCTTGGCTATGGAATGGAACAAAGATATACTCAACCTGGAATTGGTGATAGAAAATATAATGAAGAATTAGGTTATAGGCAGTTATATAATATTTTATTTGGTCAACCCCAAGCATCTGGAGGCAGAGCAGGTTATATGGGTGGTGGTATGACAGGAATACGTAGACCAAGCGCTATTCCACCTGAATCAGGACCTCAATCACAAGGCTTGGCTTCTTTGAAAAAATATGGTAGTTATTACTAGGAGTATAAATGGCAGATATAGATAAATCGCTCCCGAATGTTAGACACGAAGTAAAAATTCCTGGTGCACAGGAAATGACTGATGTCGACATTACGGAAGCACAACAAAGACAACCTGTAGAAGTAACGCCTGATGAAGAAGGTGGTGCTACAGTTAACTTTGATCCAAGTGCCGTGAACCAGGCACAGTCAAACACGCACTTTGATAATCTAGCAGATATTTTACCAGAAACAGTTATTGACCCAGTTGGCATGCAACTAAAACAAAATTACATGGACTATAAAATGTCCAGAAAAGATTGGGAAAATTCTTACATTAAAGGATTAGATCTTTTAGGATTTAAATACGACAATAGAAACGAACCTTTCCAAGGAGCTAGTGGTGCTACTCACCCAGTACTCGCTGAAGCAGTTACACAATTTCAAGCATTAGCTTATAAAGAATTACTCCCCGCAGATGGTCCAGTTAGAACTCAAATTTTAGGATTATCAAATCCAGCTAAAGAAGCTCAATCACAAAGAGTTAAAGATTTTATGAATTATCAACTCATGGATCAAATGAAAGAATATGAACCAGAGTTTGATCAAATGTTATTCCATCTACCCCTAAGCGGTTCTACTTTTAAGAAAGTTTATTATGATGATCTTTTAGGCAGAGCCGTTTCAAAATTTATACCTGCAGATGATCTAGTCGTTCCGTATACAGCTACCTCATTAGATGATGCGGAAGCAGTGATTCACGTCGTAAAGATTTCAGAAAATGATTTACGTAAACAGCAGGTCAATGGCTTTTACACTGACATTGAACTATCAAAACCAATGTCAGCCGTAAATGCAGATCAAATAGATGATAAAAAAAGAGAATTAGAAGGAACCACTAAAACAACTAGAGTTGAAAGTGTATATACATTATTAGAATGTCACGTTAATTTAGATTTAGAAGGTTTCGAAGATGTTGGCCAAGATGGACAGCCAACTGGAATAAAATTACCTTACGTCGTTACAATCGAGGAAGGTAGTCAAAAAGTTTTGTCGATAAGACGAAACTATGCGCCCAATGATCCACTAAGAAATAAAATCCAATATTTCGTCCACTTCAAATTTCTGCCAGGACTAGGATTTTATGGCTTTGGACTCATTCATATGATTGGCGGATTGAGTAGAACGGCAACGTCTGCTCTCCGTCAATTATTAGACGCAGGTACGTTATCAAACTTACCAGCAGGATTTAAACAACGAGGTGTTAGAGTCAAAGATGACGCTTCACCTATACAACCTGGAGAATTTAAAGATGTTGACACACCAGGTGGTAATCTAAAAGACTCATTTGTATTTTTACCATACAAAGAACCTTCAGCTACATT
>VTLG01010323.1_pt1 | contig 10354 bp, 14 predicted proteins | sample 4694571 | NCBI WGS metagenome assembly VTLG01 (sample SAMN12604809, study PRJNA352737) | marine metagenome | biome: ENVO:00000447; feature: ENVO:00000209|ENVO:00000569|ENVO:01000036; material: ENVO:00002151; isolation source: viral sequences binned using virsorter ... | reverse complement strand
CAAATGTACAACCAGACTTAGCCCCTAGCTCAGTCGAATTAGACGACGACTTCTAATGTTTAAATCAGGATTGGAGGAGAAAGTCTCTGATCTCTTATGCGAACTAGGTGTTGATTATGAATACGAAAGTACAAGCTTTCCTTATACAATTCAGCACCTTTACACGCCAGATTTTATTTTATCTAACGGTGTAGTTCTAGAAGTGAAAGGATATTGGGACCCCACCAGTAGGCGTAAGACACGTCAGGTGGTTAAAGAACATCCGGAAATAGATTTACGCATGGTCTTTCAAGACCCTTATAAAAAAATATCTAAGAAATCAAAGACGACGTATGCACAATGGTGCAAGCGTTATGGAATTAAATGGTGTGCATACCACGCAATACCTATTGATTGGCTTACATGACCGAAAGCGAATTTTTAAGACACGAACCGTGTCCAAACTGTGGCTCGTCCGACGCTAATAGCGTGTACACGGACGGGCACTCTTATTGTTTTAGTTGCCAAACCTATACACCGGGGGAGGGTGACTTACACACTCATCAAATGCAGACAAATGTTAACTTCAAAGGATCAGCCCAAAGGCTGCAAAAACGACGAATTAGCGAAGCCGTATGCCAATTTTTTAAAATCTACAGAGACGAGGCATACTTACGCTTCCCTTATTTTGATAGCTCAGGACGCCTTAAAGGATTCAAAGTAAAAACCAAAAACAAGGACTTCAAATATGAAGGCGAAACTACAGACACTCTTTTTGGTCAGCATCTTTTTCCTAATAGCGGTAAACGTATTGTTATCACCGAAGGAGAGTTAGATGCTGCATCGTGCTATCAAGCAATGGAAAACTGGCCGATGGTTTCGTTACCACATGGGGCAGCGTCAGCCAAAAAAGACATTCAAAAACAAATACCTTTTTTACAAGGTTATCAGGAAATCATCCTCTTCTTTGATAAAGATGAAGCAGGATTGCGAGCGACGGAACAAGTGGCTACTCTCTTACCACAAGGGACAGTTAAGATTGCTCACTTGGCGGATCCTTACAAGGATGCCAGTGATGCTTTACAGAATGATGATCCGGACGCTATACGCCGTGCGATATGGGATGCAAAACCTTATCAACCTGACGGTATCGTGGATGGGAAATCGCTCCTTGAATTGGTAACTACACCAACTCCACCATGCGATCACACATATACGTTACAAGGGTTACAGGAAAAAACCCATGGCATACGCTTTGGCGAGCTAACCACTATAACAGCAGGGACTGGGCAAGGTAAAAGTACCTTTTGTCGTCAGCTTGCTACAGATTTATTACAGTCAGGCGAACGAGTTGGTTATATAGCTTTAGAAGAATCAAATAGACGAACAGCTCTTGGTCTTATGTCAGTAGGCGTAGGTCAAGCATTACATCTAGGAGAACACGAAAAAGAGGTATTACAACTTGCATATGATACGACTATTAGCAATTGGAATCTTTATTTATACGATCACTTTGGTAGCCTTTCGCCCGACATCATCTACAACAGAATTGAATATATGGCACTGGGATTGGATATCAAGATCATATTCCTCGACCACTTGTCTATATTATTGTCGGGATTAGACGGTGATGAAAGACGAATGATAGATACCACTATGACTAAGTTAAGGTCATTAGTTGAACGAACTGGTATCAGTTTATTTCTAGTATCACATTTAAGACGTACGCAAACAGATAAAGATCATACCGATGGAGCAAAAGTTTCACTCGGACAATTACGAGGCAGCCAAGCTATAAGCCAGTTATCTGACACAGTACTAGCTTTAGAGCGAGACCAACAAGCTGAGAATGATGTATCTACATTACGAGTTCTCAAGAACAGATATTCAGGCGAAACAGGTATAGCTGCACAACTTCAATACGATAAAACCACCTGTCGATTTAATGAAACTAAGGACCCAATTCTCAATACCGAAACAGACTTCTGATATTGAGTTACAGAAACCTAACCCACCTAGTAAAAAAGCAGTTAAAAAAGCAAAATTTAAAGATAAAACTTACACGGGGAAAAAAGATGCTCGTGTTTGACTGCGAAACTAATGGGTTATTACCTAATGTCTCAGAAATACACTGCTTAGCCATCTATGACACGGACACTAAAGAAAGTCATGTGTTTAATGACATACCTAGTGATAACTATGGAATTATAGAAGGCTTGCACTGGCTTGAGGCAGCAGACGTCATAGCCGGTCACAATATTATTAACTATGACTTAGCCGTGTTCAAGAAGATTTACCCTTGGTTTGAAACTAAGGCTGATCTCTATGACACTTTAATTTTATCTAGACTATATCATCCCAATATGATTGACATAGATAAGAAAAGACAATGGCCGAGAATGCCTTTACAACTATATGGACGTCACAGCTTAGAAGCTTATGGCTACAGATTAGGAGAATATAAAGGCGAATTTGGTAAAACTACTGACTGGTCAGAGTGGAGCCAAGAAATGCAGGATTACTGCGAACAAGACGTAAAAGTTACCACCAAATTATGCGAACACTTCCGCCCTTACCTGACTCGTGTCGGCTAGAGCACCGAGTCGCAGAAATATTAACAGAACAAGAAATACATGGATGGTCATTTGATGAATCAAAGGCTCAGCAACTTGAGTCATCTCTCAGAGGAGAGATGGAAGCAACTGTTGCAATACTTCGGGGAGAATTCCCTCTCATTGGAGGAAAGATGTTCACTCCTAAACGAGATAACGCTACACAAGGATATAAACAGGGAGCAGAACTCCAAAGATTAGTTGAATTTAACCCAACATCACGAGACCATATTGCATGGATACTACAAAACCGTCTGAAGATTACATTGACCCAGACTACGAAGACTGGGAAACTAATTATCGACGAGATTACATTGAAGGAGATATCACATCCCTTCTGCAAGTTATGTGCGAAAGCTTTGGATCTAAAGAAGAAGCTAGGCATGATATCGCAAGGCGTGAACGCTTGGCTAAAGTTATGTACAATCCATAATCGGATACATCATCACTGTTCAGTTTCTACTAACACATTTAGATGTGCTCATAGGAAACCGAACTTAGCTCAAGTACCAGCCGAAAAACAATTTAGAGAACTATTTACTGCTAGTCCGGGACACATAATGGTAGGTGCTGACCTATCTGGAATAGAGCTACGAATGTTAGCTCATTATTTAGGACGATATGACGGGGGTCGATACGCCGATATTTTACTTAACGATGATATTCATCAGGTAAACGCAGACAAAATAGGAATCACCAGACGCCAAGTTAAGACGGTTACATATGCCTTTCTTTACGGTGCTGGAAACGAAAAAATAGGAATGAGTTATGATAACTCTTTACAACCCAAGGAAGCAAGAAAAAAAGGATCCGAGATCCGAAAAGCTTTTGTATCTGCAATCGAAGGATTGTCTGACTTACTTGGAGCGGTTGCAGTTAAGTCTACTAATGGGTTCTTGCTGGCATGTGACGGAAGAAGGGTGTTGGTCGATAGCTCGCACAAAGGATTAAATTACCTTTTGCAGTGCTCGGCAGGAATTGTAGCGAAGCGTTGGATGGTTATAGCTAATGATTTATTTGCTAAAAATAATGTCCACACTCATCAACTTGCCTTTGTGCATGATGAACTTCAATTTGAATGTCCATCAAACCAACTGGTAGCCGTTAGATACGGTTTAGAAGCCTCTGCAGCTTTAGCTGGAGAATATTACAACTTAAGATGCCCAATTGCTGCAGAAAGCAAGCATGGAAACACATGGGCAGACGTACATTAATGAAATTATTAATTGATTGCGACTACATAGTATATAAATGCTGTGCAGCCACCGAAACCGAAATTGATTTTGGAGAAGACCTTATAATAGTCACTTCAAATTATTCAGAGGCTTATAACAGAGTAAAACGTGAAATACAGCAAGTTCAAGAAGAACTTATGTGTGATGACGTTATTTTGTTCTTTACAAGCCCTCAAAATTTTAGGAAAAAAATTCTGCCCGAATATAAAGGGCATCGACAACGAAAAAAGCCCTGTGGCTTTAAACGTGTCATCAACAATTTAAAAATTGAATATAAAGTTATTGTTAAAGATACTTTAGAAGCTGACGATACTATAGGTATCTATGCAACTAAGTATCCCGGGAACATAATAGTCTCTCCTGATAAAGATATGAGACAGATCCCCGGAAAATTATATGACTTTAAAGAAACAGTAGACATCACACCAGATGAAGGTGCTCGATGGCATCTGATACAAACCATGGCCGGAGATAACACGGACGGATACTCAGGAGTCCCCGGGATAGGAATAAAACGTGCTGAACAAATCTTTAATACAAAAGGATACACATGGCAAGCAGTTGTTGAAACCTTTGAAGACAAAGGTCTGACTGAGCAAGATGCCTTAGTAAATGCACGACTAGCACGAATATTAACTACTGAAGACTACGACCATGAAAAAAGAGAGATCATTTTATGGACCCCCACCTCCAATTACCAAATTGACAGTGGAGCAGGATCTGAAAATGAGACAGCTAGAGATCTTGTTAAACAAACCGCAAGCTAAAAAAGAAGACTTAATCACAGTAATGTTAGCTCTTCAAGAGCAAGCATTCGTTTTATCAAATTGTATTAAAAACCTTATAGAAAAATGGCCGAAACCACCAACGACCACGGACCCTCGTACTACAGACGAGGCTCAATTGATGTTTGGGATTTTATTAGAGACCAAGGACTCGGATTTCACCTCGGAAACGTAATCAAATATACATGTAGAGCTGGATATAAAGAAAACCACATAGAAGATTTAAAAAAAGCAGTCCACTATCTATCTAATGAAATTGAATATAGAACCAAACAAGATCGCTAGAACCGGAAGAGTTCAGCAATGGATTGACAATCCAGAATCCCGTCTGCCCGTGTCATGCACTGTCTTCGTTGTTGAAGACTCAATGGAAGGACCAAATGGAATCGAAGCAAGCTGGAGATTTGTATCGCACGCTCTCCGCAATGGAGCAGGATGTGCGGTCCACTTGTCAAAGCTCAGACCCAAGGGTTCTGAGTCTATTAAAGGAGCTGACACGCTTGTTGCAAGCGGTCCAGTCTCCTTCGGAAAATTCTACTCAACATTAAATGAAATACTTAGAAGAGGTGGCACGTACCGTAATGGTGCCTGTGTGCTGCACCTCGATATTACTCACCCCGATATTCTTGACTTCGTGCAAGCAGAAAGACACGACCTCCCATGGGTCAAGCGATGTGTTGACCTCGAGCCCCAGCTCTGGTTTAATTCAGAAACTCGAGTCAAGGAAGCAATACTTAGAGGCATTGCAAGAGGGGACATTTGGCTCAACAAAATAAAATATCATAATGGAAACAGAATCTATGGGAACGTCTGTCTCGAAGTATTCCTGCCCTCACGTGGGACTTGCTTGTTACAGCACGTCAATCTCGGTGCCAATTCAATCGGGGACCTCAGAACGACTTTCCGTACAGCTATGTCCGAGCTGTGCGATCTCCATCCAAGGACAAATGTTGGAGAATCTGGAGAATACCTTACGCCGGATAGAGACAAACAAGTTGGGCTCGGACTGCTCGGTCTTGCCAACTTCCTCTCGCTACATAATATAACCTATGCCCAATTTGGGGAGGCACTCGAAGCGATTAATCGTGGAGAAACCCTCCAAGGCACCGCAGGGATGGCAGCCCGGGAGCTTTATTTGGGCATAGAAATCGCTGCCAACATAGCAAGAGAAAAGAACATGGTCAGGGCATTTGCCATAGCCCCAACTGCTAGTTGTTCTTATCGTTCAAGAGATCTCAATGGCTACACAGCAACTCCCGAGATCGCACCCCCTATAGCACGAACAGTGGACAGGGATTCAGGTGAATTTGGGGTAGAACGAGTTGAATATGGCAACGTAGAAATCGCATCCGAAGTCGGATGGGAGAGTTATAAGAAAGTAGCAGACGAAATAATGAGTATGCTATTTAGAACTGGTTTGCTTCATGGCTATAGCTTCAATTCTTGGAGTGACATGGTGATTTACGATGAAGCATTTATCGAAGAGTGGCTTAAGAGTCCACAAACTTCGCTCTATTATTCACTTCAGGTGATGGGCGACACTCAAGATAAATCAGATGCTTACGCAGCATTGGATGCCAAAGATGTCGATGAATACTTAGAAGGAATATTGGAGGCAAATCCCATATCATGTGACTGTCAACAATGAATCCCTATCAGAAATTATTAAATAGAAAACGAACTTGGACGCCAGTCCAAACTACTAAAGGAAAGTTTAAAGAAGGTGCAGAAGAAACCATCTACCGTGCTCTTGCAATACGCCACATGGAACTACCGGTTGGCGACTTTATATCTAACAGTCTCTCTGAAATTCCTAGTACATCTAAGGAACTTTTGGAGTCGAACATAAAGGATGAGATTAAACATGATCTAGCTCTCGGATATATCACCAACGCTCATGGCGTAGACGATAAAGCTGAAGCTGAGGCACTACGCCTACGAGATGCTTGGTTAGCTCATCCAGATCACACAGTACTGAAAGCATTGGTTATTGAGCGTGCCATATTTTTTGTCTTACTACCTTTCTTCAGGTTTAACGGAGACGCAGGATTAGCTACAGTTTCGGCTGATATCTCACGTGATGAACAAGTCCATGTGGCTTGTAATTCCCTGGTATCACTGGAGTTAGGGCTAAAGCCTAGTGCTTCTCTGGACAAGCTAAGGAAAGCAACTATTAATTGGATCATGCAACCTTTAGGTAAGCATGCTGATAAATATTTAGACAAAAAATTTTGGTTAGATGCTAGTGATCGACTTATGTACGAAGGTAAAGCACCTCAATTAAGTGGCACTAAGGCTGCAAGAATGCCAGCATTTTTTGAACATGACAACAGAAATCTCCCTCAATACTCTTAGGCTACACAACGATAGGTTGGATAAGTTAGTTGAAAGACTTGAGGAAAATTTTGGTTGGAAACCTATCCATCCAAAGGAAGACATAAACACAATTATGTATCGAGCTGGTCAAGCCAGCGTCATTGAATATATACAATCCATCATGGAGGAAGAAATCTAATGTGTATCGGAGGAGGAGGTCCATCGACCCCAGCACCAACACCACTACCACCACCACCACCAGCACCCGAACCACCAGCACCAGTGTTACCTACACCTGAACCTGTAGTTAAACCTGTAAACCCAGCCGTAAGAAAAGCTAAATCAAAGAAAGCTAAAGGAACCCAAGGAGGATCTGGATCATTAAGAATACCTTTAGATCCCGGAGCTGGAATGGGTGGAGTCGGAGGCGGTCCGTCAGGCGGAGTTAATACATAATGAAGGCTCGTGAAAGATACAATCAATTAAGTACTGGTCGAAGACAGTTCCTCGACAAAGCAATTGATTGCTCAGAACTCACGTTACCTTACTTAATACAAGACGACACATCTACTAAACCAAACCACGAATCCTTGAAGGTTCCATGGCAATCAGTTGGTGCTAAATGTGTGGTTACACTAGCAGCAAAACTTATGCTTGCCGTGTTACCTCCACAAACTACCTTCTTTAAATTGCAAATGAGAGAAGACAAGTTAGGTGAAGAGTTTACTCCTGATGTAAGAAGTGAACTCGACCTATCTTTCTCCAAAATGGAGAGGATGATAATGGATTACATTGCTGCCACTAATGACAGAGTAGTTATACATCAAGCATTAAAACATTTAATAGCTGGTGGTAACTCTCTTATATATATGCACAAGCAAGGGTTAAAAAATTATCCACTCTCAAGGTATGTCGTTAACCGAGATGGTAACGGTAACGTTTTAGAGATAGTTACAAAGGAACTGATAAGCCGTAAAGTTATGGAGTTTGAAATACCAGACCCAGAAACTAATACAGGCATAGACGAATCAGATAAGAAAGATAAAGAAGACGTAGAAGTTTACACATACGTCAAACTTATAGATGGTCAATGGGTATGGCACCAAGAAGCGTTCGATAAGATCCTTCCCGGGAGCCGTAGTACTGCACCTAAAAATGCAAGCCCTTGGCTACCACTACGATTCAATGTGGTAGACGGAGAAGACTATGGTCGTGGCAGAGTCGAGGAGTTCCTCGGTGATCTTAAAACTTTAGAGGGTTTATCCCAAGCTTTAGTTGAAGGGTCTAGTGCTGCAGCCAAAGTTATATTTCTTGTCTCACCATCAAGTACTACCAAGCCTAGTGCAATAGCTAAAGCTGGTAATGGAGCAATCGTACAAGGACGTGCTGAAGACGTACAAGTTGTTCAAGTAGGTAAGACTGCTGACTTCTCAACGGCTGCCAACATGTCACAGACAATTGAAAAAAGATTGTTAGAAGCTTTCCTTGTTATGAACATAAGGAATGCAGAACGAGTTACTGCTGAAGAGGTACGCCTCACTCAGCTTGAACTAGAACAACAACTCGGAGGCATTTTCTCATTGCTAACCGTTGAGTTCTTGATACCTTATCTCAACAGAACACTACTTGTATTACAACGTAGTCGTCAGATACCTAAGCTACCTAAAGATATAGTCAGACCTACAATTGTAGCTGGCATAAATGCTTTAGGACGTGGGCAGGATAGAGAATCACTTACTCAGTTTGTTGGAACTATTGCACAGACTCTTGGACCTGAAGCTTTAATTAATTTTATTAATCCTTTAGAAGCTATCAAGAGATTAGCTGCTGCACAGGGTATAGACATCCTGAATTTAGTTAAGACTGAAGAGCAGTTACAGCAAGAACGTCAGCAAGCACAACAACAAGCAATACAACAGTCTCTCGTAGATCAAGCAGGACAGATGGCATCCAGCCCTATAGCTGACCCATCTAAAAATCCAAACTTAGCTCCACAAGAAGAACCACCTACTGAAGAATAATGGCTGAAACATTAACAATAGATAATACCCCTGAATCTGAGGTAGTCCTCTCTGAAGAGGAACAAGATTCACTAGAGGTAGGAGAAAAATTAGTTGCCGAACAAGAAGGTAAACTAGCTGGCAAGTATGACACAGCGAAAGATTTAGAACAAGCCTACCTCGAACTACAAAAAAAATTAGGAGACCAAGATGGCGTATCACAAGAAAGGGAAGAAACCGAAGAAGTAACTGAGGAAGAACCCGAGGATAACCCAGCCTTATCACTTATAAACGAAGCATCAAATGAGTTTTACTCTAATGATAATACGTTATCTGAGGAAACTATAGAAAAGTTTTCCAGTATGAGTAGTAAGGAATTAGTAGCTTCATACTTACAAGCTATAAAAAATAATCCTAACCAACAGCAACAGCAGTCAGCACCAGTTGCAGACTTGACTGATGCCGAAGCCAATCAGATTAAAAACTCTGTTGGTGGAGAAAGAGAGTACGCAAACATAGTTTCTTGGGCTGGACAAAACTTATCCAAACCTGAAGTAGAAGCGTTTGATACTTTAATCAACACAGGTAACATTGCTCAAATCAAACTAGCAGTAGCTGGTATGAAAGCACAGTACCAAAACGCCAATGGATATGAAGGCAGAATGCTGCAAGGCAAGGCAGCTAAAACATCTGATGGCGGTTTCCGTAGCCAAGCTGAATTAGTAGCAGCTATGGGAGACCCTCGCTATGACACCGACCCAGCATACAGAGCTGAAGTCATAGCAAAACTAGATAGATCCGACGTTAACTTTTAATTATGTCTAGCAAAAAAGACTTTGGCAAAATGGTCAAAGAGTTTGGCAGTAACTGGAAAAAAATACAGGAGACTGCAAAGAAAAAACAAAAAATTTTAGACCAGTTAAAAAATGAAAACTAGAGATCTAGATACGTTACTTCAAAACGAATACCCTTACGAACCACCAGTACGAATTATTCCTATGTCACACCACAACACCAACCCAATCTTTACACATGAAGCAGAACGTTTTAACGGCTGGGCAGCGATGCTTGGTTTTGTTGCTGCTATCGGTGCTTACGTTACCACTGGGCAACTTATCCCCGGCGTATTCTAAGCCAAGGAAAATTTCCCCATATAAATGGAAGATGAGTTGCTTTGATTTTGTGCAAGCAAGACACAAAGTACTCTTGGATGCAGACCTTCCTATGGTGGAAAAATATAAAGTCATCCAATTTTTCCTCTCCAAAGTCGAAGAGGAATGCGACAACATTCATTCAAGCTAATCACAAATGGCAGCAATCTCACTACAAAGAGACACTACTACCAACTGGGAGAAGTTTTGTAACTGGGTCACTAGCACCGACAACCGCCTATACGTAGGTTGGTTTGGTGTGCTAATGATTCCAGC
>VTLG01013854.1_pt1 | contig 10357 bp, 10 predicted proteins | sample 4694571 | NCBI WGS metagenome assembly VTLG01 (sample SAMN12604809, study PRJNA352737) | marine metagenome | biome: ENVO:00000447; feature: ENVO:00000209|ENVO:00000569|ENVO:01000036; material: ENVO:00002151; isolation source: viral sequences binned using virsorter ... | reverse complement strand
TTTAAGAAGTTCTATTTGATGTCTAAGTTCATACCTGTCTTCTTGTGCTTTTCTGAATTTTTTATCGCAGGTATTTCCAAATTTAAAACGAAAGTTTATTCCTACTCGATACTCATGATCTTCATGAGAGCTTGAACCTCTGTCGATGTAGTCCATTCCCCCTTGTCTATATTCAACCCAAGGAGTTATCTCACCAGCATGACAGTCACGCCAGTTTTGGCCGAGGTATTCATTTTTAGCTAAAACTTGACCGCATGTTGCTAACCAGAGCAATATAATTATTAGAGAAGATACTAGATACTTCATCCATCTAGTTTCCTTGTTTCTTTTTTTTCTTGCGATTCTTCTTGCCTTTAAGATTTTTAAAGTTCTGTACCTCATCTTCTATTATCTCCACTTTGGTTTTAATTAAAACCATATCTTGTGAAAGAGAGAATGTACGCTGAAGCGTCCATCCTCCGAGCGCTAATAGTATAGCGAGTAGTGCGGTGATTAGTTTTTCATTCATGTTAGCCGCAGTTGTTTTCGTCTAAATCAATGGGCTTGTCTTTATAAAACCAAACCCATGAGGAAATCTTTGTTCCATCCTGAGTATAGGTACATTTCTTGCCAACCGAGCAGGCGCTCAAGGCAAAAAGTAATCCAAGCATTAGAAATAGTTTATTCATGTTGCTCCTTTGTTTTAATAGAATGTTCATACGTTGCTTGTTCTGCTTTTTCTTGTTCGTCTTGTTGACAACACTCTCCGTCTTCTTCTCTTTTTTTTGAGTGCATACCACAACATTTTTTTGGATCTATTGACACGCTTCACACTCTTCATGTTCACAGTTCATACAACTACAAACTCCATACATATCACCATGCTCTTTTACAGAACAATGACAATCACAGTTACAATTTTTACACTTTGTCATTTTTAGTTTCCTCAATTCCGTAGAAGTACTTATCAGTATCTTCAGTTTTCCATTTACTACTATCTTCTACATTCCATTCGGAAGTTTGGACCTTCCAATCAAAGGGAATTTCATCTTTCACCGTGAAAGATGGAATACTCCAGATTAATCTATTGTTGGGCTGAGCCGCATAATTACCATCATCCAAGGCCATTATGTGAGCGCACTTATGTTCGTGCGGGATTTCCGAATGATCTGTATCGACTATATTACTCTCTGGATGGGCCCAGTCAACCGTAAAAAGGTATGCGCCTGAACGCCACTTTTTATCTTTGCCTATGAATTTACCGGACTGACCGTCCAAGACATCAAAAGAAGTAACGCTAGGATAGTAACTAAAGCAATTCCATAACTCCAACTCATCAAGTCGCAGCCGAGGAACTTCTTCCGGCTTATATCCTCTTTGGATAAACGCAGAAATCGGCAAACGGTAAAATATAGCACCGTTTTCCATAATTGCGTGAAAGAGTATAGGACGCCCTGTAATCGATGCAAACCCAAAAAGTAAGCAGTCTTCCACTTCTCCATGGTGTTTTTTAAGATCATAGAGATACTCTCTCCTGATCTGGGCATAGATCACGGGAATGTTTGCGTTTAAGTATGCCATCCAACATAAATTCCTATAGTGCCGCGATTATTAAAATGACAAGTACAACTCCAGCACCAATCACTACTTTTCTGTGATCTTTCCAGATTTGTTTAATTGTTTCCATCGTTTCCTCCTATTTTATTTCACCCCAGTTGTCGCCGTATTCATAGTCTACTTTGTTAGGAATTTCAAGGTTTACTGCATTCTCCATAATCTCTTTTATCTTGTTTCCATCCTTTTTATTCTTAATAGATATATCTAATTCATCATGAACTTGTATATGAGGAATAATTCCTTCTTTATGCAGGTCAACCATTGCTTTTTTTGTCATGTCTGCGGCGCTTCCTTGAATTAATTTATTTAATGCTTTGTAGGTATAGGCGCGCCTGATCCCTGGTCCGTGTTCCTTGAGCGCTGCATCATGACTCAGAGCTTTATGCATCCCGAAACTATTAGGTTCCCACAAATGAAAACGACAAAGGCGCCCTAATAACGTACGGATTTGGCCCCTATCTTGCGCTCGATTCATGACAGATTTTAGGAGTTGCTGAACAAATGGAACTTCTGTATGATATTTGCCCAAAAGTTCTTCTGCTCTTGCTTTACTCACACCTAATTGAGCCTGTAATTTTGCTTTACCCATTCCATAAAATAATCCTAAGTTAATTGTCTTAGCTTGACGTCTAGGAATATCAGCCATACGAGCAACAATTTTATGAAAATCAACGTTATCTTCTTTGTAAGCATCTGCAATTTTATCGACGCCATATAATTTTTGTAGTAGGGCATAATGTACCACGAGGCGCGGCTCCTGCTGATTATAATCAAAACAACCCCAGAGATGATCTTTTTCCGGTATAAATATTCTACGAATAATTGGTCCGAGGTCCTTGTTCCGTGCTGGAATTTGCTGAAGGTTTGGATTTTGGTAACTGAATCGTCCGGTAATGGTTCCTCCATTGTCACCACGAAGCTGATTAATGTCAGCATGAATTCTACCCTTATGAACGTGTTTAAGAATCGTATCAATAAAGGTGGTGTGAGCTTTATTAATTTCTCTCGCCTCAGCAATTTTCTTAACAATAGGATGGGTATGGTTAGCTAAGAAATTTTTAGTAAAACTAGGCGCTTGAGTCTTAATGGTACGTTCATAAGGTTCCTTTAATTTATCAAAGACCGTGGCGATTGAAGCCGCGGCCCAGATCTGTACATCAATTCCTGTTTCTTTTTTAATTTCTTGTAGAAGATTTTTTTCTTCATCTCCCATCATCTTCTTGAGTCTTTCGGCTTCTTCCGTATTAACGCGTACTCCTTTAAATCTCATATCAATTAAGCAGGGAGTAAGAGCAGTTTCTAAATCAAACATGCTCCATACATCTTGTATCTGGAGCTCATGTTTGCAGGCTTGCCATAATTTTAGTGTTAATTCTGCGTCTTTCTCTGCATATTCTCCAACATAAATAGCTGGAAGTTTGTACATTTCTTGTTTAGGATCTACTCCCCATGATTTGGCGGCATCTTGTAAAGCGTATTCATTTTTAGATTCATGGATGTAATCTTTACAAACTGAGTTTAAATCATAGCGACCTCGATTCTCATCGATCAAAGATGTAGCAAGCATGGTATCAATAATACGGCCATTGATTTTAAATCCCATGGCGCGTAACCAACAAACGTCGTACATGGCGTTATGAAAAATTTTGTCAGCGTCTGTGAGTAATACTTCTTTAAGCCATTTAAGAACTGTTTTTTTATCCATATTACCACCGCCTTCATGAGCGATCGGGTAATAGCCTGCCCATCCCTCAATAGCGACGGCGATTCCTGTAACACATCCTCGTCCTACGATTGAACCTGAACCATGTGATTTTAAAAAAGGATCTTTAGTTTCTAAGTCTATAGAAATTTCTTTACGATCCCGTAAATCTGGAAAAATAATGGGTGGAAGCCATTCGGTCTGAGGTGCAAATAATGGGGTTTCAGTCATAATCTCTTTCTATAATCATATCTATAAAATGTTTGGCTTTTTCTAGGTCTTGCTTTCCTCCTTTATCTTTATGTCTTAGTATATATTTAATAACACTTCCTTCCGGAAAAAGCAATTTATTCTCTACCACAAACTTACTGGGTTGAATCTTGTATTTGCGATAATGTTTACCGCCAATTTGTTTATCGTATACGCTCATTGACCTTTGGAAATTTGTTTAAAAAATTATTATGATACATTCCTTTATATTCTCCATAGCTAAATTCAGGTTGATAAAAGAATATATTATGTTTAGCTCTTGTAACTGCCACATAAAAAATTCGAATTTCATCATCTTTCCATACTCCTCCTCGACAATAAGACATGTAAGATTTTTTAGTCCAATCCGTATTTAAAACTACATTGGCTGCCTCAAGTCCTTTAGCTCCATGAATCGTTGACATTAGAATATTTTTAGACTTTTTATAGTTCCCATTTTTAACCACCGTCTCTAAGTATTTGATATAATTAACATAATGATCTTTATTTCTAGGTTTAAGATTTAAAATTTCAGACCAAGGAGCATTAATGTTAGCATCAAAATAAAATTTAGCTTTCAAATCGTCATAATTATATTGACCCGTTCTAAGAATAATAGAATCAGGTTTTAGTAGTGCTGTCTTTTTTCTGTCTCTAATAAATGATGCAGGTAGGACTCTATAAAACTCTTTGACGTCTAGCCCAGAAATTTTATCGCCGTGTTGTAATTTTAACCAAGTTTCAATTCCTATTATTTGTTCAGGAGGAATATTGGGAGTTGTTGCTCTCTCCGCTCCTGTGGCATGACCATTGGAGTCTTCAATTTGTTCCCAAGTAAAAAAATTTTTAGCTAAAATTTGAGACCAAGAAAAAATTTCTTGAGAGTATCTCATATCTAAATTCGAATTAACTCGAGAGAGAAAGAGCCAATGAATCCGCACGTCAGGATCAGTAATTTTCATGTTTAAATAATTTCTTTCTAATGTTTCTTTATTTCGAAATGATTTGGTTACTCCAAAGTGGGGCATTTCATGAGTATTAATATTAATAGGACCATAGGATTTTTCTTGACGATTTTCTTTAGGAATATAATGAATAATATCTTGTGCTAAATTATAAATTTTTTCATTTAATCTAGGCGATTTATCCAAGACTGTGGTTTTAGTAACCGGCAGCTGTAAAAACGTTTCGACTTCACCTCCCTTAAAACGATAAATCGCCTGATCATCATCACCGGCAACATATACATATTTAGAGACGGCAATGAGTTTATTGATAACCAACCATTCTAGTCGGTTACAATCTTGTGCTTCGTCAATCATGAGAACAATATTATTTGGAAATATAATTTTAGAATTTAATCCTTTATATTTAACATCTTCCCAATCCATTTTAAGGTGGTTCTTTTTGTAATTGTCATAACTTTCAACTAATTGAATTAAAAATGTTCTACTCACAGAGGGGTTTTTTAAATTGTCGTAATACTGTAAAATATTTTCTATTCCATCTCCAATGGTAATTCGACCCATCTTTAAAATTCCCATGGCTGTATAAAAATAATATTTTTTATGATCTAAAATAGTACTTTCTTTTTCAACATTATAAAAAGCTTTAATAAAATCTCGGGTATAACAAATTTCTTTATCTTCTCTGATCCTATTCATTAAATAGGAATCAATAGTTCGTACGTTTTGACTAAGTTCTTTTTCGGTAAATTTATTTTGAGCAGCAATTCGAGCTCGAATTTCTCTTGCCGCCACCCTAGTAAAAGAAATAGTTAAAGTTTGATCAAACGGACAATTTTTATCTAAATGTTCCTGTAATCTCTGAGTAAGATTGTAAGTTTTACCTGTACCCGGAGCCCCAAATATTTTTTCTTGTTGCATCATTAGTATGGTATTTCTGGTCCTTTCATATCTTTCGGTTCTAGTTCTTCTAATTCTTCAAAGTAATCTTTTTGAATAAAAAAGCAACGCTTATTTTCTTTTCGGCTTTCTCCGCCTAATGTATTCTTTTTAAAAATTCGATGTATAAATGAATGAGTTTGATTTGAATCCATCTCCCATTCTTTTTGAGTGTCTAAAAATTTTTTAAACCAATCAATTTGAAACCATACTGTGCCTTCTTTATCAATAAAAGGTGATTGATCTCCGTAAGCAGTTTCCCATTCTTCTCCTTCGGTTTCCTGAACTTTGACACCATCTAAACACCATTTAGTTAAAAATTTTCGAAGCTTTCCTCTATTTGTAGTTTCCGGATCAGCAGGAATAATATTAACATTAGCTTGTAATTTATTAAGAAGAGTTTCCCAGTCTCGTTGTTTTAATAATTGGGGTGTCTTTCCAGTTTGTTCAGTGGCTGCAATTTGCCAAAGACGTTGCGTTGCTAACTCTCTTGATTTTAGTACTACAGTTTTTCCTTCATAAGTTAGAAACCAAACTTTAGGGTTGGACATCATTACCGAAAGTTTACTCACATTATTATTGGGAACATTGCCATCTCCTACTCCAAATTTTTGAAGTCGACATTCATGAGATCTACAAAAAGGTTTTAAAGGAGCTTTTTTACACCCATAAAAATAATCATTTTTACCCACCGACGTTTCTATAGCCAAAACCTCGCGAGTGGATAGAGGTCCATCTTGAAGATCCTTAAAACAGTGAGTGTTATATTCTCCTAATTTTTTTCTCCAACTATCTGGAAATCTTTTTTTAAGATAAATTCCAATTTCAATTAAAGTATTATTGCGATGCCCTTCCACAAAGCCAAAGGTCGCCATAATTTTTAAACACATGGGTCCTTCTTTGAACCAATCATCTTCCAAGGGAATAGTAAAATTGTTTAACTCCTCTTCACTTAATGCGTATTTAGTATGTAGATTAAAAAATTGTTCTAAAGTTGCTTCTGTTCCATCATCATTAATGGCAGATCTCCATTTAGTTTTATTGGGATTATTGTGAAAGTAATAAGGAAGATTTAACCAACTTCCAATTTCTCCACGTTCTTCAATTTTTGGTTCTGTTTGAACTGGATAAATACGGTCTAAATTTGCTTGTCCCAAAGTTTGGGCAATCTCTGTAATTTTTTGTTGCATTAATTTAGCTGGTACCCAGTCTTTAGCAAATAAAAAAGCATGCGCCCCTTTACTTTTAGATTTACATAAAATTAATGGTAGTTGTCTGTCTCGAAATTGTTTGTTTAAGGAAATAAAATTAATGGGATATTGATCAATATCAATACAGCCCCATTTACATTTATGATCTTCACGGGTTGGAGCGATTCCAATACTATCTACAGGACAGAAAAAGTCTTCTCCACTTTGTTTAATAATTTTAGCTTTGAAAGATTTACCATGTAAATGATTTAACCAGACTTCATCTGTTAAGGGATCTCTAGAAGTATAACTTTTACCTTTTTGTTTAGGGCCACTCGATTGTTTAAAATGAAAGACACCAAAGCCACCATTAAATCCTTCAAATATTTCTTTAAATTTTTGTACTTCTTCTTTCATATATGTTTGCGAGGCGGCTTCGACTCTCGCGCTCCACCGCCTCTATTCTCCTAGCTAGGAAAAATTTAAAATGGTGTCGCCTGTTTAGGTTCTTCTGACCCATGCTTAGCTTTTATCTCTCCCTTTCCAACTTTAGTTGAGAATAGCTTTGCCTGATCATAGACTCCTTTATCAGAGACCGGACCAACTCTTGTCACATCCCAACCATACCATGTACCTTTATCATTAGTCATTTGTATAGTTTTTAAATTATAAATGTGGCTGTATGTTGGTGGTGTAAATAAACCATTTTTACCTTGAAGTCGAAGACCCATCATCATTGAATTCCATTTACGACTAATTTTTAATTGAGTCGCTTTCATAGAAATCAAAGCAGTTGATGGTGCATTTCCAGATACAACAATCACAAAATGACTTGCTGTATTTTCAAGATAATTACCATTTGGTAGTCTATCTTTGTTCGATTTATCCCGACTTGTTTGTGGGATATCATCACCAGCTTCATAAATTTGAACTGGGGCGCCCGAACTCTCACCTCTGTCTTGCCATTCTATATACTGTCTTTTGTAAAAGACTGGCACAACATTAATCCCCTTCTCCCCGTCATAAAGATCATTAGTAACAGTATTAATAATCATACCAGGTTCTGCCCCTTGTATGTACTTACTGTTCTTTTTATTTACTTCAGGAGAAAGTTGTCCCAAGACTTTCAGAAAGGGTAACGCAAGATCTTCTTGCGAAATATTCTGAGAGCCAGCATTTGCATCAGCTTCAAATAAATTTGTAGATAATGCACCTGCATTTTCGCGTTTCGCGATATTTGCTTCTTTGTTCATGTTTCTTGTTTCCTTTTTATTATAGTTCGGTTTCCTACGAACACGTTAAAAATATCCGTTGGCAATTCTTTGCCTGCTTCAATTCTCTCACGGACTAGAGCTTTTAAGGTCATGGGCTCAACCTTCAACTTTTGTGTCGGTTGATACCCCTGACCCAATGCAAGGTTAGCATAAGTTGCCGCCTTGTTATCTTCACCACGTCCAAAGGAAACGGTGATCTCGTTTTTTATGATATCACCTAGGCCATTGTGGCGAAGCCAACTATAGGCTTTCTCCCGATTTGCTACGGAAATACTCGCGCTATAATTTTGTTTAACATCTACCGAAGATCCATCTGCTAATTTAAGCGATGATAATCCCATTTCACTCAAAAGTGTAGGAATTATTTCTCCGGAGATTTGTTCTAAATTCTTTTTTTTCTTTTTGATAAGGTCTTCATCAAATTTAATTTCATCTTCTAGGGCTTTTAATTTTTTAACTTGTGATGCAAGTGACGCAATATTTTTAGTTTTATCAATAACGTCTGTTTGATCTTCTTCCATTTGTTGTGTTAGCTCATTCATCTTTATTACCTTTCTCGTGTAAATTTATTTCAATAGGATAATATCTTCTTTCTTGTTTATCCCACTTAAGTAACTTGTACTTACCGTTTGTTATATCAGAAACAATTGAACATGCAACTCCTATTATTGCAGGATCTCCTGTTAATAATAAATAATCTATTTCTCTATAGTATTTTAATTTTTCCCGTAATCGAAATATTAAAGGACCAGGAGAAAAAATAATTTGTGACATTTCAGGTAAACAAAACACAAATTCGCCATATTTTTGTGCACCCATAATATTAATTTTGGGAGTACCCGTTCGTGTTCCAGCAATTTCTTGAATAACAAAAACGAGGGGATGAACTTCGGCTTCGAAAGTTAATAAAGGATCTTTGGGATTATCTGTCCAATCAAATTTTACTGTTCTACCTTCATGTTTAAATTCGGTGAGCCTTCTTTTGGCCCCTTCACTCATAATTTTATCGATTAAACTATTAAAACTTTCAGGAGCATCTCCACTTTTGATATCACGTACTAATTCAGAAACCCTTACGGTTTTAGTATATTTTGGTTTTTGTTCTAAAGGCATTGTTTCTTTCTTGACAATAATATAAGCCTTCCTATATAACAAGTCAATAGAAAGACTAAAGAAGAGAGGGGTGGCGGGAGGCACAAAGAAAGAATGAAAAGGGCTTACTACTAATGACCCGCCCTGAAGTCGGAGTGGAAACAGAAAGTTATGGATTATAAATTTAAAACGAAACCGTATAAGCATCAGTTAACTGCTTTAAAAAAGTCATGGAATAGGGAAACTTATGCCTATTTTATGGAAATGGGTACGGGTAAAACTAAAGTTCTGATCGATAATATGGCTATGCTCTACGATAAAGGTAAAATTGATGGAGCTTTAATTATTGCGCCCAAAGGGGTTATTGAAACATGGTATAAACAAGAGTTGCCCGCTCATTTACCTGCTCATATCGAAAAAGTGACTGTATTATGGCAAGCTAATATTAATCAAAAACAACAAAAGAATTTAGATCAACTATTTAAGAGCGGTCATGATCTTCATGTTTTAATCATGAACGTGGAAGCTTTTAGTACCCCCAAAGGAACTCAATTTGCTACAAAATTTTTACTTTCCCATAAAACTTTAATGGTTATTGATGAATCAACTACTATTAAAAATCCAAAAGCAAAACGCACAAAAAATATTCTTAATCTTTCACGCGACTCTAATTATCGAAGAATTTTAACTGGTTCTCCTGTTACGCGAAATCCTCTTGATTTGTTTACTCAATGTTATTTTTTAGATCCTTATCATTTAGATCATCAATCTTATTATTCTTTTAGAACGCGTTATGCGATTATGAAAACGGCTCATATTGCCGGTCGTTCTATTCAGTTGGTTTCGGGTTTTAAACATTTGGATGAACTTTCTGAAAAATTAAAACCTTTTTCTTATCGTGTTTTAAAAGAAGATTGTTTAGATCTACCCCCTAAAATTTATATGAAAAGGGAAATTGAATTATCTCCCGAACAGAAGAAAGTCTATAAACAAATGAAAGAAGAAGCACTAGCAATTCTGAATGGTAAGCAAATAACGACTATGACCGTTCTTACGCAATTAATGAGAATGCAACAAATTACCTGTGGGCATTTTGTAGCTGATGACGGAACTACACAAGAAATTAAAAGCAATAGATTAAATGAATTAATAGATATTTTAGATGAAGTAGAAGGTAAAGCTATTATATGGGCGCATTGGCAAAAAGATGTTCAAAATATTACCGGCGCCTTGAGAAAAAAATATGGTCCGAGGTCCGTGGTTGATTATTATGGACTCACGCCTCAGGCTCAACGACAAAAGCATAAAGACGCTTTTCAGAATGATTCTAAAGTACGGTTTTTTGTTGGA
>VTLG01006823.1_pt1 | contig 10357 bp, 7 predicted proteins | sample 4694571 | NCBI WGS metagenome assembly VTLG01 (sample SAMN12604809, study PRJNA352737) | marine metagenome | biome: ENVO:00000447; feature: ENVO:00000209|ENVO:00000569|ENVO:01000036; material: ENVO:00002151; isolation source: viral sequences binned using virsorter ... | reverse complement strand
CTTGGTTTGTAACGTTACCAGTAGCAGCAGCAACTGGATTTGAGGTATTCTGTACTTCTGGTTCTGCATAAGCAGGTGTACAACCTATTGTGAGAAGACTGATAAGGATACCGTAGTAGCAGTAGTTTCGATTGTTCTTTCGATTTCCTGTACCTCTAGTACCTGACTTGCGGCTCTTGTTATAATCTCTAATGAGAAATCTGAACCAGCTGTTGTCATGTTGAATACTGAATCTGAGTCTGCGATTCCTCCTGAGGAAGTGGAGGTATGGGTTATATTGTCCCCACTCCACTTGTTTAAGGCTGACCCATACGTTGTTATCGTAATCTCCTCTTCTATTTCTTGAGTTGTTGTTGTCGTTGAGTTCATTGAACCCTGGGTGAATTGTGGGGTCACGAGCTCTGCTCTCGCTACCGTGGGTGAGAACAGTAGGAAGAGTAATAGCCATTTTCTCATTCTTCCTTTTTCTTTACCATAGGACAATTAACGGGTGTGCTTGTACCTTTATCTTTAGAATTACCAGTAGCCAAGCCAAAAGTGGCAAGTGCTCCAGTAAACACCGAAGCAACGAACGTGATATCTGAGTTACCGGATTTCTTAACCATAGGTAATTCTACATAATTTAAAGTTATAATGAACCCAGACCAAACCACTACACCAAGTCTAACAAAGGTTCCGAGTACTTGTATTTGGGTTTCTTGGTCCTCTACTCCTTCTTTGAGTTTTCCGAGGAGTCCTTTTTTCTTTTCTTGCGGTTTTCCTTCCATTTGTCAACTTTCTTTTGTAGTTGTTTTTGTACTTTCTTTTTAATAGGTTCAAATAATGTTTGTGTAACTGAGGTGGCTCCTACAGCTACTACAGCCGTTGTTACAGCTGTTATCACTACCGCAGGTTCGGGTAGTGGCATCTGTATATCAATAACAGGTATCTGAAGCTTAGGGGATTCAGGTTGTTCTGTTGTTGTACCCTCTTCAGCCTTCGTCTCTGGAGGGCGCTCCAAATCGCTTGGAGGGATCACCATAGGCTTATATGATGGAACATATGCCGAAGGCTGTTTAAGGTACATCTGGGGGATATCTAGAGCCTTAGGAAGGGTCGCTCTCGGTAGGTTGATCGGTATGCTCATGATCTACCTCTTTGAGTACCGTTATAGCACCTTGTATCCTTAATAATGTAGTCTGTAATTCCTGTCTTCGTGAACCGATTACATTAAGTTCTTCTATTATTTTTGTTTGTTCTCCTTCGAGTTCAATAACTCTGTCTTTAATTTGGTGGGTCATAATAATTAACAAGCCATAAGTACGCAAGGATAAGCCTTGCTTCCATCTGCATAAGTTGCAGTAGAATTAGTTGATATTATTTTAGCAATAGTACTGCTACGGATAATATCATCCGCTTGTGGTTTAGCTGTACCATCACCAGCAGAGATTAATAAATCTCCCAGAGCAACAGCAGTTGACGCAGCAACACGGATAACCATATCACCAGTCATAGCTATGTAGAAGTCATTTACATTTGTAACTGTATCATCAGGATCATCATCCCAAGTCCAGAATACTCCAGCAACGTTTTTATCACCATCAACATCTGAAACTTTAGTCATGTTAAGTTGTTGGTTTACACTGGAGTCATCCCATTGACATAAATCATCTAAGTTACTTAATACAGTACCTTGATAGATAGTAGGTCTTACTGATTTATCAGTTTGTGATATACCTTTAAATTGAGACCAACGACTTAGGTGACCTCCATTATAACTAATAGTTGAACCAGATATTGAAATATTACCTTCATTTGATCCATCACCATGGAATCTAACAAGTTGACCATCTGAAGTTTTTCTATTAATAGAGAAAGGTATTCCATTATCACGGGTAATCCATATCTCTCCATTATTTAGGAAAGTCTGTCCATTAGTACCTATACTTGTTGAATCCTTACCAAAGCAAATGTGACCACCGTTTTGAATATAGATTCGTTGTGCATTATTAGTACCAATAGTTATTCCTTTATCTTCATGCTGCCAAATCTTACCCTCTTCAGCACTGTCAAGTCCTACAAGGAATCCATCACTACTAGTACCGCCAGTATCTCCATTAGTGAAAAGAGCATGAGCACTTCCTGAATCTGTTACGTGTAACTGTAATTGTCTTGTAGGTACAATACCAACACCTAATTTACCAGTAACCTGTACTCCATCACTTACTGTCTTTAATTTATTTGCGTTATCATAAAAGAGCTCTACTGATCCATCAGTTCTACATCTAATTGCATCATCACTACCATTTCTAATAAATAAATCACCTGTACCATCATCTTTAATATAGGAATGAGATCCATCATGATAAATTTGTAGATCATCCCCAGTTCCAATTTTTAATATTTGGTTATCAGCACTTGTCATGTGCAGATTACCTACTAGATTACACCCGTAACTTTTGGTTTCAAATTTCTTTACATTGTCGTAGTGGATTTGAACAGCTCCATTAGCTGTACAATGTACATAATTCTCTCCACCAGCTGATTGAAGTTTTAAAGCATCACTTCTAATTCTTAAATCACCAATACCATCTGTAATAAAGGATGTACTACCATTATGGGAGAGCTCTAAATCATCTCCATCTCCAAATGTTGCTTTAGTATCATCCTGCCAACGCATTAAATCGGAAGCTGGAATCCAAGTTACATCTTTACCAGCATTATCTGGGTTATCGAATTTTACATCGTCAAAGAACGAAGCACCCCAACTTTCTGTTTGGAATTTTTTAATAGCATCATAATATAATTCAACAGCCCCATCTGTTATACATACAATTGCATCTTCACCTGTATTTCTACTGGAACTAGGCGAATATCCAGCTTGAATACGTGGGCTCCAACCTCTAATTATAATCTGACCTGTACCATCTTCTTGTATATAAGAATTTGATCCGTCATGTAAAATCTCTAAATCATTACCAGTACCAAATCTAGCTTTTACATTATCGTTAAAATCTACACCTGTAGCTCCACCTACTCCAGCAGGTACATCAGCCCACGTAAGGCCACCAGTATTACCTGATTGTTTCTGCAGGTACTGTCCGTTAGTACCTGCATTACTTATTTTCAGTCCATCTTCGGACGATTGTGTTAGTCCCATTGTTTATTCATACTTGGATTTACCAGAGGTAATCGCAGCATCAATGGCGGTAAAGTCTTCACTAGTCCAAATAGACGTAGTTCCATCTACTTTTTTATATGCTTTGATTATTTCAAGATGTTCTACGTTACGTTTGACACGAGCTTTATACTCAGCATCTGTTTCGTAATTTTGTTTTACTTGATCAATAGCAGCAACACTATGTCCTGCATGAGCAAAAATCCTTGCTATGTCGTCTGTTGTTCTTTCTTCCATTTATTTGCCCTCCAAGGCTGTAACTTTTGCGGATAGTTCTTTAATTGCATTTATAAGATACCAAGTTAAATTGTCAGGATCAACTGTAAGAACTCCTGTATCTAATGTTTTTACTACATCAGGTAAAACAGTTTTAATTTCTTGTGCTATAACACCTAATTGAACTCCTTCTTTATCAACTACAGCAGATTCTACTACATCAGTTAACTCTGGAGCATCTTGAATTATTTCTTCTTGATTTCTATATTCAAAGTTTTTAACTTGTATTTGGTTAATAAGATTTAATCCAACATTATTATCAACTATATTTTTCTTAATTCTTCTATCAGATGTTGTTGAAAAAGAAGAACTATTTGCTACATTATAAGATCCTGAACTACCTCCTAAGTAAGTAGTATTACTACCTTTTCCTAGTAAACCAGCTCCTAATGTTTGCTCATAACTATTGCCATTAGCACTACCATCAGAATTCATACCTATATAAGTACAGTTAGCATTAGTCTCAGCATTATCACCAGCTGTAGCACCAACCATGACATTGTTACTTCCAGTTGTAAGTGCTTTACCAGCATCCTTACCTAGACAAGTATTGGCATCAGCAGTAGTACCATATCTTAAAGCATCGAATCCAATAGCAACATTACTACTAGAAGTTGTAAGAGTTGATCCTGCATAAACACCCATTCCAACATTATTTTGACCATCTACAAGACCTTTTAAAGCTTGATAACCTATAGCAACACAACCATCAGGGTGAGCAGCTTGACCACTAGCACAACGTAAAGCTTCATAACCAAGCGCAGTATTATCTCCACCAGTATCCATATAGTACCCAGCACTATGACCAACCATGGTATTACAATTACCATTGTTTTCATATATAGCTCTGTAACCTACGGCAGTATTATTATTACCAGTAGTATTAGTTTGTAACGCACCTGCTCCAACGGCAATATTTCGGGTTCCAGCACTTATATTAAGTCCAGCGTTACTACCAAAAGCTTGGTTTTCACCACCACTGGTCATATTACGTAAAGCACCATAACCGAAAGCTTCACTATAATTAGAAGTTTCAACCTCGCTTAGAGCATTAGCACCAACAGCAGTATTAGCAAAACCTGTAGTTACCTCTTTTAATGCATAACCACCTATACCAATATTATAATTAGCTGTTGTGTTATCCTTTCCAGCTTCTACACCTACATAAACATTAGTATGTCCAGTTGTAAAACCAGTACCTGCATTTTCTCCAATAGAAATATTATAAATAGAAGCTGAGTCGGTTTGACCGAATGTACCTTTTCCTGCTCCATTACCTATACCGATATTTCTCTGACATACAGTAGTATGATCGAGAGCACCATGTCCTATTGCTATATTATAAGTACCAGTCGTATTTTTCTTAAGGGTTTCACCAATACCTATATTATTAGTACCAGTTGTAGTATCTTCAGCTGTTTGTTTACCTATGAAAACATTAGAATGTCCAGAATCAAGTGATTTACCAGCATAATAACCTATTAAATGATTACTATGTCCAGCTTCAATATCTTTACCAGCATCAGTACCAATACAAACATTTCTATCACCAGTATTTATATCTGTTCCAGCATTATAACCTATTAAAATATTATCTTGAGCATCTGTTCCAGAGAAATTATCACCTGCATTCACACCAATTACAACATTATATTGAGAATCAGAAGTAGAACCACCAGATATACCTGTTAAATTAGAACCATCACCATGAAACTCAGTCGCATATAATTTTCCTGTGCTAGAATCAAATGTAAGATTCGAGCCTGTTTCTAAAGCTTTATCTCCTGTTGGCCCACCTGCATAAACTACATAGCAACTTGTGTCAGTTGATTCATCTGCAAGGGTTACAGTTGACGCAACTGATGCTGTTCCTGTTACATTTCCAGTTAAAGGACCAGAAAAAGCTGTTGCTGTACAAGTACCCGTTACAGTAAAGCCTCCACTTACTGTTTCTGCCTTCTTTGCGTTATTATAGTATAATTCAACCTGAGCTTCATCTTCTATCTGTATTGCTTTCTTCGCACTTCCACCAGAAGGACCAGTAGTAAATGTATAGTCCTTGGCCCTAAAATACATATCAGTGTTCGTAGAGTCAATTCTGAATTGATCACTTCCAGTTGCAGTATCTAGTTCAATCCTAGCATTGGTTCCTGTACCAAATGTGACTTGTACATCATCATTATAATGTGAGTGCTGCGCCCAAGTTAATGTACCACTACCATTTGTTTGTAGATAATAACCATTTACAGGGCTATTACTTATACTTAGTTTTTCTTCAGTAACTGCACCATTCTGTAGTTTAGTTGTAGATATTGTATTATCACCTGGAGTAGTTATACTAAGAGCAGAACCAAATTGAATTACATATACACTTGAATTAGCAGGTGGAGCAGTACTGAATATAATAGTATCTGCATCTGCCAGTGCAAATCCTTCAGATGGTGCTGAAGTTCCAGTATTAGGTTTCTGTACAACACCGTTAACACTTACAAGAAGTTGAGCAGCACTTGTTACTGCAGCAGCTGAACCACTTACAGTATTTTCTTTTAAATCATAGGATGTTGCAGATCCATAAGTAGCAGCATTCGTTGTACCAGCATTTGTTAATACTAGATATTTGAAATCTCCAGTTGATGTAACTTCTTTCCATGCTGATGTACTATTATCGTACACCTTCATTTTATTAGCAGCAGTATCGTATACTAAATCACCTTCATCTTTATTAGGTAAATTATCAGGATCAGCACTTACACGATATCTTTCTGCAAAGTCATTTATATCACCACTAAGATTTAGTAGATCAGCTTCTTTGAGTGTTGCTTTATGATAGTTATATATCTGACCTGAGCCAGTAGAACTAACCATCATAGCTACACCAGCATCGATAGTAGTACTATTAAACTGAGAGTTAATATTATTAATAGTTACTGTAGCATCACTAGTTATTGTATCTGGAGTAGTACTTGTACCACTACCATTGACAACAATACCACCTGCATCAGCAATACTAATTACAACACCAGCTGCAGGTTGAGTTTCAGGAAATGAATCCTTATTAGCTATTACTTCAAGTCCACCTATGGGAGCAATTTGTGCAGCAACATAATCAACGACAGCTCCTGAAGTTGGGTACTTAGTATCATCATCAGATATAGTAGTTTGAGGAGCTTTACCATCAACCACTGAGTTAATTTCAGCAAGAGTAGCAGTAAGAGTTGTGCCGCTCGCCAAGATAGAAGCAGTACCTGACTGCATACCAGCAAGCGTTGTGAGTTCAGCATCGGCTATCTCTGAGGTTGTAACAGCATTTGCTGCGATGTGTTCAGACTGAATAGCATTATCTGGTATTTTAGTTCCGTTAACAGCATCATTAGCAATCTTATTAGTTGTAACTGCATCATCTTGTATCTTAATTGTAGTTACATTTGCATCTGCTAATTTAGCTGTAGTAACCGCATAGTCTCCAATCTTAGGAGTACTAATATTTTGATCTTGTATATTAAGACCTAATATTGTACCTGCTGCAATATCACCTCCTGTAATAGTCTGATTAGCTATCTTAGCTGAAGTAACAGCAGAATCAGTTAGAGCTGCAGTACCTACAGACGCATCTATAAGCTCTGTTGCTCCAACTGAATCATCAGCCATCTTATCAACAGTAATAGCATTATTAGCTATTTTAGCAGTTGTAACAGCATTGTTTGTAATTTTACCAGTAGTTACAGCATTTGTTGTTATAGCTGCAGTATCTACAGCATCATCTGCCAATTCAGCTGAAGTAATAGCATTATCTGCGATCTGTGTTGCTGTAATTGTATTTGTAGCTATATGTACAGCATCAATAGATCCATCTACATAGTGTTCTGAGTTAATTGAATCATCAGCTATTTTAGTTCCGTCTATAGCATCAGTAACTATAGCATTTCTATCTACAGCATTGTCAGCTAACTCACTAGAAGTTATAGCATTAGCTGCAATCTGATTAGCTGATAATGTATTATTTACAATCTTATTACCTGTAATCGTAGCGTTTGCTATATCTCCATCTACAATAGTACCATTAGCTATCATTGTAGATGTAACAGTACCAGTATCACCAGTCGTTACTACCGTACCTGTAACGTTAGGTAAGGTAATAGTCCTATCTGCAGTAGGATCAGCTACTGTAAGAGTAGTCTCATGAGCATTATCTGTAGCACCTTCAAATGTAATATTAGCATCCTCGCCCATGGAAAGGTCACCAGTAAGAGTACCACCAGTAGTTTCAAATGCTCTATTACTTGTTTCCTGTGTACTATATAAGTTCTGGGTGAAGTTATCATTCAAGTCTTCAGATTTAATAGCAGACCCTGCATAAAAGGTGGCTGTTAAATTGTCAACGTTTGTTTTTCTAAGTATTTTTATTTTTGCATTATTTGCCGGAGCAGTATTAAATTGTACCGTGGTAGCATTGGCAAATGTCCATGCAGTAGTCACGGTTGCGTCAACCTGTACTTGTACATCAGTTGACTTTAGATATGGAAATGTGAATGAGTAATTGGTGGTGGAGCCATTACCTGTATAAGCGTTTTCTGTAACAGCCATAGTTTATTTATCGAGATCCTCCGTATTGTAGGAGTTGTTGTTTTTCTAAATCTTTTCGTTGTATTTCACCAGCACCAGGTACATTACCTTGATTCATTTCAAAGTTAATATGCTGTTGTTTTCTTATGACATCAGCAATATCTGGTTTTTCATTTAATAATCGTGCTTCTGCTACTCTTTGAGCGTTTCTTAGTACAGCATTTATTTCTTGATATACTGGAAGTAGTTTCTTTTTAAGTACTAATCTATCATTTTGCATATCTGCATTAGTAGATCTATGGTTACGAAGCCATTCTATTTCCTGTTTATATTTTTTAGACTTCATTATTCTTTCAATCTGCTTATATAACCTCATCTCACCTAGATACCTATATATAAGTTCTCTTTCTTGAGGTGAGTATTCATAAGATCCAGTTGAATCTTTCTTTAATCTACTTAATCCATCATACTGTATTTCTTGTAACCATACTCTCCAAGGTTCTCTAGTACCACTAACTTTAATTGGACTTAAAGCATTCAGCATTCTAAGGAATGGATTATCTATATCATTTAGTGGTGTACCTGTCCATATATCAATTTGTTCTGGTAAAGTAAGATTAAATCCTGGTAATCTATTTTTCAAGTATTCTTGAAGTGATCCTTCAATATCCTTTTGAGAGCTAGATATAGCATTAGCTAATACACCAGCACCACCAGATAGAGGAAGTAAAGATCGTACAGTATTAGCTGTTAATCTTGTCCATGCACTTAGATCACCATTTGTAGCAGCTATAAGTGGTTCAAATCCTTGTAAAGGTGTTTCATTTAAGAAGCTAGCTGCAATAGTCCAAGATAGTTTAGACTGCCAATTAGCAATCATAGGCTCATTTAGATCAGAAGCATAATATGACATATCTCCAAGTATACTCAATACTTGTTCAACACCCCAGAATCCTTTATAACTTACCCATTTACCAGCAATGTTAATAGTCTTAGGTTCGTATCCAAAGTTATCACGTTCTTTCTTTCTACGTGAAGCATTATAGTTACCATTACCTCTAATATTACCAGCCATAGCATATTGCCATAAGCTACCTACTAGAAGTGTACTAAAAGCTAATCTACCTGTATATTCAGCTCGTAGATTCTGAAATATAACTTGAGCATTAGGAGTAGTAGCCATGTCTATACCATGTTCTGCTAAAGCTTTAGCTATATCATCTTTAGTTCTAGCAAAGATAGTTTTATTATATTTATTAAACCCTGGTATTAAAGTTAATGGAGTCCAAGATGCTGAAGCTTTAATATAGTTACTAGAAGTTCTAGGGAACATCATAAGGAACTTACTTATTGGATAAGCAGTAGTACCTTGATTTAGCCAATTAGCCAGTCCATCATCTAAATTAAGTTGAATCTCACCAGCAATGGATCTTAATACATCATCTTTAATTAAACCGTTAGCATCGAAGAAATTCTTATAGTGCTTAGCTTCTGCGGCATGTATAGCATCCCACTTAGCAAAACCAAATTCACTGAATACATCATCATATGCTCTTACTCTAGATAAATAGTGAGCTAAGTGTGTAGATGTAAAAGCATCTGGAAATACTAGACCAGTCATACCGTAACGCATAGCTGGATGCCTACCTAGATTCTTTAATCCATCAGCCATATCATGCTGAATAATCTTACCCCAGTTACCTTCTACTTCCCAAGCTTTTCTCACACCTTCCATGACGCCCCATCTCTTATCACCTTGGAATTGGAAATCCTTACGATAAGCTTTGATCATCATATCTGGATCTTTATGAGCTTTCTTCATCATAACGAAAGCATCATTCAATGCTCTACGGTTCGTCTCCCATAGTGCTCCATTATAATAGAATGTTCGCTTTAATCCTTCAAACCCATCTGCTGGACCCCATATACCATGTCCTAATATAGCTGTAATAGGTCTTATTGTTAATGCATAAGTATTACCTAAACCAGCTCTAAATGCTGATAGACCACTAAGAACATTATTCATAACAACACTCCAAGCAGCTTTAGCAAAGAGGTTCATTTCCTTAGGATCTGGGCTCTTAAGCATACCCATAGGTGTTACTTGAGAGGATGCCCATTTGTTTAACTTTACTAAAGTATCTACATCACCATTAGTATGTGCAAATGCATCAACCAGTGGGCGTAAGAAATGTGGCTTAGTTTTTCTTACTTCTTTAAGTGTTTCAGTAAATCTTAAGTTTCTAGCATGGATAGCATTCTCTGCATCAGTAAATTCTTTAGTGAGTTGTTCGATAACCTGGTCTAATTCTTTAGGAGGAACTTGATCAAACCAATTCTTGTTTCTTAAACTCCAACCAG
>VTLG01003892.1_pt1 | contig 10357 bp, 11 predicted proteins | sample 4694571 | NCBI WGS metagenome assembly VTLG01 (sample SAMN12604809, study PRJNA352737) | marine metagenome | biome: ENVO:00000447; feature: ENVO:00000209|ENVO:00000569|ENVO:01000036; material: ENVO:00002151; isolation source: viral sequences binned using virsorter ... | reverse complement strand
GTATCCCCTGCTTGAAGACTGGATGTTGGGCCCGGGCGCTTTCGCGCCAGGACCATTCCTAACTTATTGGAATTAGTTTGATTTCTTTGCTTTGCCACCCTGAACCATAACGTTATCTCCGTCAAACCCTGCTTTGCTTAGCAAGTTTCCTATTTGAGAGACCATCTTAACTTCAGCGTGTTTCTCATGTTTGTCTTTGTATTTAATATATTCCTTATTTTTGATCACAGGCTCAAACTTGGTATAATAACAAAAGCTCCCGTGGTCGTAACCATCCTTTGTTTTATAACTTTTTTGAGTTGATACATGCCATTGATCATCTTTGAAGAGGTAAATATATTCTATAAATACGTCTCCCTTCATAGCATCCATGTACATCCACTCATCTCTGTACGTTCTAGCTGGATCTTCTTTCCTCTCCCAGTCGCGACCATAAAAACTACACTCCTCAATGGTATCTCCCAGGTAGCTGGCATCTCCATAATTAAATAATAGTGATGCAAACTCAAGATTGTCCCAATGATCAACCAGGCATTTTCCAACGCCATATGGATACCCATCACTATGGACATATATTACTTTTACTTTTTTTGTCTTTGGATCTTCAATTGCTATATTTGATCTAGTACTCATATTTCTCCTTTGTTAATCCCAGTATATCCCAGAACCCTGGCGCTGTCAATAAAATAAAAAAAATAATTTTCTTGACACCTGTTTTAAAATATGTGGGCGGGCCCACCCGCTTGAGATCTTATTGATATTTTTTATTTTTTTTTCATATTAACCCATATGCGCTTACTATAGAACGCATATGAGCAAACCCCTTTGCATCGTATAGCCTAGGCGCAATGCAATTAAGCTTTGTTCATAATTCCTCCTGTGACTTGCTTGTGCGTTTTTGTACTGCCACAAGCAAGTTCACTTTAAGTTTATATTAAGTTTTTATAAATAATACAAATTAACATATAATCCTATTGACAATGTTTGTCAAGTAGTATATAAATTTATTTATGCAAATAAAAAAAGAAAGAGGTATAAATGAGTAGAATAAGACTAAACCAAGAATTGCGAAATAAAGGTGGATTACGATTTCGTGAACACTTGGAACAAGAAAACACACAAGAGAAAGAAAAGTTTTTTCAATTACGAGAGAACTTTAAAGCACTCCAAGATAAAACTTGGGAACTTGCTAAAGTGTGTGTAGAAAGAGCATATCCTAAAAAAGATGTTGAGATGGCACAATATCTTCAAGACAAATATCAGAATGTAAATACTATTGCGAAAGATAGTTGTTTTCACTTTGGCTACATGGGAAAACCAGAAGAAAAAGATGAAGATGATAAATACATATCTAAACATTTTGATTTCAGATTAAATGGCGATTATGATGGAACTGATAGACAAGATGAACTTGATGGCTATAATCCACAATCAAGAGATTTTGGCTATGCTTATTTTCGTGATGAACTGAAAGCACAAGACCAATGCAACCCTGACATTACTATTGAGATGGAAGGCAAAGACAATAATCCACATTGGACAAAGTTTCAAGACGCAAATGACAAGTATCTTGGAAGTAATAGTGGAAGAAATAATCTAACTTCTTATTCAGCAAAATGGGATAAGGATTACGAGTTAGATTTAATAGGTAGAGAATATTGCCGAGATAGACAAATTGCTGTTTCAAGGGAAGAATTTAAAACCTTTGAGATGTGGCAACAAGCTAAAGGGCAATTAATCATGGCACATTATAAATGGATTAAATCTATTTTAAATCAAATGAAAGAAATTAAACTTGGTTTAAAAGGATATAAATATTTAGATGAGATGATTGAGTTAGGAACTGAACTTGGTTTAACTCTTTCAGACGCAGAACTTATCAGATGTAATTCTGGTGGGCTTGTAATCTATAATCCTAAACATCTTGCCGAAAGAATAAAAGGCATGAAGAATAAAAATGTGAGTAGAGCAGATAAAATAAGGCAAAGAGTGTTGTATGAAAAACAACAAAATCAAAGTGTAAATTAACACTTGACTTCTGGGATATTATAGTATAATATCCCAGATATGTTTAATTTAATAAAGAAAGAGGAAGTTATGACAAAAACAAAACAAGTGTGGTTAGTAATTGAAAAAACAAGTTATGGCGAAAACAATGACACTTTTTCAATCGCAAAAACTGCTGATACAATAGAACAAGCGACAACATACAAAGTACATCTTGACGCATTAAATGACAGAACAAATAGAAGTTATTTTTTGGCAAGTGATAGTGAAACAATTATGGAAAGAGTAATATCTTTACATAATAAATCTGTTGCTAATGGGAGTTATTACGAAAACAATCCAGAAGTAAAAAAACCAGAAGTAAAGAAACCAAGTGAAGAAGAAATGCCCTTTTAATGTATAATATTATTTTATACATTGGACTATTTTTAATAACTTTCGGATTTATTCTTTTTATTATTTCAGAAATGCATTTGAGAAGAATAGACCGAGAGTTATTTAGACAACAGCAATTAACTAAATCATTTGAAAGGAATAAACTAAAATGACAATAACTGAAATAGAGAAAGAAATAATCAAAGCAATAAAAGTTGAGCAATCAATACCTTTAGCAAGTGAGCAAGGTTATAAAGATTTAATCAAGTTTGTTAAAAAACTATTCAAGGAGTATAGACAATGACTTTAAGCTATTGTCAGGGTACGAAGTGCCATACTTATTTTACACAAGATAGAGTTAAAGGAACTAAAGAAAATAAAACAAATCAAACTAGAAGAAGATCAAATTTTTATTATGGCTGTGGAAATTTTTGTTCTTTGAATTGTCAGAATGATTGGTTTGAAGAATTTGGCAATCGTGCAATAAATCATTTTGGAAGATTAACTGAGCCAAAACATTTAACAGAACAAAATGCATGGTTTAAAGATTATGATTATAATGGCTGGAATAATCAACCTGATCATCATTACTTTGTTAATAGAGTGACGAAAGAAAGACGACCAATAACTCAAGAACAATATGAGGATAGAAATTATACTTTAAATACTGCTTGACAAAACCTTTAATCTAATATAAAATCCTAGAATGTTTAATTTAAAAAAGAAAGAGGAAAGTATGACAACAGAAAATGCAATCTTTTATATTAAATATTATGCTTTAAAGCATGGTGAATTAATAGAAAGAAAAGGACAATTAGACGGAGTAGCCAAAGGCGAATACATTTGTAAAAAAGGATATAAATGTTTTAACTATCTTGATGTTTGGGCAACCGAAAAATTTGGTAGTCCACAATATAGAACTGCGTCAATGAATTGGGAAATGTCCAGCTTACCAAGTCGCATAAACTAATTACAGAATAACTTATCCCAATAAGTTAAACAGATCAGGGCGAGTAATCGCCCTGATTAAATATCGTGTCAAGATAAATCTCATAATATCCCATGTTATTATTGCATACCTCTTGAGGTTGTGCTATTCGGGGCGGGCCCACCCTATACCATGCAACAGGGGGAGGGCCCACCCCCAGAATATCCCATGCATAAATTGCATAGCTAAACTGGGCGGGCCCACCCTACCCCCACACCCCCCACCCCCTCCCAGACTCCCGGGCTCGGGAGGGGGTGGGGAAATTCAATAGAGGTACCAGCTTCCGGGGCCGGGCCCACCACATTGGGAGGGCCCACCCCCTTTAAAGAAAAAAAAGGGGTCCCAACTTTACCCTTTATTGCTTAATTCAGCCTCTCATGGTAAGACTTTTAAAAACGATGATTCACATGAACGATGACATAAATTTTATAAAAAAATTACCAGTAGACGAACAAAAAGAGTACTTAAAAGCATATTTAAAAGCAGATCAACTAGAGACTCAAAATAGGGTTAAAGGGGATTTTTTAGAATTTATAAAATATATTTGGCCACAATTTATTAGCGGCGAACATCATAAAATTATTGCAAAAAAATTTAATGATATGGCCGAAGGCAAAATTAAGAGACTTATTGTCAATATGCCTCCAAGACATACAAAATCAGAATTTGCTTCTAACTATTTACCGGCATGGATGATTGGAAAGAATCCAGATTTAAAAATAATTCAAGCTACCCACACAGCAGAACTGGCTATACGGTTTGGTCGTAAAGCTAAACATGTTATTGATTCTCCAGAATATCAAGAAATTTTTGAAACTTCGCTGCAAGAAGATAGTAAGGCAGCAGGTCGTTGGGAAACTGCACAAGGGGGAGAATATTTTGCGGTAGGGGTAGGAGGTGCCATGACAGGAAGAGGTGCTGACTTATTAATTATTGATGATCCCCATAAAGAAAAAGATTTATTGAGCAGAGAGTCTTTTGATAAAGCATATGAATGGTACACATCAGGTCCACGTCAAAGACTTCAGCCCGGAGGCCGGATCGTTTTAGTTATGACGCGTTGGTCTACAAGAGATCTAACGGGTGCATTACTCAAGGCTCAGGGAGAAGTTAAAAGTGATCAATGGGAAGTGGTTGAGTTTCCAGCTATCTTACCAAATGATAAACCTGTTTGGCCTGAGTATTGGGATAGAGATGAATTAGAATCAGTAAAAGCTTCTATTAGTATTGGTAAATGGAATGCTCAGTATATGCAGACTCCAACTGCTGAAGAAGGGGCTCTTATTAAAAGAAATTGGTGGAGAAATTGGGATCAGGAAAGACCTCCTAAATGTTCATTTACTATTCAAAGTTATGACACAGCGTTTATGAAAAAAGAAACTGCTGACTTTTCTGCTATTACAACTTGGGGAGTTTTTGAGCGAGAAGGCACCGGTCAAAATGCAATTTTACTTAACGCCTTTAAAGGTAGGTACGAGTTCCCGGAACTTCGAAGAATTGCTTATGAAGAATATTTAGAACATCGTCCTGATATTGTTTTGATCGAGTCTAAGGCATCAGGGATCCCTCTAACTCACGAACTTAGAAAAATTGGAATCCCAGTTATTAACTTTACGCCGTCAAAAGGAAATGATAAGCATGTCAGAGTGAATTCAATTGCCCCGCTTTTTGAAGCAGGCAAAATCTGGGCCCCGATGCATCAACATTTTGCCCAGGAAGTAGTGGAAGAGTGCGCTGCATTTCCACATGGCGATCACGATGACTATGTGGATTCTACAACGCAAGCGATTATGCGTTTACGAGGAGGAATGTTCGTTACTCACCCTGAAGATTATAAGGAAGAGAAGATTGAGAGAACCGGATTAAAGTATTATGGCTAGAAAAATCATATTAGAGAATTTAATGAAATTGGCTTCTGGTATTGGAGCGAATCCTCAAAAATTTATGGGGACGCGAACGAATATCAGTTTTTTAGGAAAAGGGCCTACTAAGAATCCCTTATTCCAGGGCCCGGTACCAGGGATCGAGGCAGAAATTGCTTCAGGTGGCCCTAGTAAAAGAGTTATTAGTGCTGTTGAAGATGCCATGGGTTATGCAAGTGCAGGGAAATTAAACGATATTCAACTTAAAGCTTTAACCCTTAATATGGAAAAGTTGACTCAAGCTTTAAATCCACCGATGGCAAGCATCTCGCCTATTCGTGCAGGGATCGGGACTCTGAGAAGTAAAGACATCGGAGCTGGACAGAGACGCTATAACGAATTAACCGGACTGAATAAGCCACGTGAAGTTACAAGTCCATTACACGGATTATCAGGTTCTGAACTTGCTGAAAAAACTCATTCAGCACGAGCGACGATGATTAGACTTTTAGATGTCCATGCAGGAGGTCAACCTGGAGTAGGTGTAACGCTTAGAGAAATTATGTCCCCACAAGAATTAAAATGGCTTATGGAAGGAGGAGGTGGAGCGGCTGGAAACCCTCTTGCTCTTTTTGTAAAATATTTTGGAAATGCTTCGGCTAGAAATCTTCCAAGCGGAGGAACCCCACAAGTTATCGATGACTTTGCTAAAAGACTAATGCGAGCAAAAGATACTATGGGAAGAAGAGTAGACGATCCATTTTTTAATCCAGACGATGCTGTTTTTGCTGAAGGAGGCTTAGCGAAGATCTTAGAAGTAAATGATAGGGTCAATCGCTATGATTTAATGTAATGGCTTTACGACCAGTAGATACTACACATTTCACACTTAAAGGATCCAATTGGGTATTTGATCCTAAACAATCTACTTTTTTACGTGCTTATCCGACAAATACCAATGCCGAATTGGCTGCACAATTTGGTGCGAGTGAGTCTGTAGTTGAAACTTTTATTAGAGGCTTAAAAGAAAAAGGTATTCTACCTAAAGGTAAAAAAATAAGAGCAGATGATTTAGCTGCATATAAGGAAGAATTACAAAAATTAAAGAAGTGGGCAAAAAACCCGACGTTTGAAAACTGGTCTAAATATTTTGGTAAAGTAGCATCTGGCGCAAGAGGTGATATTCAAAGAAACATTAGAGCGTATTTTTCTGGAGACCCTATTCCAGCGCCCTCTAAAAAAATTCTAGATTCTCTTGAGATTAAAAAAGAAATTCCAAAAAATGCGCAGAATGTTTTAAAAACTTTTACAATAGACTTTTTTAGAAAAAATAGAACCATGTTGGGTGGAACAGCAGCAGCTATAGCACGAACTCCTCTTCAAAAAGGGACTAACGACTATGCAGAAATCATTAAGATATTTAAGAAGTATAACGATAATATAAATATTAGTAAATTAGACAAACAAGATGAGATTCTGCGTTTGATGAAAAAGAATCCTGTCATTGTTGCACGTTTTAAAGAGCAGGGAGTTCCTTTAACATTTAAAAACTTAAGAACGCGAGTTGCTCGAACACATAATGCAGTTATCAATAATAGTTTAAATCCAAAAAGATATCCTGGAATTTTTGAAGATCTTTCACGAGCCGATCGACAGCAGTTTTTAAATAAGGCGATGAGAACTTTTGATAATACTGTTTTTAGAAGTTTTCGAGGTCAGTTAGTTGATCTGCTAAAAGGAAACGAATTAAACTTAGCAAATGATAAGCTTTCAAAATTTACTAATTTAAAACAGTTTCTAGCCGATAAAATGAAATATGTTGGTGGAAAAAATATGTCTCTTATAGAACTGGACCATCCCATTAGTTTGTCTGCACTTGAAAAATCAAAAAATCTTCATCAGTCATTAAGAGTAAATCCAATTGCTGGAGATATTAATAAATGGAAGCTAACTTTGGATAAACGTCTTAATCTTTTACAGAAAAAAGGAGATGTTAAAGGCTTACGAGCTCTTAATGAGATTAACCAAACTTTATTTGGAAAGGGATCTCCGTCGTTTACTGTTGGAGCTAAGGGTATTTCTGAAATTAAGGGATTACCTGCAGATTTTAGAAAAGCAAATCTTGTTGAGTTATTAAAAGGGAAAGTCGGACTACATGACACTCTTAAAGAAAATATAAAAACTATTCAACCAGAAACTTGGAAAGCTTCGGGAGTAAACCAGGCAGCGATGACAACACGTTTAAATCAACTTAAAAGTTGGGATCCTGCAACTTTAACCCGATACATTGATGAATGGACAACTAAGAATCCTAAATGGACAAAAATTCTTGAAAAAAGAATTGGATGTAAGACGGGATGCTTAGCGGTAGTGGCTAATGAAAACCCTGCTGCCTTTAGTGAGGTTCTTAAAAAAACTCCTCAAGCTGCACGTTCATTTTTAGGTTTTTTGGGTAAAGGAGGCGCGAAAGCTGCGCCGCTTGTAGCACTTGCTGCAGTAGGGGCAGGTGTAGAACCGCTAGTCAAACAATTTGTAGCAGATGACCCAACTACTTATTTAACAAACGAAGGTCAAATGAAAGGAATGCTCCTTGCAACAATTGAAGGAGAAACTCCAAAAGTTGATGAAGAAATTTTAAAATGGCAATATCCAGGTATGGCTGCGAGTGCAGCAGCCGCGATTCCTGGTTCCAGTGCTTTGATGAAAGCTAGAAAAGCAAAAGGATTCGGAACCCCTCGTGCAGCTCTTGGTCCTGTTGGAAAATTTTTAGCAGGAAGCTTTTCTCCATTAGGAGTAGCAGCGACCCTTCCTATAAGCATAGCAGCTCAACGAGAAGGAGGAACGGAGTGGGGAGATATTGCAACCGATCCATTGAATTGGCTGGCACCGGCCTTTGCTTCTACTGGAGCAAAAATGGCAACACGAGGAATGGCTCCTACAGGAATTTTATCCAAAGCTATAAGATTAGGAGTGAGTCCTAGAGCATTATCAGTCGTATCACGAAGATTTGGTTTACCAGGTCTTGCAATTAGTGCTGGAATGTGGGGCTATGATAAATGGAAGAACAGATCCATTAACGACAAGGATTAATTATGCTACCAATAGTTGCAAGAGGAATAGCAAGTTTAGCCGGTCGGATGGCTACGAGAAATCCTCGACTTGGAAAAAATTTAATTACACTTTATCGTGGAGAAGATGCAAGATTTTTAGGTGATCCTTCCAAAAGTGAAATTATAAAAAGAAATTTATCAAACCTTAAAAGCGATAGGTTAAGAAAACTGGCGATGGGAAGATGGTTTTCAACAGATCTTAAGATGGCTAGGGATTTTGCTGGAACCCCGCGTTTTAACTGGTTAAGGAGTTCCTATAGACCAGGTTATATTCAAAAAGTTACTGTAAGTCCCAAGGAAGCGAAATTGTCGAATAAGTTAGCCAATAGACTACTTGATATTAAAGGTGGGGGTTTAGGTGATTATTTCGTCGTGTCTAAGAACATTAAGAAAAGAGTAAAAAAAGATGCGTTGCAAACTTTCCTTAATAATTTTTATAAAATGATTGGTAAAAAGAAGGGGGGTCTTGCTCAGATCTTAAATGTATGATTAAAAGACTGACTTTAACTATTCCCCCTTTAAGAGGGCCTAATCCACAAGGGTTGAATGTTCCTTTCAAACAAGTTAAAAGTGTGTTAAAATCGGAGAAAATAAATGGCAGACAAAGACAGTATAGACAAGGCTCTACCGAACGTAGATCCCGAAGTCGTATTACCTGAAGAGGAAATCGTTGTAACTGAAGAAGATAAACTATCGGAGGTAACTCCTGATGGTGCTGAAGTTATTATGGACGAAGAAGGTGGAGCGGAAGTTAATTTCGATCCCATGTCCGAACAACAAGTTACGGAGGATCATTTTGCTAATATAGCGGAACTACTTCCAGATGATGTTTTAGGTCCGATTGGTTCTGAATTAAATGAAAACTACATGCAATATAAAACTTCCCGTAAAGAGTGGGAAGATACTTATACTAAAGGTTTAGATTTATTAGGATTCAAATATGTTAATCCTACCCAACCGTTTCAGGGAGCAAGTGGTGCAACGCATCCAGTTCTTGCAGAGGCGGTAACACAGTTTCAAGCGCAAGCTTATAAAGAATTACTTCCAGCTATGGGTCCAGTTAGAACCCAAATACTGGGAAGACCGAGCAGACAAAAAGAAGAACAATCTAATCGGGTTAAAAATTTCATGAATTATCAACTCATGGATGTGATGCAAGAGTACGAACCCGAGTTCGATCAAATGCTTTTTTATCTACCATTAGCAGGTTCAGCTTTCAAAAAAGTTTATTATGATGAACTTTTAGGAAGAGCTGTATCTAAATTTGTACAAGCTGACGATTTAATTGTCCCGTATACAGCTACCTCATTAGCTGATGCGGAGGCGGTTATACATGTTATTAAAATGTCTGAGAATGATCTCAGAAAAAAACAAGTTGCAGGTTTCTACCGAGATATAGAAGTGAAACCGGGCTATGATCAAGAAACTGAAGTTGAAAAAAAAGAAAGATCACTTGAAGGAATTAGAAAAACACGAGACGAAGATATATTTACCATTCTTGAGTGTCATGTGAATCTAGACATAGAGGGGTTTGAAGATATGAAAGAGGGAGAACCTACAGGAATTAAACTTCCTTATATTGTTACAATTGAAGAAGGATCAAGACAAGTTTTATCAATTAGACGAAATTATAAACAAGAAGATCCAATGAAATTAAAAATACAATATTTTGTTCATTTCAGATTTTTACCTGGAATGGGCTTTTATGGTTTTGGATTAATTCACATGATTGGCGGTTTGAGTCGTACTGCAACAACTGCTCTACGTCAATTATTAGACGCAGGAACGTTAAGTAATCTTCCTGCAGGTTTTAAACAAAGAGGAATACGTGTAAGAGACGAGGCTCAAGCAATACAGCCCGGCGAATTTAGAGATGTCGATGCACCTGGTGGAAACATCAAGGACGCTTTTATGACTCTACCTTTCAAAGAGCCATCACAGACTTTATTGTCTTTGATGGGAATTGTTGTCCAAGCAGGACAAAGATTTGCCGCCATCGCTGATATGCAGGTCGG
>VTLG01017274.1_pt1 | contig 10358 bp, 14 predicted proteins | sample 4694571 | NCBI WGS metagenome assembly VTLG01 (sample SAMN12604809, study PRJNA352737) | marine metagenome | biome: ENVO:00000447; feature: ENVO:00000209|ENVO:00000569|ENVO:01000036; material: ENVO:00002151; isolation source: viral sequences binned using virsorter ... | reverse complement strand
ATTAAATTATAATTTTGTTGGCTTGTTAGAAATGAAGAGATGTTATATGAATACCCAAGCTCAAAAAATCCTGGTTTTAGAGGAAGCCGAAAAACAATTAAGTAAAGCAAATTGTGCTAAATTGGATGAAATTTTGAAGGTACAGCATCCCGGGATAAAGGAAGAAGATATTATAGAACCTTATGGAAAACGTCCTAAAGGATATCCCATTTACAATGATAATACACAATTTTATGAGAAAATCATAGTTTTTAATCACAGACCAGCCACATATAAAGATTTTGATAATTTTATGGCTACTATGGATAAATTATGGGAACAGAGACAAGATTTTAAAGTTTGGATTCCACTTTTGGATACACCTAATCGACCTTATGTATATGTAACTACATACGATAAAGAAAAATATTATGAAGAACTTAGGAGATGTTGTGTAGGTTATTCACCAAAACAGATGTATGGAGGGTGGTCTGTTGCTTCTACAGATGGCATTATGAACGGTGTTCCTTATATCATGTATGATGCTTTATATTATAAAGAACTGAATCCTAATGCAGATTTTTTTAAAACTAATGATGATGCTATTAAATTATTAAATTTGTATTTAGATAAAATGTATCACAGGAATGATAAGGCAAATGAAGGATTACTATATATTAAAGAGAATTTGTTATATAAAAATGAAATTCGACAAATGCTTGAATATTTTGACAAAATAGTTTCTGAAGAAAAATCTATTACGGATAGGTCTGGTAGATATAAAGAGATGATAGAAATTGTGAAAAAAGAAAAAATTATATCTAAATATCAGTTAACTAAGTGGATAAATAATGATAGACCTTATGGAGTAGCATTAAATCCTTATAGACGGGCACTATTAAGTCATCCGAACATTTATGATTGTAATGGGTTAGAACCTCATTATATTTGGAAAGATTAGTATGGGACCATTTGAATTTATTAAGGCTATTAATAGCCACAAAAATATAATGAAAGATGATGCATTAGCAGAAAAAGAATATATTCCTTTTCTCGTTAATAGGGGTCTTTCGTTCTTTCAAGATACAATACTTCAAGTAAATGAAATGAACAGATGTCATTATCTGGATAAGCAACTCCAATTTGACTATTTACTAAATAATATCAGACCAAGAAACAGATGGTCTAAATGGTTAAAACCAAGCAAAATTGAGAATTTAGAAATAGTCAAATCGTATTTTGGTTTTGGTAATGAAAAAGCAAAAGATGCTTTGGAAGTACTTTCTGACACACAAATAGAAGAAATCAAAACCTTATTTACGGAAGGTGGAGTGGAGAAGAAATGATAAATATTGAAGATATGATAGAATGTCAATTAGACAAACCAGATGATTTTTTAAAAATTAGAGAAACCTTAACAAGAATAGGTGTCGCATCAAGGAAAGATAAGACTTTATACCAATCTTGTCATATATTACATAAACAGGGGCGATACTTCATAGTACATTTTAAGGAATTGTTTGCACTTGATGGAAAACCAACAAATTTTTCTGAGAATGATCAAGCGAGAAGAAATACTATTGCAAATTTATTAGCCGAATGGGGACTAATAAAAATTGTAACTCCTGAAGGAACTTCTACATTAATTGTTCCATTAAATCAATTAAAAATTCTTTCTTATAAAGAGAAGGATGAATGGACATTAATACCAAAATATAATATTGGAAATAAAAAAGGTGAAAATGAGCAAAGCGAAGAAAACTTCTACGACAAAGAGCAAAATTAAAATAGAAGAAAATACTGATACCACATGGTCTAAATCACCAATGATGGAAGAAAAATTAAGTTTTTTCAGAATAAATAAACAAGCAAAAATACCAACATTTTCTACAAAAGATTCTGCATGTTTTGACTTGAGTGCAACTTTAGTAGAAGGTGATGAAATTAAGTATTATGGATCAGTACAAAATAAACTATTACCAAGAAGAGTATCTTTTGATATAAATAGTAATAGATATTTTGTGCAATTAAACAATATGGAGAGAATGTTGATTCCCACAGGACTTATCGCAGATATTCCCGTGGGGTTTTCTATTCGATTACATTCAAGATCCGGACTGGCATTTAAACAAGGAGTTTATCTCACAAATTGCGAAGGGGTTATCGATAGTGATTATGTCGAACCCATTTTTGCAATGGTAACAAATATAAGTAACGTACCTGTGAAGATTTTTGATGGAGACAGAATATGCCAAGGAGAACTGGTTCGATGTGAAAAATATACATTGAATGAGTCTGATGAGCCACCAGCTCAAAAAACAGATAGAGATGGTGGATTTGGTTCTACAGGTGTATAAGTTTATACATCTCTATTTTTAACTAAATTTAACGGAGTACACATGTTAGATAAAGCAGTCGGATGGATGCGCAGCCTTACCGAAGCCGGAATAGCATTAATCGCACTTGGTGTGGTTCTGCAAGTAATCTGGCCGGGAGCAGCGGCGATTCCATTTATTGGGATAGACATTGTAGGAAATGTTCTTGCCTTAGTTGCAAAACTGGGTGGAGAAGGTCTTGTAGGTCTAGTCGCATTATGGGTTCTTTGGGGCATCTATAGCAGAGGCAATTAAGAGTCTTGACAAATCCTAAAAGTATGTTATAATATACTTAAGTGATTTATATATTATGAAACGTAAATTGTGGGGATTTGATCTCTTAAATGAGTGGATGATCCCCACTCTTACATATAAATGATTATGGAAGTAGAAGATTGTAGATACAAATTATTTGTTGTAGGAGTTGGCATTTATGAGGCAAACTCTTTGAGTGAATTAATTTGGATAGTTATAAAACATAGATTTGAACACCTTTTCAGAGGAGAAGGGTTCATTGATTGAGGTTGTCTATAGTGGAAACCTCGTAACAGTCACCCGCTCTGCGTATGAGGGGTGAATTTATTAACCTCGCTTTATAAGGAGGAATTATGGTACTACGCGCATCACACGTTCCCATGAATGTTGGGGACATCGAAAAAGCTCTAGGATTTTCCATAGGGTTTGATTCAATGTTTGACCGTTTGCTTGGAGATAACACGCAATACGTTACAAACAATCAAGGTTATCCCCCATACAATATCCGAAAAGACGGAGATACAAAACACTTTATCGAAATGGCTGTTGCAGGTCTTTCGGAAGATGATCTAGAAGTTGAATTAAAAGAGGGAACTCTTTCAATTCGCTCAAAGCAATCTACAGAAGATGAATCTGTTTATGTTCATCGTGGAATTGCTACAAGAACATTTGAAAGGTCTTTTGCTCTATCAGATGATATTGTCGTAAAGGGTTGTAATTTAACCAACGGAATGTTAACTGTTGAACTTGAAAAGATTATTCCAGAGGAAAAACGAGCACGTTTAATTCCTATTGGAAATAAGAAAATTAAGTCGATTAACTAATTCGATGCGCCCATCAGTACCTTGTACTGGTGGGCTTTTTAGGTTTTATATATATTATATAAACAATAACTCACATTAGGAGAAAAAATGTGTCCTCAAGGAAATGAACAATGCAAAAATGAACATTGCACTTGTGATCCATGTACATGCACAGAAGACCAGTGTTGTAGTGAATAATTAATATAAAGTGAAAGGAATATTATGGTACCTGTTGCAAGTTTATTATTTAATGTTATATCAGGCCTTGTTGTAGATAAGGCAACAGATTTAGCAACTGAACATGTGGAAGAAATGATAGATGATTTACTTCCAGATAATGCTAAAAAAGAACTGGATAAAATCATAAAAGAAGATCCATCTCATCAATTTGAAACAGCAAAAGAAGCATTGATAGGTGCGGTTGAAGGAAAATTGCCTATAGTTAAGGCGGATGGTACACTTAAACCAATAGAATTTAATATTAAAGTCTCTTATGATCCCACTACGGGAGCGATAGACATTGATAAATCATGAGGAATTAATATGGCGAATATATTAAGATTATCAAAGAATTTTGCACTTTCAGAAATGACAAAGAGTGCTACGGCGGAAAGATTACGTGTAGACAATTCACCGGGTTCACATCATCTTGTAAACTTGACACATCTCTGCATTAATATTTTGCAGCCGGTAAGAGATCAGTTTGGTGTTATTACAATTAATTCCGGTTATAGAAGTCCTGCATTAAATGCGAAAGTTGGTGGATCAAAAAAGAGTCAGCATTGTAATGGTCAGGCAGCAGATTTTGAAAGTTTTTCTACACCAAATCCCGATTTAGCAAAATGGATTGCAAAGAATTTGGAATTTGATCAACTAATTTTGGAATTTTATGATGGGAAAGACCCTAATAGCGGTTGGGTACATTGCAGTTATAATCTTATGGGGAATAGAAAAAACATTCTTACAGCACTTAAAACTAAAAATGGAGTCCAGTATAAAAGCGGTTTCGTTTCTACTTAATAAAATAATAGAATTTGGTATTAAGGTATATTTACAATTTTTGTTTTTTGTCGGTGCCTTTAAAGGTCGTTCATGGGTTGACAAACACATAAAAGTATGTTATAATAAACTAGATAAGATTAATAGCGATTATGATAGGTCAACAAGACAACAATGGTATCCTAAAAACTAAATGTCTAAATTTTATACGAATGTAGTATGTCTAGGTGATTTTATTTTCGAAAGGGGAATTGAAAATGGGTTGCCTTTTGAAGATAAAAAAATATTTAAACCCACCCTGTATATCCCCACCACAAGTACAACCGAATGGCGTACTCTTGAAGATAAACCTGTAGCTCCTATTCAATGGGGTACAATTAAAGAGACACGTGCCGCATTAAAAAAGTATGAAGGCGTAGAAAACATGGAACTCTATGGCCATACTAATTTTAACTATTCTTATATTGGAGAAACTTATTCTTCAATTATCGATTATAATTTAGAACATATTAAAATAATGTATATCGATATTGAAGTAGGTTCAGAACATGGTTTTCCAGATCCAGAAACTGCTCCTTCGGAGGTTACTGCAATTACTACTAAGATGAATGATGATATTCAGGTTTGGGGTTGTGGTGAATTTAGGAACGATAGAGAAGAAATTACATATAATAAATGTGGTGATGAGCGACAGTTATTAGAACAGTTTGTTTTGTATTGGCAAAAAAATTATCCTCATGTAATCTCTGGTTGGAATACAAAAACTTTTGATACTCCCTATTTGGTTAATAGAATTCGTAATATTTTAAGTGAAACATGGGTAAAGAAATTATCGCCTTGGGGTTTTGTTAAAGAACAAAAGATTTTTGGTATGGGTGGTAGAGAATTACAGTCTTATGAAATATATGGTGTATCTGAACTTGACTATATGGAATCATATAAAAAGTTCACATTCAAAAATCATGAATCATATAGATTAGATCACATTGCAAATGTAGAGCTTAATCAAAAGAAATTAGATTATTCTGAAGTCGCTACACTTCATGAATTATATAAAACCGATTATCAAAAATTCATTGAATATAATATTCAAGATGTAATGTTAGTTGATCGTCTTGAGAAAAAAATGAAACTTTTGGAATTGATTATGTCTCTCGCATTTTTATCTAAATGTAATTTTACTGATGTATTTGCACAGACAAGAATGTGGGATTGTATTATTTACAATCATCTTTTAAAAGAAAAGGTAGTAATACCACAAAAGAAGCGTGCACGTAAGGGTGATATGTATGAAGGTGCTTATGTGAAGGCACCTCAAAAAGGTAGACATAATTGGATAGTTAGTTTTGATTTGAATAGTCTATATCCACATTTAATTATGCAATATAATATTTCTCCTGAGACCATTCTAAGTACATGGGGAGATGATATGACTGTGAATGAGTTATTAAATAAAGATTTTGATACATCAATTTGGAAAGAAAAAGACATTACTGTTACACCTAATGGTTCAATTTATCGCAGAGATAAGTATGGATTTCTCCCAAATTTGATGGAAAGCATGTATAATGACAGAGTGAAATACAAAAAGAAAATGCTTGAAGAACAGAAAAAGGGAAACAATGCTGATCCAAATAAATTATCCCAATATTACAATTATCAACAAAATTTAAAGATAGCACTTAATTCTGCATACGGTGCAATGGGTAATCAATGGTTTAGATTTTATGATGAGAGAAATGCTGAAGCAGTAACAGCTGCAGGTCAATTATCTATTCAATGGGCCGAAAAAGCAGTAAACAATTATTTAAACAAAACATTAGGTACAGAAGATGTGGACTATATTATTGCTATGGATACTGATTCTTTATATGTTTGTCTTGATAGTCTTGTTTCTAGAATTGGTATTACCGACAAAGAAAAGATCATTGGATTTTTGGACAAGGCCTGTGGAAGAATCGAAGGAGTAATCGAGAAAAGTTATAATGAATTAGCAGATTACATGAATGCCTATCAACAAAAGATGGTCATGAAGCGTGAAGTGATTGCTGATACGGGTATTTGGACAGCTAAGAAACATTATCTTTTAAATGTTCATGATTCTGAGGGTGTTCGATACGAAGATCCACAATTAAAGATAGTTGGAATTGAAGCAGTAAAAAGTTCTACACCATTTGCATGTAGAGAATCGTTAAAGGAAATCTTTAATATTATTCTATCTGGTACAGAAGATGATGTAATTGAATATATTGAAAAGTTTAAAGATAAATTTATTAGTATGAATATGGAAGAAATAGCATTTCCGAGATCGGTTAATGGATTAAAAAAATATAAAGATTCTGCTACAATTTATAGGAAATCTACACCAATTCATGTTAAAGGTTCTTTAATTTATAACCATATATTACAAACTAAAAAGTTAACAAGAAAATATCCTACAATAAAAGAAGGAGAAAAGGTTAAGTTTTCCTATCTTAAAGATCCTAATCCCACAGGGGATAAGGTAATTTCGATAACGAATACTTTACCAAAAGAATTTGAACTAGAAAAATATATAGATTATGATACACAATTTGAAAAAGCATTTTTAGAACCATTAAAGGGAGTGTTAGACGTAATTGGCTGGGAAACTGAAAGGAAGTCTAGTCTTGACAATTTCTTTATATAGTGTATAATAGGAGGTATAAATGGCAGGAAGTATAATGGTGAGATACGCAAGGAAAACTTCAAAGCAGTTGGCTAAAGAACGTTCAGGGTCTCACGCACAAATGTCAAAACAATTAAATTATTCAATAGATGTAAACCAAGATTCTTTTTCATATATGACTTTTGATAATATGTCGGAAGCTAATCAATTTGCACAAAGAATGAGAGAAGACGGTTGGCATATTATTGAAGTAAAAGATGATTATAAAAGGTGATAATGAGTGATTATTTAGATAATTTATTAAAAGTGACCGGTAATGAATTTGCGACAAAAGTTTCAGATGGAGTTGAGGCGGGAGATGTTACCGGACATGTAGATACAGGAAGTTATATTTTAAACGCATTAGTTTCAGGAGATATTTATGGAGGAATACCATCAAACAAAATTACAGCTTTGGCAGGAGAAACTGCTACGGGTAAAACGTTCTTTGCTTTGGGCATGGTCAAACAGTTTCTTTCAACTCATCCTAGCGGCGGTGTTCTGTATTTTGAGTCTGAGTCTGCTCTAACAAAAGAAATGATTGAAAGTAGGGGAATTGATTCTCAAAGAATGATAATTTTACCTGTAACAACTATTCAAGAATTTACTCATCAAGCAGTTAAGATAGTAGAAAACCATACTGAAGATAGACCGATAATGATGTGTCTAGATTCACTTGGAATGTTATCAACTACAAAAGAGGTTGGTGATATTTCAGAAGGTAAGGAAACAAAAGATATGACAAGAGCACAACTTGTCAAAGGATGTTTCAGAGTTTTAACTTTAAAATTAGGTAAAGCTGGAATTCCACTTCTAGTTACTAATCATACATACAAACAAGTTGGTACAATGTTTCCTCAAGATGTGATGGGTGGAGGTAGTGGACTACAATATGCAGCATCTACAATTATTTTTCTCTCTAAACGAAAAGAAAAAGAAGGTACAGATGTTGTCGGTAATGTAATACATTGTAAGAACTATAAGTCAAGATTAACAAAAGAAAATAAAAGAGTTGATGTTCTTTTAAGATATGATCAGGGATTAAATAGATATTATGGACTACTTGAATTGGCGGAAAAATATGATATAATAAAGAAAGTATCTACAAGATATGAAATGCCTGATGGTACAAAAGTATTTGGTAAACAAATATTAAGTGAACCAGAAAAATATTTTGATGATAAGATCATGAGTGCATTAAACGAAGTCGCACATAAAGAATTTTTATATGGTGGCTTTGATGAAAGTGAGGTCGAAGATGATGTATAAGGAATGTACAAACCCGAATGATCCAGATGATAAATCATTATGCATAATGGTAATGGATGATTCACCATTTGATGGTGCAATAGTTAGATATACATCTTTTAAATTAGTAGAACAAGAATTAACCGGAAATGATATTGCCTGTCAATATGAATATGAATTTGAGGTGCCTCCACATGATTTAGGCCACGAAATTTCTGATGATGAAGGAGCATCATTTGAAAAACGATTAGGTGAATGGGTAATAGAAATTATACAACGACAAATGGAAAAACATGCAGCAGAGGATAGAGACCTTAATACTTAAGAATTTAATACACAATGATGAATATGCTAGGAAAGTATTACCATTCCTAAATAAAGATTATTTTGAAGAGCATACGGATAAATTATTATATGAACAAGTTGATACGTTTATTACCAAATATAATAATTTACCTACCAAAGAGGCATTAGTTATTGAATTAGAAAATTCAACATTGAATGATTCAGAATTTGATAATGTAACAGCACTCTTAACTCATGTAGAAGGAGAAAATACTGATGAAAAACCAGATATTCAATGGTTATTGGAAACAACAGAAAGGTTTTGTCAGGATAAAGCAATCTATAACGCAGTTGTCAAATCAATTAAAATATTAGATGAACCAGAAAAAACCAAAGATGACAAGGGTGCTATTCCTGAGCTCCTTACCGATGCTCTTTCTGTTAGCTTTGATCCTCATATCGGCCACGATTATTTTTTGGATTCTGATGATCGTTATCTTTTTTATCATAGGGTTGAAAAGAAGATTCCTTTTGATCTTGAATACTTTAATAAGATTACTCAAGGGGGGTTATCTACAAAAACACTAAATGTCGCACTTGCAGGAACCGGAGTTGGTAAGTCTTTATTTATGTGTCACCAAGCTTCAAGTAGTTTGTCACAAGGACATGATGTATTGTATATTACATTAGAAATGTCTGAAGAACGAATAGCCGAAAGAATAGATGCAAACTTATTGAATATTGCATTAAATGATTTAGTTAGTTTACCTAAAACTATGTATGAAAAGAAAATAGAAGAATTAAAAAAGACTATTAAAGGTAGATTAATTATTAAAGAATATCCTACAGCCGCAGCTGGATCAAATCATTTTAGAACATTATTGAATGAATTAAATCTTAAAAGAAATTTTACTCCAGATATTATTTTTATCGATTATCTTAATATTTGTTCTTCTTCACGTATAAAAGCAGGACAATATGTAAATTCTTATAGTTATATAAAAGCTATTGCTGAAGAACTTAGAGGATTGGCGGTAGAGTATGATGTTCCTATTATGTCAGCCACACAAACTAATAGAGCTGGTTTTCAGAATACAGATATTGGATTAGAAGATACCAGTGAATCATTTGGACTTCCTGCAACAGCAGATTTTATGTTTGCTATTATTAGTAATGAAAATCTAGATGAGGCGGGCCAAATATTGATTAAACAATTAAAAAACAGATATAGTGATTTAACTACTAATAAGAAGTTTTTAGTTGGAATAGATCGTGCAAAGATGAAACTTATAGATTTAGGTGATCAGTCTCAATCTGATATAGTCGATACCGGAAAAGAAGAGGAAAATGATACTCCTTCATTTGATATTGCTACCGGTGGAAGAATGAAGAATAAAAAAGATTTTGGAGAATTTAAATTTTGAGTGATAAAGTTATAAATTTAGAAGATTATAAAAAAAAATATAAAGACAAACCCTCCCTTAAGGCGTTCCAGCCTGACAAATATTACATATATCCTGACATGGGCATGATGATTCATGTCTTATTTTCAACGGATAAGAGTATACATTACGATAATGAGCCAATTTATGTAATGGAAGATCAATATGGTAATTTCTTTGCTGAACCTGTAGAAGAAGAATCTTGTGAAGGTTGGCATGAACTTACTAAAGAAGCATTTATATATGCTGTTGATCGAGGTATTCCACCCAATGATAAAGCATAAAG
>VTLG01010322.1_pt1 | contig 10359 bp, 6 predicted proteins | sample 4694571 | NCBI WGS metagenome assembly VTLG01 (sample SAMN12604809, study PRJNA352737) | marine metagenome | biome: ENVO:00000447; feature: ENVO:00000209|ENVO:00000569|ENVO:01000036; material: ENVO:00002151; isolation source: viral sequences binned using virsorter ... | reverse complement strand
CATAATCAGATATCAGAGACCAAATATTACATTAGAAACTTATAATAAAATTTCTAGTATTAATGCTGATAATACAGAAATATCATTGAGTGCTATAACTAGTGTAGCAAATGTTTTTGATGGAGATCTTACAGGAACAGGTGCTATATCAGTAACTGCGTTTTTAGGTGCACCTTTAATTTCAGGACAAGGAACTTTATATGCTCAGTTACCAAATGATAATATATCAAGTGTTGATTTAACTAAGTCTAAGATAAAAATTACAAAAAAGGTATCAAATTCTGCGAGTGGTGGTAAATTACCTTTAGACATTACTACTAATTTGGGATTTTCTGCAGCAGAAGCTGTATTTGATGTTTTCGATCAAGAAAGATATTCTCTATTTGAGACATCGACTGGTGTAGCAACAACAATTACAAAGGATGCTTTTTCATACAATAATGGTGGAGCAGATATTGAAATTGCAAATGTTGGTAGTAATACTTCTAAGACCATAGATGTAACTCTTACAAAAAATTCTGTCAAATCAAAGATTAAAAATTATAAACGAAGTCAAGTTTTAAATGTTACAAAATCAAAATATTCAAAATCAGGAAGCACTGCAACTGGAAACGGTGCTGCAGAAGTATCTGATGGTTTAGTTTTTGATACTAGATATGGGTTAAGAGTTCAAGATGAAGAGATATCACTCAATTATCCAGATGTAGTTAAATTTTTAGCAGTTTATGAATCCATTGATAGTCAAACACCAACTTTAGATGTTCTACAGTTTTCAAGCACTGTTGATGTTGATACAAATGCTATTATAGGTGAAAATATATTGGCAAAAGATAGTAAAACATTAGCAAGAATTGTAGGAAAACCATCTCAAAATAAAATATCTATAGTTTACTTAACTGCAAGTAAATTTAATTCTTCTGATGAAGTAACATTTTTAGATTCTAATATAAAAACTGAAATTCAAGCAATTGAGATTGGTGTCTATAAAAATATCACAAATTCATTCACTTTGGATAAAGGACAAAAAGATGAGTTTTATGATTATTCTAGATTGGTTAGAACAAAAAATGTTTCAGAACCAAAAGGTCCTTTACTAGTTGTATTTGATTATTATGATGTTCCAAGTAATGATGATGGTGATGTATTTACAGTCTTTAGTTACGATGAGGAAAGATTCTCAAATGATATTCCATCTATTGGATTATCTGAAGTAAGAGCAACCGATACTTTTGATTTTAGACCAAGAGTTTCTGTTTACGATTCAACTACCGAAACAAAATCACCATTTGATTTCTCACATAGAGATTTCAGTGGAACATCTATTTTACAATATTTAAAACCTAATGAAAGTTCCTCAGCTTCATTTGAATATTATTTACCAAGAATTGATAGAGTTTATTTGAATAAATTTGGAGATTTTGTTTATGAAAAAGGAATCTCATCTTTAGATCCAAAACCTCCAGTTAAAAATGATGAGGTGATGCAGTTAGCAACTATTGAGTTACCACCATATCTTTACAATCCTCAAAATGCATTACTAACACTTGATGATAATCGAAGATTTACCATGAGAGATATTGGTGATATTGAAGATAGAGTGTCAAATCTAGAAGAAACCACAACTTTATCATTATTAGAAGTTAATGCACAATCTTTACAAATTCTAGATGATGAAGGTAAAAATAGATTTAAAAGTGGATTTTTTGTAGATGCTTTTAAAAATTACGATTTTATTAATACAAATCTATCATCAGTACAGGTAAATCCAAGAGCTCAAGAATTAATACCTTTTAGAACAAGAGATACTCTAGCATCTCAAATAACTCCAAAAGAATCCACAATTAGTTCTGTTTTAGATTTTAATACAGATTTTGAATTATTTGATTCAAATGTGAGAAAAACAGGAGATATTGTTACATTAAATTATGAAGAAGTTGAATGGATAACTCAACCATATGCAACAAAAACTGGTGAAGTTGATGACATTATTAATGTTAACCCCTATGAGTTACCTTCATTCGATGGTAATGTAGAATTAGATCCACCAGAAGATATATGGACAAGAACAGTTCGTCTTCCAGATCAAGTTATAAGGCAAACAGGAACTAACACAGTTCAAAATATTACTGCTGGAACAACCAATAGATCTGTAACAGTTAGTAATGTTGATAGAACTGTACAAAATGCTCTTGTATCTTCGTTAGCAGATGATTTTATGAGGTCTAGAAATATTCAATTTATTTCAGGTGGATTTTTAGATTATGTTGAAGTGTATTTATTCTTAGATGGTCAAAAAATATTTGATGTAATTCCAAAATTACTTGAGATTACACCAAGTATAAATGGAACAGAATATGGTTCAAATGGATCATTTAAAATTGGAGAAACTGTAAGAGCATATCCAAATTCTGGTAGTGTTGAGAGTATGGTATTCAGAGTATGTCAACCAAATCATAAGTCTGGATCATTTAGTAATCCATCAGAGGTTTATCTAAATGATCCATATAGTTCAGGTATAAATCCCCTACAAAATAACTATAGTCAATCATCTACAGTATTAAATGTCGATACTAAATCTTTATCAGAAGAAGCACAAGGTGATTTCTTTGGATATCTAACAAAAAATACACTTCTTGTTGGACAAGAAAGTGGTGCTACTGCATATGTTAAGGACTTAAGATTAATTACTGATGCTTATGGTGATTTAATTGGATCATGTTTCTTGAGAGATCCACATACTCAACCATCTCCTGTTGTAAAAATACAAAGTGGTAGAAAAAATTTAAAATTAACAACAAGTCCTACAAATGAAATTGTAGATACAACAGAAAAATTTGGAGTTTTAACAGCAGAAACAAACTACTCTGCTTTCGGTACAGTTGAAGAGTGGCAAAATACAATCACAGTAACAACAAACACAACTACAATCAATTTTCGAGCAGAACCAAGACCACCTGTTACTAGAAGAAGATCAAGCAGAAGAAATAGACCTGCAAGAAGAAGAGATCCTCTAGCACAGACATTTTTAGTAGGTGGTAACGTTAAAGCACCAAGTGCAGCTGAAGCAAATAAAGATTTTAATGGTGTATTCATCACAGCTGTTGAGGTATATTTTGCCACAGTTGATACCGTATCAAATACACCAATTGTTTGTGAAATTAGAAGCACAACTGGTGATGCCCGACCATCAATGACTTTACTTGGAAGAAGTAAAACTCTAAGACCAAAGGGTGTTGATGCAAATGGAGACGAAATTACGTTGATCGAATCTGATCCTAATTCTGCAAGTAAACCAACTAAATTTACTTTCCCAGAACCAATATATTTACCACCAGGTAATACTTATTCCTTTGTATTGATAGCACCTAATAGCACTGCTTATAATGTCTGGACTGGAAGACATGGTGGAGTTGCTGTAAATGCAAGTTCAATACAGTCTGCAGACTCTGGAGCATCATTAATATACACCACACAATATGGTGCAGGTGCATTATTCAAGTCTCAAAATGGTTCTCTTTGGACTGAAGATCAAACTCAAGATATGACATTTAAGTTATATAAGGCTAAGTTTACTTCATTATCGGGTTCTGCATTCTTCAATAATCCAGATTTAAGTGGTAGTAATGGATATGTTCCATTATTAAATGAAAATCCAATTCAAACATTACCTAAAACTGGAAGTGTAGGTATTACAACTAACGCAGATGCTCAAATTGCAGGTATTTTAACACCAGGTAGAAAAATATGTGGTAATAAAGATACAAGCACTGCTGTAATCGTTTCTACTGGTTCTTCTGTTGTTGCTATTTCCACAGTAGGTGGAAAAAATTATACAACTGGTAGTAGTAATGTAGAAACCTTTGCGATTACGGGTGAGGGAAGTGGACTTACATTAACTATTGATTCATTAGGGGGATCTGGTGATGTTAGTTCTATTACTATCCTTAATAATGGAAACGGTTACAAGGTCGGTGATGTAATAGGTATTGTCACAGATACTGCTGGTGGTCAAGGAGAAGATGCTGCATTTACAGTTACAGAAACTTATGGTATTGATACTCTATATCTAACTGATATTCAGGGAGATGATACTTCATTTATTATTGACGTAGATTCTATACAATATTTTAATAATAGTAACTCTCCCGTTTCATTAGCATCAACTGGAGTTGTGAAAAGAAGAAACTTCAACACAACAGGTGCAAATGCAGGAAACGTGATGAAGGTGAATCATTTCAATCATGGCATGCACTCAACATCTAATAAAGTTAAAATTAAAGGTATTGAGTCCGACGTATCTCCTACAGCATTAACAGAACAATTATCAAGCACTGATACAACAAAAATAAGTGTTGGTTCTACATCTCAATTTGTTAATTTTGAAGGTATTCCTGTGACTCCTACAAATATTGGATATGTCAAAATCGGTGATGAAATAATTGGTTACCAATCAATTAACGAAGGTAGTTTGCAAATTGCATCTGGATTGGGAAATCAAAGGGGTGTTGATGATACAATACCAATTGCACATCAAATAGGTGCGGTAGTTAGAAAACATGAAATTTCTGGTGTTTCGATTAGAAGACTTGAGGTTCCTGATTCTGCACCTTTAGGTGTTAGTGATCCAATTGATTTGGATAGTTATCACGTTACATTTAATCGGGATGCGACTCGTGGAAAAGATAGAAGCACGGATGTTAGTGGTGCACCACAACTTTCATTTAATAGTGAATCATTTATTGGTGGGTCAAATGTCAGAGCATCTCAAAACATTCTCTATGGTGCTTTAATACCATGGTATGATGTAACCACACCATCTGGTGTTGCAGGTGCTGTAACGGGCATAGATGCTTCAATTAGAACTGTATCAGGAACAAGTGTGGGTGGAAACGAACCATCATTTATTGATAATGGATTCCAACCAATTCAATTAAACACATATAATGCTTTAGATACTGTAAGATTAGTTTCTTCAAAAGTAAATGAAAATCAATACTTAGGATCACTTCCTTCTAGCAAATCATTTACAACAATTTTAAATTTAAGTTCAAATGATGAGAATATTTCTCCAGTCATAAGATTAAGTAGTGGATCTGAAACTGAATTTATTAGTCACAGATTAAACAATCCAATTGGACTTGATAATTACAGCACAGATGGTAGAGTTAATTCTATTATAGATGATCCTCATGCTACAACATACATCTCAAATACAATTAATCTTTCTAAACCTGCAACTTCATTGAAAGTTATCCTAACAGCATTTAGACCAGAATCAGCTGACTTCAGAGTATTGTATAGTTTGATTAGATCAGATTCAAGTGAAGTTCAACAAGCATTTGATCTATTTCCTGGTTTTAATAATGTAACTAAACTAGACAACGATGGATTTTTAGTTACAGATAGTTCAAATAATGATGGTAGACCAGATGTATTTGTACCTGAAAGTGTTAATGGTCAATTTAGAGAGTATCAATTTACTGCTGATAATTTACCAGAATTTACTGGATTTACAATTAAAATTGTTATGTCAGGAACAAATCAGGCACAACCACCTATTATTAAAGAGTTAAGATCAATAGCAATTAAGTAATGATTAAAGTAGAAGGACATCCACATCTTTACAGAGATGAAAACACTGGAGCAATCATAAACTGTGATGATGCAGGTTATGATCAGTATATAAAATCTATTGAGAAGAGTAAAGAACGTAAACGTGAGATCTCTGATATGAAAAAAGATATTGATGAAATCAAGTCTTTGTTGAAAATTTTAGTGGATGGTAATAATAAGACATAAATACAAACAGGAAATATTATTTAAATAGATGTCAGCTGTATATGTTTCAAATTTGGTGATTAATTCAGGAACTACTTTCGATCAAGATTTCGATCTGATTGAGAGTGATGATTCTGGTCCATTAAGTTTGGTTGGATTTACAGTAGCAGCTCAGATTAGAAAACATCCTGGAAGTATTAAAAAAACTGATTTCTCAACCACTATTGTTGATGCCAGTAATGGTCAGATAAAAATTTCTTTATCTGCAACTGATTCAGGATCTTTAAAACCTGGTCGTCATTTATATGACATTGTTATAACAAACGGAGCTGGAGAAAAAACAAGAGTAATTGAAGGATCTGTTCTTGTTCGAGAAGGGGTGACACGATAATGCCTATCAAAGTACGAGTTGGTCAAACTGAAGCAATAAAAATACTATCAAGCAAAGGTGGTGGTTCTGTTTCCACACAGGATGCTGTTAATGTTATTGGTGGAATTGCATCAGTCAGCCAATTAAGTGTATCTGGAGTATCCACATTCACTGGTATCGGCACATTCGTAGATGACTTATATGTTGGTGATAAGTTGTATGTTGGTGATGATTTAACTGTTACCAATGATATTAATCTTGGTGATGTACTTTATGTTACACAATCAGGTGGTATCCAAAACAGTGGTGGATTTACAAATTTATATGGTAATACTGTAATTGGTGGTGTAAATGATTCCTTAAACATCATAGCACCCACTCAGATTTCTGGTAATCTTAATGTTACTGGTATCACTACTATAAGTAATCTATATGGTGATGGATCAAATCTAACTGGAATATCAGTTGCTGGTATTGATACTGCAGGAGAATCAAAATTTAACAGGACAACTGTTAGTGGTCTTTCAACATTTGAAGGTAATATTGATGTAAATGCAAATGCAGACATAAGTGGTAATTTAGTTGTTGGTGGAACAATAAATTCAGGTGATAATATAACAATAACAAAAGGAATTCCAACACTTCATTTTGTAGATACAAATAGTACAGATTATCAAATAAGAGTTAATAATGGTCTTTTCACTATTAGAGACACCACTAATAGTCAATTAAATAGATTTCAGATTGATTCTGGAAGAGTTTATTTACCTGACAACCTTGTTGTAAACCAACAAACAACCTTAACTAATTTAAATGTATCTGGTGTCTCTACATTTGTAGGTGACGCAGAATTTGATGGTAATGTATCTATAGGTGGAACATTAACATACGAAGATGTTACTAATGTTGATTCAGTTGGTATAATTACTGCACAATCAGGAGTTAGAATATCTGATGGTGGTTTAATGATAACTGCTGGTATTTCTACCTTTGGTGCAATAGCAACTTTTACTAATGATGTTTTTGTTGACGGAACACTAACCGCAGGAATTATAGATGGAGGCTCATTCTGATGGCTAAACCAAGCACTAGACAAGAATTAATTGATTACTGTTTTCGCAAATTAGGTGCACCAGTATTAGAAATTAACGTTGATGATGATCAAGCAGATGATCTAGTCGATGATGCTCTTCAATTATTTGGAGAGAGACATTTTGATGGTATTGAGAGAATGTACCTCAAATATGAATTAACACAAGAAGATATTGATAGAGGTAAAGCAGCTGGAACATCAGGTGTTGGAATTGTTACTACCACTGGAAATTCTACAAACATTAGTGGTTTAGGAACTGTTACTTCTAATTTTTACGAAACATCAAACTTTATACAAGTACCAGATTCAGTTGTTGGAATTGATAGAATATTTAAATTTGATACAAGTTCAATATCTGGTGGAATGTTTAGTATTAAGTATCAGTTATTTTTAAATGACTTATATTACTTTAATTCAGTCAATCTTCTACAATATTCAATGACCAAAAGATATTTGGAAGATATAGATTTCTTATTAACTACAGATAAACAGATAAGATTTAACAAAAGACAAAATAGATTATATTTAGATATTGATTGGAAAGCACAAGATGCAGGAACCTTCTTAGTAATTCAGTGTGATCGAATTTTAGATCCTGATAACTTTACTGGTGTTTACAATGATAGTTTCTTAAAACTATACCTTACATCATTGATAAAAAGACAATGGGGACAAAATTTAATTAAGTTCCAAGGTGTTAAATTACCAGGTGGTTTAGAAATGAATGGAAGGCAAATATACGATGATGCGGAGAGAGAACTAGAAAGTATTAGAGAAAGACTCATATCTGAATATGAGTTACCACCTCTCGATTTCATAGGATAGTGAAAAATGCCTTTAAATCCGTTTTTTCTACAAGGATCACAAAGTGAGCAAAGACTTGTTCAAGATTTAGTTAATGAACAACTAAGAATTTATGGTGTCGAAGTAAAATATTTACCTCGAAGAATTATCAAAAAAGATAATATTTTTACTGAAGTTCAATCATCAAGATTTGGGGATAATTTTTCAATTGAGGCATACGTAAACACTTTTGATGGGTACGGTGGTGCAGGTGATATTATGACTAAATTTGGTATGAGTTTAAAAGATGAACTCATAGTTACAATATCAAAAGAAAGATTTGAAGATTTTATTTCACCATTTCTTATGGATTTACCAGCTGGTGAAGTAGAAGTTACAAGTAGACCAAATGAAGGTGATCTAATATTTTTCCCTCTAGGTGGTAGACTTTTTGAAATAAAATTTGTAGAGCATGAGAAACCATTCTACCAGTTAGGTAAGAATTATGTATATGAACTCAGATGTGAACTATTCGAACTTGAAGACGAAGTGGGTGGATGGGATCAACTTAGCACAACGACAGATGAAATTGATGATGCTCTAGTTGACCAAGGATATATTACATCTCTCAAACTTATATCGGTTGGTTCAACAGCAACATTAGGAGTAACAACATCATCTGGATATATCCGCAATATATTCTTGAACGATGATGGATATGATTATGATAAAGTTCCTACTGTTGCGATTAGCACCGCACCTGCAGGGGGAGTAGATGCAACTGCAGTTGCAATTACAACGTCAATAAATGGAGTAAATTCTGTTAAAGAAATATTATTAACAAATGCAGGAGCTGGATATACTGTTACACCAACTGTCACAATTGTGAGTGCTGCATCTACAATACTAGGTATTGGATCAACAACATATGGTGTGGGTGCTGCAGCAACTGCAACATTAGTAAAAGATTCTGCTGGTATTCAAAATGTCACAATAACAGGTGGTGATGGATATCCCACTCCACCAACATTATTCTTTGGAACTCCAGAATCAGGAATCGGGACTGCAACTGGAAAAGTTTTGGTAAGTGCTGCAAATACTATTACTCAAGTTTTAATATCAGATGCTGGTATTGGATATGATTCAACAACAGGTATAGCAACAGTTTCACCTCCTCCCGTAATTACTGGTATCGGAACATATAAGTTCAATGAACTTGTAACTGGATCAAGATCAAGTGCATCAGCAAGAGTTAAATCTTGGAATGTGTCAACAAATGTATTAAAATTAGGTACAACAAATGGTACATTTGTCGCAGGTGATGTCATCGTTGGATCCGAATCAAATGCACAATATACTGTTGATTTTATCGAATCAGCAGAATTTGCTGATAAATATGATAAAAGTGATGAAATCGAAACAGAAGCAGATGCTATTATCGATTTTTCAGAAAATAATCCATTTGGTACATTCTAATGTTAGGAACTTATTACTACCATGAAATAATTCGAAAGACAATCGTTTCTTTTGGAACCTTGTTTAATGCTATTAATATTCGACATGATGATAAGTCGGGTAATACTTATAGTGAATTAAAAGTTCCTTTGGCATATGGACCTTCACAAAAATTTCTTGCAAGACTTGAACAACAAGCAGACTTAAACAAACCTGTTGGAATTACTCTTCCTCGAATGTCATTTGAAATGAATAATGTTTCTTATGATTCAACTCGAAAAACAGGAGTTACACAAACATTCAAAGCATCTGATGGTAATAATATTAAGAAAGTTTTCATGCCTGTTCCCTATAACATTGGATTTGAATTGAATATTCTTGCCAAGTTAAATGATGATGCCTTACAAATTATTGAACAGATACTACCATATTTTCAACCATCTTTTAATTTAACTGTGGATTTGGTTAAATCAATTGGAGAGAAAAGAGATATACCAATAGTTTTAGATAGTATCAATTTTCAAGATGATTATGAAGGAGATTTTTCTACTCGAAGAGCATTAATATATACTCTTGGTTTTACCGCAAAAACTTATCTGTTTGGTCCTGTTGCTGAATCTTCTGATGGACTTATCAAAAAAGTTCAAATCGATTATGCTGCTAATACCGACGTTAAGAATTCAAAACGTGAGGTAAGATACACAGTAACACCTGATCCTGTTGATGCAGGTCCAGATGATGATTTTGGATTCAATGAAACAACTTCATTCTTCTCTGATTCTAAATCTTACAGTCCTACAAGGCAAACTGACATCTAATGACTAACTATGATCCTATCGACGAGGCTTTGAACGTAAAGTCCGAAATCATTCCAACACCA
>VTLG01008617.1_pt1 | contig 10359 bp, 10 predicted proteins | sample 4694571 | NCBI WGS metagenome assembly VTLG01 (sample SAMN12604809, study PRJNA352737) | marine metagenome | biome: ENVO:00000447; feature: ENVO:00000209|ENVO:00000569|ENVO:01000036; material: ENVO:00002151; isolation source: viral sequences binned using virsorter ... | reverse complement strand
CAACAGCATTTGCAATTGTTTCTGCTACTTGCTTCACCCCATGAACAGTAACATCAGGAGAGTCGCAAAAAACTGGTCCTGAGTCGCATGTTGTAGTATCAAACATGTCTCCTAAAAGTTCATCAATATCAAGTCTGAAGTCATAAGTACTGATATCCTCAGGAATATTAGTTACTTCCTTAAATTTTGCTGCTACCGTTTTTGCTTTATCAAATATTGCACCAAAATCTATTTTACTAGCTGGTTGTGCTCCATTTAAAATATTATATCTTATTACATTCTGTTCATCAGCATAACATTCAAATTCACATTTTAATAAACTCATAATATTATCTAATACATTACCAATAGCATCTACCAAATCAAGAACAGCACCAGCAGCACCAGAAACCTTACTCAAAGCATTAATAACATTATTAAATACACCCTGCACTAATCCTGCTACTTGTCCCAAAAGTTGACCAAGAAAACCTCCAAGAAAATTCTCAACTAAACAATTTACGGTATTTACAAACTTCTGGAAAAAAGCAGTAAGAGCACGATCCACTAATCCAGGTAAGAGTCTTATTATTGCATTCCATACACAAGCAATTGCTTTAGCAATTAAATCCCAGTACTCATTGGTTATAAATCTAGCAGAGTTAGGAAAGAGTCCTTTTAAAAGATTCGCTGCTACATTAGACTGTCTTAATATTTGCTGCTTCATTTTAGTGAATAACTTCACCAATTTATCAGATATCCACTCAGCTGCTTTTCCAAGATTCCGTCTGTAAGAACCAAGAGTATTATTAAACGATACAAGAGTTACTTCATTATTTCTTAATGCAGTCCAAAAATCTGTTTTATCAGTAGGATCTCCTTCTATGTTGTCTATGGCATCATCAACACTATCTTTAAAATCAGAAAGACCTTTAAATGATTCAGTCAATCGTTCACTTATCTTCTTTGCATTCTTCATATCACTTTGAATACCTTCTCCTACCCCCTTACCATCTTTAACACTACACCAAGGAGAAAAAGTCAGTTCTTCCGTACTAATTTCATATTGTTTTGCATCTGCAAGCGATTCAACTTGATTATTAAAAACTTCTGCACAATCAGGGATTCCTTCTCCCTTTTTGTACATACTATCAGGAATTAAAAAGAAAGTGTCTCCTGGTTGGAATCCACTCTCTTTTGGTTTTAACTCACATACAGTATTAGGAGAAATTCTATCAATAAAATACTCTCCACTTACGGCATCTTGATAAACATAAACCCAACTACCATTGGGTAGATAAGATCTACCTACACTCCATGCAGGATTAGATCCAGACATAGGACCATAAGCCCACGGCAATGCTGAATCAGCAATACTGTCATCATGTTCTCCTAATATCCTAACCTTAAACTGCGGAACTTTACTAGTTTTCTTTGTTTTCTTAGTTTGATTTCCTTGACCAGTACTAATCGTATATTCATCACCCGAATATTCTTTTTTGAACAATTTGGAAGTAGAACTCTCTTTAGCTGCTCTATTCCCCACCACTTGAGCCAACTTAAGTTCGCTGCTGTGAGCATTAACCGTCAAAAAAGACTTATTTTTTACTATTTTTTTATTGTTGGATTCCATATACTATGTAGTGCTAATCGTCGTATACCTTACACTCATCAGCGTCAGGATGATTATCACAATAAACTTCTAAATGAGTATCTTCATGGCGAGTATGGTAATCATTAATTTTACCCTCATTTTTGTCCACTACGTCACCTTTATGATAAACATCATAATCAGCATGAACATTCTGTAAATCTTCTTTAGTATATTCATGCATACCATGATTAGTATGCTCTTTACCATCTTTAGGATCAATGTAAACTTCGTGATCTAAATCGTGCTTAATAGTCATGTTGTTTTAACTCCGTAAGAATCTCTTACCAAATGCAGACCAGTAAACGAATTACCCACATCACCATAATGACATAGATCCGCTATCATATATATGCCACTTTTCCTAGTTCTACTTCCAATAGTAGTTACTTTGGTAGAAAGTTCAGGAAACTCACAAAAAATTAAGTCTCCTGCACTTAAACTAAGATCAGCTTCAATAACAATCTCAGCAGATGTATTCATTTTTTGTCGATAATTCTGTTGTGCCTGTTGGATAATGTCTTCTACATTATAATTGATTTCTTGATATTTTTCAACCTGCTTTTCTATAGTGTCGAATCCAACAACAGTTTGTCCTGCAGATTGTCTTATTTTTTGTTTCGCAGTAGGAAAAGGTTCTCCATCATCATCCAAATAATCACTATTAATTTTAGGTAAATGTCTTCCTGCCGTAATTCCATTTCCTTTACCTGAAGATTTAAGATCCCTTACATCATAAGTTTTTGTTACTTCATTAAAAACATGTATTTGAGATGACCATGCACCAGTCTCAAATTGTTGTAGAGCATCCACACTTTTAGACATATTAGACCATAAAATTTTACCCTCATATCCAACAGGTATATCCTCATCAGCTTTACTATTTTCAATATATTTTCTTATGGTTCTTCCTGTAGTATCATATAATTTATCTAATGATCTAAATTGATAACCATGCGAAGTTTGAAAGAAAAGATAACCAGCTGTATTTCCCATCGCAGTTTTACCTTTTGATGTTTGTATATTTGGAATTCCTAATTTTTGCATATCTAAAAGCATCTCAAATGGAGTTCTATCCTGTCCCCATGCATGATACTCATCTAAAGTTTCATCTATGTTCATCGATCCTGCCTTTGGAGATTTTAAATTTTCTTTTACAATTGCTCTTGCAATAGCAGATACTTTTCCACTAAACTTTTGATTACATCTATTCTTAAGTAAGGTATTATCAAATGCTTCTTTGGATACAATTTTAAGTACAAAACTACTGTTCTTAAATGCCTGATAATCACCAAGGACAGAGGCCACTCTTAAATCAGTGTCCCTTGCTAAATTAATCTTATTTCCTCTTTCATCCTCAATATTAAATAAAACAGTCTCTGTCCCTTGACCAAACCCATCTTCTAATAATCCCACTCCTGCACCAGTTCCATCATCCGCAGGTAAGGTATTACCCGTATCCACAATATAGGCTGTTATCTCAACATAAGGCATGAAGACACTTTCCCGATATTCAATAATAGGGTTACCAGATCCTCTTAAGTCCACTGTCTTATCATTTTCATTGGACTTCATCTCGAACCTATTAAATTGTAGAGCGTTAGCAGTCATGTGAATACTATATTACGATGGGTTGGATAGCTGTAATTCTGGTTTCTGTTATTTGGTCATAGAATGCTTGTTCATCAAGACCTGAAAGATCTTTGGATAAACCATCACCAAAAATCCCATCATATAATTTTCCTCCTGCCCAATCACCTGCAATTGCACCTGCAGTACCAGTGAAAAGTGCAAAAGGTCCACCTAAAAGTGTACCTAAGAAACCAAATAAACCTGCACCAATTGCTTTAAATGCAGCTCTTCCAGCAGGTTCTTTAAAGACAAAATATTGGATAAGAAAATCAATGAAAGATCCAATCCCGAAAGGAAGAACCTTTAATGCTTTACTGTTTAGAGTGAATTTTGCAAAAGGTTTAAAGAATCCTCTACGAACTAATCGCATCATATCACCTGCATTAGCCTTTCCTGAGATGAATCTTGTGACTGATGCTGTGTATCTTGAAGCACTCTTAGCCGAAACTACTTTACCCCCTATGGTACGAGTTCCTTTAGTTAAATCAATACCCGTCTTCATACCTCTTCCAAATTGTCCAGATCTTGGAATATTTGTAGTAGTTGATGTAGGGGGTTGAGGAGGTTTTTTATTTTTAAGAATACGAGGAAGAGTTCTCAAGACAGTCATCGCAGCAATTATAGTTCCATTAATTACTTTATTAAATTTTCCAAGGAAATCATTAATCTGTTCCTCACTCAATCCTGTTATATCTGAAATCTGTTTCGTCATCTTATCATATCCCTTGTATGCCGAATCAATAAAATCAGTAATTCCACTAACAGCAGATGCAAATAGTTTAATAGTTCCCCCTATCACATCTAAAGACTTTACAATTACCGCAAAGGATTTTTCAAGGTCAAGAAAATTATTAAAAATAATTCCTCCAGATAAGAAAAGAAGAAAATTTCCAATTGAACTAAAAATATCTTTAAAAAGACCAGGAGTTTTAAATTTAGGTACTAAAGAAGATTTAGATTCTTTTTTTGTTTTTTTCTTTTCTTCTATTCTCTCCTCTCTTATTCTTCTTTTTTCATCCTGCCTCATTTTCAGTCTCTGTCTAAAAGAAAAAACATCACTTTCATATTTTTTCAAGAAAAAGTCTCTTATTGTTTCTAATTTTGTAACGTAAGATTCTTTTTTGGATCCCTTTTCAATTCCAATTCCTTTTTCAGGTTTTAACTCACGTAAAACTGATGCAGAAATAGTTTTCTTTTTAACTCCTATTTGAGCCTTAGGTAAAAGAGTAGTTGTCATTATACCATCTCCTCAAGACCTAATGCCACCACAGTTGCATATCTAGAAGAAGACTGTGCAATGATATCAAAAACAGGAACTGTACTTCCTTCTCTTACACTTACTGCTGGTCTTGGTCTTTTAATTTCAGGCAATACTATTGTTTTACTTTCAGTTTTAATTCTGACAGGAATACTAACTGGAACCATTCCACTGGCTTTAACAGGTAAAAATCTGGATTGCATTTCTGTTTTTTCTTTCATCGAAGAAAGATCACCAACAAGTCCACCACCTTCATACATCGGGCCCCCTTGATTAGTTCCACCGCCAGCACTATTCATTGCCGCCATCATTCCCGTGCCAAATCTACTCACTGCTCCTTTACTCATCACAAACTCACCTGGAGTTAGCATGGCAGGAACTGTATCTTTATTACCAGATCCAGGAACTACTCCACCTTGATTAAATTGCATCCCTCCAGGTGTAGATCCTAATTCAAGTATACCTTGTAAGAATGGAATATTTACTTTACTCTTATTCTGTTGTTGACTAAACTCATCTACAGTTTTAATACTTTCATCATTTGTTGCATTTAATTCTTCTCTTATTTGTTTCTTTCGTTTTTCAGCATCAATAGCACTTGCACCTATTACCAAACTACTTAAAAAAAGTGGACTTTTTAAGATACCTGTAAGTTTAGGAAGTACAGTAAAGACAATACCAGCAACCTTAGATACTAAACTTCCTAGAGGAGTAAAGAATAATAAAAATCCTCCTAAAAGAGTAGGCCACCAATCTTTAAAAAATCTTCCAAGATTTTCTATTTTTTCTTTGTTTTCCTCTTTTCCAAACCAATTTAATGCTTGATTAAATAAAACTCCGATGACTGTAAACTTAAGAAAATTTATTATTTTATCCCAAATCGCTTTAAATGGAGATGTTAATGTATCTACCACCTTCATAGCTGTCCGAGCAGTAGTTCCTACTCCACTCTTTAATGACTCTATTGCCTTTTCTCTTTTAATTCTTTTTTGTCTCTCCCTTTCCTTTCTAGCATCTGCTGATTCTTTTTTATCTAATTTAATATCTTTTCTTAGAACTTCCAATATACTATTTAATACATTTCCAATTCTATCTTGAGACTCTCCTTCACCTTGTTGTGCTGAAGGAAGTAATGCTTGAGGACGTATTTTATTAGTAGGTACTACACTTCTCTTTACTAATAATTTAGCAACATTTACTACTTTTTTTCCTTTTTTTCTAGCAAGCAATCCTTGAAATTCTTCTCTTAATATTCTAGATCTTCTATCTCCTTCTCCTTTTTTAGCAGATTCAATAGTATTAATACCTTCCCTAACTGCAGACATATAAGTGTCTTCTGCATTATCAGGATCATACGGATTTATTGGATCAATTCCGAGATCCAATAAAATCTTTGTAACTGATGGATTAATAACGGTTATAGCCATTATGATGCTTGTTGCTGTTTTAGTTTTTCTTCTTCAAGATGTGCTCGAAGTAATTCAACATAAATGTCTCTCTCCCAAGGGATCAAGTTTTCAATCTCAGTTAATGAATATTTATGATACTGAATTAAAGAAAAATTTAGTTTATAGTAACTCTCTAGATCCATATGGACTAGAGCTAACCGAAAAAACTGGATAATCCCTCCATAACCACTTCACTTTCTACCTTTGTATTAGGATTAGTAATATTGACTTTATGGGAAAGTTTAGGCATTGTCTCAAAAAACTTTTCAATTTCTTTAAATTGATTTGTATTCATAGATTCTAAGAAAGCAGTTATTTCTTTCTTAGTGCAATCTGCAGCTGCCCATACTTCTTCCTTATTATAAATTTTATCAACACAAGAAGCAATCATCTCAAAAGATTGATCCATTACATTCTGTTCATTGAAATCAAAGTTATTTTTAATAAACTCAGAAAGAGATGGGTACTTTAATTCCATCATTAAGGAAGAATCTAATTTAATCTTATTAGTATGTCCTTCAGTTCGTTGAATTTGAACATCATCAATATTAATAGTCACAGGAACCTGTGTTTTACCATCATCAGGACAAATAAGATTAACCTCAATATCTTCTCCCACCGATTTTCCACGAATATTGAGAAACAAATATTCAATATCAAAAGTAGGGAGATTCTCTACTTTAACTCCTCTTGTTTTGATACAAGATTTAATTACATTTTTAATTGCAGTTGTTATCTCTTTTATATCCTCGCTTTCTAATGCAAGAACTAAAAGTTTTTCTTCTTTAACTAAAAATGGTCGATAATGTATAGGTTTTTGTGTCGAGGGTAATTCCAACTCATACGTCGGTGTCGCAATCTTTGGTAAAGGCATAATATCTTACAAAGAGTTCAGTGTGTTTTATTTAGCATCTATTAATTAATGTCAACTAAAGGGTTATTTAAGATATCAGGCAAATTATCATTAAACAATACTACATCAGGAACATTATTCATTGTTTCTACCAAATAGCGAGAGAAATTAAAATTAACTGTACACTTCAATAACTGAGATGCCTCATAAGTTACGGGCATTGTATTAATACTCAGAGGATAGGCCTTTAAGAACCTATATTCCAATACTCTCTCATAATCCTTCTCAAACTTTTTAACGTAAATAGATGTCTGATATAACTTAGGAAAATTTACTCTATAAAAATAATTATCATTAGTAGGATTTTGATTATCATAACCCTCATTTACAATATAACCAATCCACTTCTCAAAGAAATTAATAATTTTATAGTCATGATCTACATAAAACGTAAATGAAGATGTTGTATCATACTGTCTTCTATATGCATGTCTCTCTGTTACACCTGTAAAATCATTAACAAGTTCATTAGTTGCCAATGAAGTACCAGGCAATGCAGCCTCTGCACATGATAATGACCACATTCGATCATCCTGTACTTCTCCCGTGGGTAAAAGTGATCTTACTGCAGAAGGAGGATAGAACCAACATTGAAAATGCGAAGTAAGTGCAGGATTTAAAATAGATGCCTTTAAATCTGCTAATACTTTCTTTTGCGGTCTTGGAGTGACCATATTCCTATAAATACTACTACTGATATATTATGTATAATGGGAGAAAGTAAAAAGAGTTTATTCAGACCCTCTTTTCCCAAAAAATACAAGGGAAATCCAAATAATATTATATGTCGCAGTACTTGGGAAACCAAATTTTGTAACTACTGCGATTTGAATGAGAATATTCTTGAGTGGGCAAGTGAAGAATTTTTTATTAAATATGTCTCTCCTGTTGATAATCGGTTTCATCGTTACTATCCAGACTTTCTTATCAAAGTCAAAGAAAGCACAGGTGAGATTAAAACTTATGTGATTGAGGTAAAACCTAAGAAACAAACTCAACCTCCTAAAAAAAGAAAAAAGGTGACTCAATCCTATCTCTATGAATGCAAAACATATGCTGTTAACACAGCTAAATGGAAAGCAGCACAAGAGTTTTGTAATGATAGAAAAATTGAATTTAAAATTATTACTGAACAAGAACTAGGAATATATCATGGCAGATGAATTAGAAGGTTACTTTGAACAATATGAGCAACAGGTAGGTGATAACAGGATCGAACCTATCATGGATGAATTGAAGGAATTAACAGATCCTGAAGAGAAGATGCTTCTTATTATGGATACATTAAAGGATACTGAAGTAGTTCCTGATACAGGGCAGTATTATACTTTCATATACACTGCAAAAACTCCCCGACTTACATATGATCAACATCCTCTAGTTGCAGTAACTGATATCCAAAGATGGGGATTCAGAGGCCTCAATTATCACTGGGGTAAGTTCAGAAACTATACATGGGAAGAGATCGGAGGAGTCCTCTATGTGGTTCGACCCAGTGAAATAGAGGACTTAAAAAATATATCATATGCATATTTCCTTACAACTCTATAAATAAAGAAAAAAGATAAATGTCAAATCCCATTACAGTCGAAACTACACCAATAATGATCCGATGGGGAAAAGACACCGTTTTCGATTGGAGTGATGATGTAACATATTATTATAAAGAAGAAATGGTTGCAAATGGGTCTACAGGAAAGAGAACGTTTGACATAACCATATTAAGAAGCGATACACCCGATTTTAGTGTATCAACAGAAATTGGAACAAGAAATAAAATCACGGGAGCTATTAATTTAACAAATGGAGCACCCGTAGAAGAAGCAAAATTAAAAACACTTACGAGCAAACTAAAAGGTAATGCAAGTGCATTAAACACTTTATTTTCTCAATATGAGACTCTTAGTAATGAAGAAAAAACAGCACTAGATTCAGTTACAGGAACAAAAAATGTTGCTACTAACAATGAGAATACTAATACCACAGGCACTGAGGAAAAGAAGAAACCCAACTTTAACTTTAATGATATAAACATAAACATTGAAGGGAGAAGATTTAGAGGAAGCAAACCTAATACAGGTTATGATGACCTGTCTTATCCTGAAGGTTTAGGAAGTAACAAACAAGATAGAATTAGATTTGAGCAGATTTATAGTGAAGGTAAAAAACTTGGTGGGTTAGATTTGCAGGGTAAAGTATTTCAAAGACAACAAAAAAGGATAAAGGGTTCTGTTACTCTTCCGATTGTAACGGGGATTGGAGATAGAAATCAAGTAGATTGGCAAGGAGCAAGTCTCAATCCCCTTCAAGCATTAGGTGCTTCAGGAGCATTGAGTCTCTTTGATGCTGCTGGAAATTCTACCAGTATTGCTGATGCTTTTACTGATGCTGGAAGTGCAATTAATGAAGGAGTAGGTAGACTGAAAAACAAAGGTACTGTTGGTAGTGATATAAAAACAGCAATTAACATATATCTTGCACAAAAAGCAGTGGGTGCTCAAGGACTATTATCAAGGGCAAGTGGAGCAATTCTAAACCCTAACTTAGAAATGCTGTTTAGTGGTCCTTCATTAAGAAATTTTAATTTTACTTTTAAATTATCTCCTAGAGATGCAGATGAAGCCACTCAAGTAAGAAAAATTATTAGATTCTTCAAACAAGGAATGTCAGTTAAAACATCATCATCTAATGTTTTTCTTAAAGCACCTAATATCTTTCTAATAAGATATCAAACCTTTAATACATCTGGAGAGGAAATAATTCATCCGTCTATCAATATTATTAAAGAATGTGCTCTCCTTTCATGTGATGTTCAATATACTCCTGATGGAACCTATATGACCTATGAGGATCCATTCCGAACAATGACCTCATATCAACTTACTCTATCATTCGGTGAACTTGATCCTATATATGATAATGATTATACAGAATTAGATAACGACCAAGATCAAGTAATAGGATACTAAAATGTCAGCTTATTTCCGTAACGTTCCAGATTTTGAATATGTCAGTAGAAATGCTGACACTAAACAAATCTCAGAATACCAAAAAGTAAAAAACCTCTTTAAAAGAGGTAAACTAAAGAATGATATTTTTAATGATTTAACCTATTTTACAAAATATAAAATTGTTGGTGATGATCGTCCTGATAATGTGGCATATGCCGTCTATAATGATGAAACTTTAGATTGGGTTGTACTTCTTTCCAATAATATTACCAATATACAAACTGAATGGCCTCTTGATCATCAATCTTTTTATAATTTTCTAATTAACAAATATGGGAGTGAAGAATCGATTAATGGTATTCATCACTATGAAACCACACAAGTAAGAAATACTGCCAAGACGGTTATCGTACCCAAAGGACTTAAAGTACCTAAAAACTACTCTATTGAATTTTATGATGCTAGATTAGAATCATATACTACGATGTCAAATATAACCACTGAAATAACTAATTATGCTTATGAAA
>VTLG01017273.1_pt1 | contig 10360 bp, 4 predicted proteins | sample 4694571 | NCBI WGS metagenome assembly VTLG01 (sample SAMN12604809, study PRJNA352737) | marine metagenome | biome: ENVO:00000447; feature: ENVO:00000209|ENVO:00000569|ENVO:01000036; material: ENVO:00002151; isolation source: viral sequences binned using virsorter ... | reverse complement strand
TCTGAAAGGGAGTATCAGTCTCCTATTGCCAGAATCAAACATCTTGAGACTCACACGCTTGCTCAAAACACTGAGCTGGTCCAAGCAGCCATGCGCGATTATTACCGAAATGAGTCTCGTGAAAACAAAGTGGTCATAAGACTTTCTGATGGTTCGATTGTCGCTACAGACTCACACAGTGCTTTTGGTGTGCAGGCTAACTTGTCTTCAAGAAGGGATGCCAAAGAGCCTAAGTACACACACGCAGGCATTCTGTGTCCTTGGGATAAGAAAGACAGGGACGACATGATTGAGGCTGTTATAGCTGCCAATTCGTCCGATGATTGGAACGAATATCAAAACCCCGTAGCTGGTGCTATTCGCTCTCAGTATTCTCAAACAAGGTCGAGTTACGGTTACACTTACGGAGCTGGCGGAAATAGTGATATTACGAACATTCTGAAGGATGCAGAAAAGCTCTTCAAGAAGCGTAAGAAGATGGGGAAGGCGGCATGAACAAACAGCAGGCAAGAAATGTAGTGTCTATCATTCAGCGTGAACCCATGTTCTATAGGAATTTTGGACCGTGGTGGTGGCATGTCAAATCGGAGCTCAAGCGTAACGGTTTTGATAAAGAGCAGCTTTCAATCCTTGGTGATTACACGGATGAGTCTGTGGATTACATCTATTCTGGGTTGTCTACAAAGCAGAAAGACGATGAGGCTTTTGAGCACCAGTGGAATCACACGTTTCACAAATACAATAACAATACCAGTTTCACTCCAGACGGTGAGGTCTATCAGGTGTTGGATCAGGATGCGGAGTAAACTATGGCATGGTACAACAACATTTTCCCGTGGACTAAGAAAGAGGAAGTCGGTCTCGAGGCTATGGCTAAGGGCATGGCTAAACCCAATGAGCGTGTTCCAGCTCCTAAGCACTGGGAAATCAATCCTCAAGACATTACTACCGCCTATGCTGAGGTTGCCGAGACGGGTCAGGGGTATCATCCTGGTACGTTAGGTCTCGATTTTCCTACACTGAGAGCGATGTCTCGCGTACCTGTCATTTCGGCTATCATCCAAACCAGAGTGTCTCAGGTTGCTGAGTTTGCGGTGCCTTGTAAAGACCCATACTCCATCGGCTACAGAATCCGCCTCAGAGATACGGATTGCGACCCTTCTAAGAAGCAGAAGAAAGAGATGAAAGAGCTCTCCAGGTGGTTGCAGACTTGCGGAGACCAACGCATACCTGGCAATACCAACTTCGAGCACTTCCTGAGAATGATTGTTCGAGACTCCATGATTTTCGACCAAGCGTGTTTTGAAATCATCAAGACAAAGGGTGGGAACGTAGCGGGTTTTGTTGCGGTAGATGCAAGCACTATCCGAAGAGGGAAGCCGTCCGCTTCGGAAAGAAAAGCAGGCAAACGAACGAAAAGCGATAAGACCTTTATCCAAGCGGTAGGGACAAAAAAGGTAGCTACATTTACGGATGAGGACCTGTGCTTTGGAGTTAGACGACCGAGGACCTGGATGAAAATCCAAGGCTACGGATACCCAGAGCTCGAGGAGCTTGTGCGGGTGATTACAAATCTGGTCAATGCAGAGAGCTTCAATGCAGCAAACTTCACTCATGGTATGCACGTTGCGGGAATCTTAGCTGTAAAGTCTAAGATGAACCCTTCTCTTTTCCGAGCGTTTCGACGTGAGTTTTATGCGATGTTGAGCGGAGCTCACAACGCAAAGAAAACCCCAATCATCCAGCTCGACCCAGAAAACAAAGAAGAGCTCCAGTCTGTCAATATGTCGCAATCGAATCGCGATATGGAATATGGGCAGTGGATGAGCTGGCTTTTGAAGCTCGCCACAAGCATTTACGGCATGGACCCAGCCGAGCTCAACTATGTATACGGACCAGAGGGGCAGTCTCACCAGCTCAACCAAAAAAGCCCTATGGATAGAATCCTCGCATCGAAAGAGCGAGGTCTTAGACCGCTTATCCGAAGCGTTGAGCGATGGATAAACGAGTCCGTTATTCAGCGAATGTATCCCGATTATTGTCTCGAGTTTGTCGGATTTGACGCGAAGAGCGAAGACGCCAAGCTCGAGTTTGACGTAAAGACAGTCAAGGCTTTTAGGACCATCAACGAGGTTCGAGCTATGTACGACATGGAGCCTATCGATTCTCCTGTTGCAGACATGATTCTCGACCCAACGTACATCAACACAGCTTGGCAAATGTCGATGCAGGCAGAGCAAGAAGAAGAAGGCGGAGCTGAAGAGGGCGCAGCTGAAGACGATTTTGATATTGACGGTCTACTATCTAATGCTGGGTTTGGTTCTTTTGACGATGCCCCAGAGGAACAAGAGGAGCCCGAGCAGGCTCCACCAGAAGTCCAGGCTAATGAGTTTCTTGGAAAGGCTCTGAGGCACGTTTCTGTTGAGGTAGAGTAATGCTCGAAGTCTCTCCTATTATGAAAGCCTGCGAATCGTTCCAGGAGAGACACGGAGAGGTCCGAATTGTAGGCACACGTCCGTTTGTTGGTGCTGTTTCCAGAATGACGGGAGCTCCAGCTGACGTTCTGCTCGAAACCTACAATGCTTCCATCGAGGAGTATGACAAAAGCCCAGTAGCGGGTTTGGTGAAACACGCATACGCACGAGCTTGCGTGTACGCAGCCGCGATGGTCTACACTCCGCCTAAGAATGCGTTCCAAGACGTTACCCGTCTTGTGAAGCACAAGTATCTGAGACGAATCCCTACAGGCGACCCAAAAAGACCTTGGAGATACGTCTATCCAGAAGACAAGAGTAATCGAACCAAAGTAATAGACGACACAGAAAACACGGCATCTTCTGTGAATGAGAAAGCCGAGCCAGCTGGTCAAGAGCAGCTCAGTCTAAACTTTGAAGAAAGCACGGCACCTGGTCGGCACCCTATGGACAGGTCTCCGTCCGTTGTCGGTCCTGTACACTATTCTATGAACATAAAAGAGGTTGAGTCTTCGATTAGGAAAGAAAGGCTCGAGCACCTGGTTGTTTTCGATAACGAAACAGGGAAGCAGGTATACAGAGCTGTTGGTTCACCAACTGGCGTAACAGTACCGAAAACGAACAGGCTTGAATGGAATCAGCACGAGGAGTGTGTGGCTACACACAACCATCCGAGCGGTGTTTCCTTTTCTTCGAGCGATTTGCTCGTTGCTGTGGGTGCGGACCTTCAAGAAATCAGAGCGGTCTCTCCAAACGGAGGCGTTTTTGTGTTCACAAGACCACCACAAGGGTGGGGAACACCAGAAGGTCTTACTGGCAAGCAGGTAATGGCTTTTATCCAGGAAGCCGAAGCCGAAGCTGACGAAGCAGCTCGAGACAGAATGGACCAGCTTATTTTAGATGTCGGAGGAAATCCCAATCATGGCACGAAAGCGAAAGGCTACACAAAAAAGGCGTGGCTCAAAATCTTATCAGAAGAATCAGAACGAGCGTTCAATGAAGCATTCAAAAAGCAAGGACTCGATTGGAAAATTGAGCATCAAGGAACCAGACATCTTGGTCGAGACAATCAAGAATCTGGACAAGGATTGGCCCAAGCGGTACCGACCCACTTCGCCAGTGGTTCAAACAGAACACCAGACATAAAAGGATTTGCACATGACCTTGGATATAACATTGGCTTGGTGGCTGACGAAATCCGCGAGGAGCAATTTGAGCTACTCGAAAATCTGGCTGGAAAAGGCGTAAAGGTCTTTGTCGATTCTGGTGCTTTCGGTGAGGTCACGTTTCCGAAGAACGGTCCTCCTATTGTGAAGAAGCCTATTACACATGAGGATTGGAATAGAAGGTTCGCCACTTACGAGAGACTTGCTCGAGCTCTTGGAGACCAGCTCACAATCGTAGCACCTGACCGTGTAGGAAGTCAGGAGGTGACGCTCGAGAGAATGTCTCGATATGCGGAAGCCACATACGAAAACGGAGCGATGTTGGGTGCGCGAGTTTTGGTCCCTGTTCAAAAAGGGGAAATCCCAATGGACAGGTTCTATCAGATGCAGGCTGACGCTCTGGGTTTTGATATTGGAGTGAATGACCAACCAGACCCTCGTGGTCTTGACGGTTACTACGTTCCTGCAATGCCGATGATGAAAGACGCTACTACTCCCGAACAGGTAGGCGAGTTTGTAGCTAAGGTTAGACCACCAGAGATTCATCTCCTGGGGATGGGTCCGAGTAACAGAAAACTCGAGGAGACTGTTGCTGCAATTCGGAATGCGTCACCAGATACCGTCATCACGATGGACTCAAACCTTCTGGGCAGCAAACAAGGCAGAGATAGGAAGAAGACCTCCGACAATCCCACTGGAGCTCGTGCGTTTACCTTTGCTCAAGATAAAATCGAACGACAGATGAACATGCTGATGGGTCCAAGGTCCTTCGGTGGCATCATGTTCGATTCTGCCAATTCTGAAGTGTCAGCAAATAGGTCTGGCGCAATGATGAACGCAATCGGAGCTCCGCACCTGGCTTTCAGTAAAAAGGAGCTGAGAGCCATTGGAGAAAAGGCAGGGCTCAAATCAAAACGAGACGGAGGAAGCGGACTCCTCGAGAAGTGGGTCGAGAACCCAGAGCGGTGGGACTCCGTAGAGTTTGAGCACTTTTCTGGTCGCACAAACGCCGAATATCGGTCGGTTTTGGCGGAGCTCGAAAACGCTGCCTATCAAAAGTTTGTGCAACCACTGAAAAATGACCCAGGGAGAGTTAGGCAGATAAAGAAACAGGCTGCGATTCGAGAGGTCTTCGCTGACAAGACTAAGAAGGGGTACCGAAACCTTGTTCTTAGTTTGATAAAGTCGCATCACCAGCCTCCAGCTGGATACCAACCTGTCCCTGGCTCAAAAGTCGGTGGGTACCGAAAGCGAAAAGGCAAAGAGTGGGATTATTGGTATCCGTCAGGGACAAAGGTAGAAAATCTATCTCTGAAAGAGCTCTTTTCTGGTGCTGCCGAACATCTCCAAACACAAGAGGAGAAAGACGTACAATTCAGCATATTCGACAAGCTCTGGTCTGAGGCGAAGGAGCCAAAAACGGTTGTTCAAAGCACAGCTGCCGATGGCGAGCCCAGGGTTTACAAACAGCATGTTGAGCATGACCCGAATAAGCCTTGGACAGACCCTAACTGGACGCCCGATTTTGATACCTACGACAAGATTCTTATCAACTCTTCAGCTGGCAAAGACAGCCAAGCGATGTTGTCCAGGATTGTAGAGCTCGCTGATGCTAAGGGGTACCCAAGACAAAAGCTGGTGGTCGTTCATGCAGATTTAGGCAGGGTAGAGTGGGACGACACAAAAGAGCTCGCGAAAAAGCAGGCGGACCATTATGGGCTAAGTTTTGAAGTAGTGCATAGAGAAGAGGACCTACTATCTCAAGTAGAGACCAGGTTTGAAACGCTTACAAAAAACGCAGAAGCCTTAGCTGTTGTGTCTAAAGGGGCAGGGCTAAAAGAACCAACCTGGTCAGAGCTGCTCAACATAGGCGAAGATAGGATTAGAGCTCTGGCGAGTTCCTTAGACGAAACCACGGTATCCAAGCTGTGGAGGATTGTCAGAAGCAAAGGAAACAGCAAAAAGAGCGCAAACAAGATTGCAGAGCTCTCTACCATACCCTGGCCGAGCTCTCAGGCTCGGTATTGCACGTCAGACCATAAAACGAGCCAAGTCTCCAAGCTGGTTACTAAGATGCACGAGCGGTTCGGTAGAGATAAACCATTCCGCGTGTTGAATTGCTTAGGAATACGAGCTCAAGAGAGCAGCGAGAGAGCTAAGAAGAGCGGATTTCACTCGAAAAAAGACTACGAGACTAAGGGGTCGAAGAATAAAGGTCAAAGAACGTGCGATGAGTGGTTCCCCATCTTCGGATGGTCCGAAGAGCGGGTCTGGGACACCATAAAAGACTCTGGCGTAGAACACCACAAGGCGTATGACCTTGGGATGTCTCGGTTGAGCTGCGCTTTCTGCGTTTTTGCACCCCAACACGCTCTTGTAACGGCTGCGAAACACAATCCAAAGCTCTTTCAGCAGTATCTCGAGGTCGAACGCAAGGTCGGAGCAGACTTTCAGCACGGAAAACCGCTATCAGATATAGCAAAAGTGCTTGCTCGAGCCCAAGAACGGGAGATGCCAGAGGAGCTGGTACAGCTCGGCTGCTCCAGAGTGGGTCAAGGTCTCAAAAAGTCATGGGGTGAGAGCTCTGTTTCGGATTTTGTTCGTGTTTTGACTGTGGCTAAGGTCGCAATCGAGGCAGATGGGCAGCTCGTAACCGTCTTAGACTTCGATTGGAAAGACGGGGGAGCCTGTGTGCATCTAAATACAGGCGACAAGTCCCATCATATTGTGTTTTTAGACGAAAATAGGGCTTTTATGGGCTCTTTATTGGCACTTTCGGCGGCAAATGCGCTCGGATTGCGGTTTGTAGAGCATGGTGCTCCGCCTCCGATGTCGGCAGATGAGCAAGAAGACATGTCTTTTGGTCTATCTGGGGTGTTGCAAAAGGCGTTGAGTGTGAAGAATCGAGGTGATGACGGTGAGTGAAGAAATCAAAAAGGGCGAATCCAGAGCTGGAGCAAAGCCACCAAAATCGTTTGAGCCCATCCCTAAGAGCTCAAAAGGTGGATACCGCAAGAAAATGCCGAATGGAGGATACGTTTATTGGTATCCAGACGGTAAAGGCAAAGACGGAGCTGCTCGAGGTAAGTTTACTACAGAGAAGCACAAGGATGACAAGGGGAGTGTAGCTCGGCAGGTTCTTGTCAACTTCATTGACGGCATACTGCCTCCTGACAAGTTTCCGTATAAGGCTACGTTTGAAGACCTTGTGGACCAGGCTATTGAGGCGAATAAAGACAAGAGCTCCGAAGAAACACCGAAGGCAGGAGCTGAGGAACCTGATGGAGAGAAAACCGAGAAGGACAAGTCTCCAGAAGAGTCTCCAGAGGAGTCTCCAGATACCCAAGAGCCTGACCCAAACGCAGAGCTCAGAGAAGAGCTCGAAGAGGAGCAGCAAAAACTAAAAGACGCAGCTGAAGCCGCTCAAATGGAGCGAGACCTTCAAGAGACAAGAGCTGCGATTGAAGCTCTTGTAAAACTCGCTCCTGGAATAACCGACGAAGAAGTCTCAAAAATCGAGGCAGCTGTAGAAAAAAAGTTCGGCAAAAAGGACAAGAAGCCAGCTGAGGAAAAAGTCAAGAAATCGGCAGGTCTTTTCCAGTCGATTGTTGATGAGATTATCAAAGCGCGAGCCACAAAATACGTCAAAAGGGTCCCAACTGGAAACCCTAAGAGACCCTGGAAGTATTTCTATACTGAGTCTGCTGCTGCCAGGGAAGTGAAAGAGGGAGAGACTCTAAAGCTCGGAGACCTAAAGGTTCAAATCCAAAAAGTCGAAGACGATGGCACGGTGCATATCCAATGGCCTGACTCGGACTTGACCAAAAAGTACCTGCCTCATGAGTGGAGCAGGCTTCTCACCGAACATTACGGTTCTGTTTATGTTCGCAGCTCAGAGAGAAGGGCGAGACAGGCAGCTAACGCAGTTTTGAGGCATGTCCCTAAAGCTCTTTTGAAGGAGCTCAAGGGAGACACAGAAGAAGAAAGGATGCAAGACCTAAAGAAGCGAGCCCCAGAGGTGTACAAACGTCTCAAAAAGGCTTTTTCAAGGGCTGGAATGAGCCCCGTAGCTGCTAAACGGGTAATTGCCGACACACTACAGGCTCAAGGCTGGAATGCCGATGCTCGAGCTGCGTTACTTGGCAATGTCTTGGATAAAAAAGGCGCATGGTTAGCGACCAACTACAAACGAGTCATGAGGTCAGCTCAAAATTCGCTCGGTGTAGACGAACAGGTCTCCGCAGCTCACGTTCAGGCAGCTGTAGACGTGCTCGCCCCTGGTGGACCATTAGAACAAAGGGACAAACTATCCGATGCAGCTGGCAAGGAGCTGAAAAAGCTCGAAAAGATGCTGAAAGCTGCCGAAGGCGACCCAAAAAAGGCTGTGGAGCTCCTAAAACAAGCACTCGAGAGCCCTGCTTTGGCTCAAATTCACGCTATGCACAGAGCTCACCCAGAGATTGAAATCGAACATGGTGCTGATTCTGCCGTTGTCGTCAATAAAATTGGTGCTGTTCGCTCCCGACTTCCTGGAAAGGTCGGAGCTCCTACTCAGGTTTATGTTGCTGGAACCAACGGTCAGCCTGTCGCTTTAGCTGGGGAGTACAGGCTCGTGGAAGCTGAGGAAGCTATCCCTTCTCATGACCCTACGAGTTTCGGCAAAAACGAAGCGTACCCCGAAGGGCTACAAGAGCGAGCTTATCACAGAGATAAGTCAGAGCAGCAAAAGGTAATGCGGAATGCCCAGAAGCTCAAACCTGGGTTTCTTGTAAACACCAACCCAGATGCTTTGAACGGTCCTCCGATTGTGAATGAAGACGGCATTGTGCTTGGTGGAAACTCCCGAACAATGTCAATGCAACGTGTTTATTCTGACGACGGTGCTAAAGCTCAAGAGCTCCGCACCTATCTGAAAGAAAACGCATACCAAATGGGCTTCCGCCCAGAAGACGTAGAGTCTATGAAAAATCCTGTTTTGGTTAGGGTTGTAAATACCGAAGACCAAGACCAGGCAGTCTTAGTTAGAGCGATGAACGAGAGCTTCATTCAAGGCATGGACCCACGGACAATGCAGGTTGCTATGGGTAGACGGCTTGATGAGGATACTCTAAAAACCCTCGCCAACTCGATGAAACCAGAACAAACACTAAGAGCGTTTCTTGACTCCAAAGACGCAGAAAACTTCATTGGTGCTCTGGCAAAATCGGGAATCATCGACGACCGAAACAGGAATCAATACATCCAGCAAAAAACAGGGAAGCTCAATGAAGACGGCAAAACGCTTGTTGAGCGAATCTTGGTAGGTAGGCTTGTCGAAGACCCTGACCTGTTATCAAACACGAGACCATCGATGGTGTCTGCGCTTGCTCGAGCGGTTCCGTACATGATTCAAGCAGAGGCATACGGTAAATCGTATGCTATTCGAGAAGAGCTCAAGCAGGCACTTCACGGATACAACAGAATGCACAGCTTGGGAGTCGCTCCACCAAAAGGAGCAAAGAAAGGCGCGATGGAGTACGCCATCAATATGACTAAAGACTCCCTACGGGACATGTTTGAAGGAGACCATCCCGTAAACTCTGACCCAAGAGTCGAAGCGATATTCGACAACCTGGTTATGCGGGGAGGTCCTCGTCAAATTGCTGCTACGTTTAGGAAATATGCAGAGCAGGCTGAGAAGTATCCAGAAGGTCAGCGCACAATGCTTATCGATAAACCAAGCCCAGCTGATGTTTTCAATTCAGCCGTTGCTGGAGTAATAAAAGAAGAGCAGGAAGCAAAAGCCAAAGAGGAGGGCAGTTTAGAATTGTTCGCTGCCAGCATGTCTCCCGTTTTCGAGCGGCTGGAAGGTCTTGTCAAAAAGATGACGAACAAGCCTCCATCGGGATACCAACCCATACCAGGCAGCAAGCATGGTGGTTATCGAAAGAGGAAAGGAAAGTCCTGGTCCTATTGGTATCCGTCAGTAGGACATGCTGAAGTCGGAGATGCCCATGCTCTGGGTGATACCCCTGTGAGCGAAAACAAGAAGGTTCAAACACTTCACGACATCAAAAGGGTGCTGACAAACCCGAAAGCAGTGGCGTCTCGAATTGGTTCTGGAGCTGTAAATACAGCTAAGGAGTTTCCTATGGCAATAAAAGCTATGGGAAAGCTGGCAGTCGCTAAAAAAATCGACCGACACGAAGCCCAGGCGTTAGTTAGTGTTGGTGTTATTGTAGGCACAACGGCATTGTATGGAGTAACTGGTGGAGTCCTGGCTGGAGCTGGAGCTGGAGCGACTAAAGTTATGACGCATGTTGCCATGAAAGCTGTGCATAACATGGTTGATAGTACCTACACGGGGGTTTCTGGTGCCGATTTTGGGTCAACCTTGATGTTCTTGAGTGTGGATGCTCGAGAAGAGGCGAAAACCAGGAAGCTAATCGAAACCTTGGTCTTCTACATGAAGGATGCTGCCGACAAAATGACAGACCAGGAAGCGGAGTCTTTATGAAATTACGAATCGAAGAAGGGTACCCAGGAGAGTTTGACGACGAACCAGAAGTCTTAGAAGCCAGGGCAATCGAGGCAGCTCAGGAAGCTGTTTTGCAGATGATGAACAAGGCATTCAGAAGTCACGACAATATGCCTAAAGTCGGAGATAAGGTCAAAAACACAAACCCTGGGTGCATTCACTATAAGTCTGAGGGTGTTGTCATTCAGCTGAAGGACCTCCCA
>VTLG01015553.1_pt1 | contig 10360 bp, 9 predicted proteins | sample 4694571 | NCBI WGS metagenome assembly VTLG01 (sample SAMN12604809, study PRJNA352737) | marine metagenome | biome: ENVO:00000447; feature: ENVO:00000209|ENVO:00000569|ENVO:01000036; material: ENVO:00002151; isolation source: viral sequences binned using virsorter ... | reverse complement strand
TCCCACTGATCTTGAACCATACCCCATGCATCTACTACCATGTCCCAAGCCTCTTTAATTTTGTCCATCCAACCAAAGATTTTGTCTTTGATTGCGGTCATGGTATCTTTCCAAACTTGTGATATTTTATCCCAATTAGTCCATACGGTCGATATTATAAAACCACCCAACAATACGGGCCAGAAGAATCTTGCTAGTAATCTAACAGCGATACCCATTATACTCCACAATTTTCCAAGTTTCATAATGCCAAGGAACTTAGCAAAGAAACCGCCAAACTTTGCGAAATTGAAAAATGATTTAATCTTATCTAAAAAGGATGAGGGTTTCTCACCTTCTTCAGCCTCTGGACCCATGAACAGGCCCTCACTCTGCAATACTTTGAGCACTTCATCAAATCTAGCATTTTCTTGTATAGCTATTTCTTTAGACTGTGACTCCGGTATAATACCTTTTTGTAAATGATTCTTAATCTCTACAATATCTTTATAGATAGATTGTAATATTTTATCTGAAGCAACCCAAGCCGCTCTAGCCTCTATCTTAGCTTCATCATCATCATCGTCATCTTTTTTGGCAGTAGCTTTATCATAACCGCCTTTAAATAATGCACCGCCCGCTAAACCTGCAGCCATTACATTACCCATACCAAGACCACGACCGACCATGCCAGCTGCACCTAAACCTACTGCACCCAATCCTGCTAATGTACCTTTAATAGATGGCATTAGTTACCAAACCTATTAGATAAGGGAGAAGGACCTCTTTTTCTAACATATGTAACAGCAGCTGCTGTTGAATTAGAAGTACTCACACTTGTATTACTGCTATTCACATTGGTATTGTCAAGATAAATTATAGTTTGACCAATACCTCTAGGGCCACTCTTAATTAAATACTGGCCAGTTCTTTCCAACTCAGCCTGACTAACAATCGGACCTAAAGGTTGTCCTGATGTTTCAGGAGTTACAGTAACAGGATTATCTGCACCTACAACAGTAGCAATTCCTGGTTGAGTAGCAGAATATTTTTGTTCATTTTTGGTCTGTTCTTCACTATTTGGGACCTCATCAGAGCCTGTCAACCACTGAAATAATTTATCACCGCCTATCGCACCACCAACACCACCTATGAGACTGCCGACGAATCCGCCTACTGGGCCGCCAACTATTGTGCCTAAAAACCCACCAAGTATAGCACCTAGAAAACCACCACCATATGTTGAAGCCAATCGGTATACACCCTTTTTAAATACTTCATCATGTTCATCATCACCAAATGGGTTTACATCATACCAAGGTTTTGCATCGGCCCAATTTTTCGTCAAAGAACCCAATTCATAAAGAAGGAGAAATATACCAGCCAATCCCAAAGCCTTGCCACCAAATTTAGTAAGAAACTTCATTAGTTTAGGATATTTGTTAGCCATTGCTTTACCTAAACCCACTTTAGGATCTTTGGGATCAGTTTTAGACCCCAATTTCTGTAGCAAACTCGGTTGAGTTTTACCCATCTGAGTCCATCTCATAGCTTGAAGTTTTGCATTTTTATATGCAACTCTTTGACCCGGTTTCTCTACCATTGCACCTCTACCACCACCGGTACCACCCTTCTTCTCCCAATCTATTTTATCAAAACCCTTACCATATGCTGTGGCCTTTATCCCACCAGCACGTCCAGGTGGTCCTCCTGAACCAGTACCAAGTTTGACTGTCTTGGGAAACTTCTTATCCCAAGCCTTTTGAAAGTCTGATGTAAATGTCTTAAACCCTTTGGTCATGTTTGACCAACCACCCTGTACTACTTTCCAACTCTTTTTCATCTTATCCCAACTGGCCGTTAAACCAGCTGCTCTGATTTTAGCTCCATCTTTAAATGTTTTCCATTTACCATCAACATCAGCTTTCCATGTATTAAACGATGTTCTAAAACCTTTAACCTTACCATCAAATGAATCTCTTATGCCACCTGGGCCTGACCATTTCTGACTTAAACTAGTTGAAAATCTACTCCATGTGCTTCTTAAATTCGTTGTGTGAGTGTCAAATTTACCTTTAAGTTTAGTCTTGAAATCATCAAAATTTGTCTTTAAATTACTACTATGGGTGTCAAATTTACCTTTAAGTTTAGTCTTGAAGTCATCAAATGAGTCCGCCAATAAGGCCATATGACCTTGAGCACTAATTTTCAAACCATTAGTAAAACCCCTAGCCCCTTTCGTAAGGTCAGATAAACCAGTAGTTATTTTTGTACCAAGGCCTCTGATACCAGTCAATGCTCTATTAGCCAATGACATCATGTTGGCTTTGAAAGTTTTAGCCATACTGGTTATCTTTGCATTTGCCTGAGTCTTAAAGTCCTTCCAAGCTGTAGAGATACGGGTCACTGTACTAGTTTTCAACTCATCAATAGCTTTCCACCAACCTAAAGCTCTTGCTGAAAACCTTGAACCCCAATTCTTTACTGCGGTGCCCCATCTACTCATCTTACCTTTAAAGTCAAACTTCTTAGCCCAATCCTTCATGGCTGTTATACCACGACCGGCAACACCCTTAACTGCTCTATAACCTTTACTGAATGCCTTACCAAAAGACCTAAACATTTTACCAAGACCTCTTACAGCTTTATTATATACCTTATTGATACCTCTCATCATAGTTCTGCCAAATGACTTAAACTTCGCTTTAAGGTTTTTCATCATCAAGGCCATTCGACCTGGTTTCTTAACAGGTTTGCCCTTAGGACCTGGTTTAGGTGTTTTACCAACAAAACGACTAATGACCCTCATCCCTTTGCCGATACCCATTAAGGCTGCACCTGCAAACTCAACACCCAGCATAGTAAAGAAATTATCTAACGATGTTAGAAATGCACCAATCTTATCTACTATATTCTGTATGTTCTCAAAGATTTCTGGTAGATTTTCAAGTATCTTTGGTATTGCAGCTATACCCGCTAATGCCAATATACCTGGCAGTAAGGCTTTCAACCACTCCCAAAATCCTCTAGGTTTATCCTTACCGGCCTTACCAAACTTAATACCACTTATAGCTTGTATTAGTTTTCTCTGTCTGGCTTCTTCATCAAGAGCCTTTTCTCTCTCTTGAGATGCTGGGTCTGGTTGTGATGTTAGTATATCTTTTATAGCAGATACTTCATTTCTTATCTCATCCAATATACCAGGGACACCATCACCCGTCATCTTATCTTGAGGTATAACTGGTGGTTTCGTATCATCTGCATCGCCACCACCACCACTACCAAATTTCTTATAAGCTGAACCAAATAAACCACCTGCAGCTGCACCGGCCAGCATTACCGGACCCATACCAAGACCTCTAGCAGCCCAACCAGCAGCTCCTAAGCCTACGGCCCCTGTGCCCGCCAATAATCCTTTAACCGATACCGCCATTTATTTTTTACTCGCTGGTTTATGTCCACTGCCCACATACAGACCAAACCATGCAGCACCCGCACCTACTATTGTAGATATAAATGCGGCCTGTGCATTAGTGGGGTCTGGTTGTGCCATGAACCACTGTGTTGACACCCAGAATATATAACCATAACAAATCATCAATAGTCTTGGTATCAACCTTAACGTATCCATGAAACCAGCAGTCTTGTTATACCAAGTCTTACTCTGGTCCCATCCTTGTACCATTATAAAGTCATTCTTATCGACCTCATAGGTTTTCTCTGTTACTAATATTTGTGTTTCTTCTTTAGCCATTTTGTGTTGTTGCTGCCTTTCTTCTTTCGTTCTCTTCCTCAACCCACTGTACTAACAACGAAACATACGCCTGTCTCTCCCAAGGCAACATATTCTCTATGTCAGAAAGACTATAATTGTGGTGTTGCATTAAAGCAAAATTAGTTTTAATAAGATTCTCCAATGTATTGTGAGAAAGAGCTACACGAAAAAACTTTGCAGTCCCTCCAATTTTAATTTATTTTTCTTCTTTGTTTTAGGGTTAGTAAACTCTATTTCTTTACTCAACTTCGGCATTGTTTCAAAAAAGTCTTGAACATCCTTAAACTGTTTTGAAGTCAAACTCTCCATGAATGTTTTAAGTTCTGCCGATGTCCAATCAGTTCTTTCATATGTCTGTTCACCTTCGTGGACTCTTTCTATACAAGTACCAATAAGTTCAAATGTTTTCTCTACATCCAAATCTTCTGTACCCTTACCAAGTAATTCATATGTTGGGTATCTCATCTCCATTGTAACACTTTCGTTTAATGGTACCATATTCGTATGTCCTTCTGGGAACTCTACTTCTATATCCTCTAGGTTAATTTCTACATCGGCATATGTTTTCTCATCATCTCCACATAATAGTTTTAGATTAGCCACTTCACCTACTGATTTAGAACGAATCTTTAAGAACATATACTCTAGGTCAAATAGTGGCAAAACATCCACTTTAACCTTTTCAAATGTACAGTTGTTAATAATCTGTTTCAAAGCCAGAGCAAGAGAGGCTTCTTCGGTATCCTCTAAAGCCAATAGGAGTATCTTCTCCTCTTTAACCAAAAAAGGTCTATATGTAATAGTCTCCTTTGTAGACGGTTGTACCAACTCATAGGTTGGTGTGTTTATTACTGGTAAACTCATAGTATTATCACCTCATATATTGTAAATTGTTATCATCTGTGTGGATTTTTCATCCAACTTGCTGTAGTTTTCACACCCGCCGGTACAGATATAATGCCTCTATTAACTGTAACACAAGCTGTATTAAGTACTGGAATTCCTGACTCTGACGGAGATGGAGAACCAGAACTAATCCAAGAACCTGCACCACCTACATGGTGTGTTCTACTTGCATTGCCTGTTCCTCTACGTCCAGCAGTATGACCGCCTGCACTCTGACTAGCACCAAAATTAGGCAGTAGTGCTGACACTGTTCTTGGTTGGCCGCCACCTGTTATAGCACCCACCATATTATTTAGAGCCGATGGTGCTGAAGGATTAGCTACTAATGCGCCAATCTGTGAACCAACAAATGACCCTACGCCACCGCCAATTGCATTGGCTGCAGCACCTGCCAAGAATCCACCTGCCACTTGACCGACAAAACCTCCAAAGGGTGATGCGGCTCTCGATGACAACATTGGCAGACCAGCTGCGTTCTTGGCCAATTGTGCACCTTGTGCTGAAGTTCCACCTCCAGTCCATGTTGACGGCATAACACCGGCATCTGCAGCTTTGCTCATCTGGCCTGACAATGCACCGGCCTGTCTAACACCCGATGAACCAAAACTACGACCAACATTCTTGGCTGTTGCGGCTGAAGCTGATCTAGACCCTGTTGCAGCAGTCTTTGATGCACCTGCGGGCATAGATGAAAAATTATCAACACCGCCTGTTTGGGCACCTCTACGAGCCATACCACCTTCATTAGTATTTACTGCACCAAAATCATCTACACCAGTAGCTATAGCTTTTTCTCTTTCTTGTCTAGCCTTATCAGCTTCTGCCATGCCACCGAAATCATCTACTGCACCTGTGCCAGCAGCTCTACCACTCTGATCTTCATACTCCCAATGGTGAAATCCAAACTCTATCTGTAATGTCTGGTAAGAATCATTATTACCAAGTGTATAATCTTGTGCAGTTATAGTCTTAGGATAAGCCTCATATATAGTGACACTATAAACTTGCGAATCATCTCTATCTAATTGGTGTAATCTAATGCGGCCGTGATAATCTTCATAGTAACGTACATTCCAAGACTCCCTGTTGAACATCAACTCTTGCCATGTTTCAAAGAATCTCTTTTCTGGTAGACCTGGTCTACACATGAAAGTTAAATTAATAGGGCCGTATGTAACACCGTGTACAAATTCTCTTACTGGGCCATATCTTAATTGGTCTGGTGTTGTTCTCATATTCTGACCAGGAAATGTAGCATTTTCACAGAGCATATTAACTACATTATCTTGGCCGCCCGGCGGAAAGATTTGTACTTCAAATCTGTTCTGTCTGGCTAGATCATCTGAAGTGAGCGTAGCCATAAACTCTGGTAATAGTGCCATTACATTCTTCTCCTAGAATCGTGCCATACTGATCTGGGTGGCTTTCTCATTTTGTAAGCCCAGTCACCAGTATAAAATCTCTGTACAGGTAATAATATACCCACCAACATATCGTCTAAAGGGATTCGTAAGTACAACGATTTAACCTGAGTTCTATCGTATCTCCTAACCGTTGGTTTTACCAAACCTATATTACTAATCAAGTCCCAATAAATACTTATTTTCTCCTCTTTAACAGAAACAGGTCTACCATAAACTAACATTTTCTGTAACAGTTTTACCCGTAAACCCATAGACAAATAATGGAAGTTTATGCCCGTAAATCCATTTTTATGTTCTTTAAAAGGCAAGACAATAGGGAATGTATCATAGTACGGCAACTTTTTAGCAGTCTTAGGCCTGTAGTAGTACAGATTTAACTCTCCAAATGTTGGTCTAACACTTGTTCTGTTTTCTCTAGTACCCTCCGCTATATGTTGCCGAGCTCCAATTGTATTCCCACCTAGGTTTCGTATCTGATCTTGATACCAACGAACAGATAATTCTCGACCTTCAGCTGAATCTCTAATGTCCTGAAATAAACTCATACAGGACTATTTATCTCATTCCTAAGGTCTTTTCAGTCCATACATCAAAAATCCATCCTCTTTCATCGCAATACTTCTGTGCGGCATCCCATTTGGCATTGTTTCGGCCCCATTCTCTCACTTCATAGAGGTATGATTTAGTCTTTCTAGTAGGGTTCTTAGCAGGTGGCTTAAGAAACTTTGATGGCTTAACTTCAATGATTCTGGTCTCTGTCATTTGTCCCTTTCTAACCTTAACTATAAAGTCTGGAAAGTATCTGTGTACCTTGCCATCAAAGGGTGAAACATAAGGTATGATAACCTCCTCACTGGCCCACTCTAGTACATTCTCATTGCGGTCAAAATAAACCATACACTGCCGTTCCCACAAGGAACGGTAGATAATGTTCCGTGAGTTACCAACATACTTGCCCGGATCAGTCGGGTTAAATTTGCCTTTGTATGGTTTTTTGTTAGTATATTTCTTCTTAGCCATATAAATACTTATAAGACCTAAAGGAACAATTAAATGGCAATACTGACCTTTCCACCAGAACTAGGAGCTACACAAGGACTATCCAATTACATGGGTTTTGAGGCCTTTCGTATAGTTGGTGGTTTTGGATCACAACGAGATAGACAACAAGATTATGAAAGTGCGGCCGATCCAATATTTCTACCCATACCTACAGGTGTTGGCACTTCTTATACTCAAGGATGGAACCAAGAGAATATAGGAGCCACATCATCTGCTTTAGGTAGTCAGGCCTCAGGTGTTGAACTGCAAGCTGGCAGTGGAGCTCCAGGAGATAGAGGTACAGCTTCTCTACAAGATGTTGTAAGAAATGCAGTATCAGGTCAAGGTACAGAAGGTGTAGGTTGGGGTTCAATATCAAACTTTGTACAGAAACTAGCACCATCAAAAGAAGATGCTTTTAAAGGATTGGGGGTCGCTGCAACAGGATTGATAGGTGATGCTGTTGGACAACCATTGATGCAAGGGTTAACAGGTACAGCCAGTATGTCTGAATCAATGGTAACATTTTCAGGTCCATCTTATAGAGAATTTTCATTCCCATTTTCACTAAAAGCCTCAGGTATAGATGAAAGGAATGTTATTAACGACATAATCACCAGATTTAAAGCGTGTTCAGCTGCTGAACAAATAGCTAGTACTGGGTATCGTATCTATGCTCTACCATTTGTATTTGAAATAAAATATTACTTTAAGGCCTCTGATAATAGATATATGAATAGAATAGGTATGTGTGCTTTAACCAGTTTGGGTATAAACTATGGTGGTGATAGATTCTCTACATTTGATGATGGTATGCCAGTTCAAGTAGACCTATCTCTTGCCTTTAAAGAAATAGAACTTCTCGACAAGCAGAGAGTTCTGGCAGGTTACTAAAATGTTTTTTACTAGAACTTTCCCAAAGATATCCTATGACCTAAAAGGTGATGGCAACTATATTCTCGCTGAAGATATAGTAACAAGAATAGTTGTAAGAAAAGGTATATCTGAGAGTCACACACTATTCTCCAAATATGATGTTAAAGATTACGAATCACCAGAATCTATAGCACATGAAATATACGGTAAAGCTGGATACCATTGGGTCATACTAATGACTAATAAAATGTTTAACAGATTCTATGAGTGGCCTTTAACAGAAGCTGAACTAGTACGTTGGGTGGATGACAAATATGATGACCCATATGCAATTCACCATTATGAAATACCACAAAAGTCTGGTAATCAAACTGTTAAGATTCAAGTAAAAAGTACAGAACCATTTGCTACAGCTATTAATAATATGGAACATGAAAGAGCTGTTAATGATGGTAAGAAAGCAATTAAACTCTTAAAGGGTGATTATTTACATCAATTCGTAGATGAATATGAAAAATTACGAAAGAACCCATTTCAATAAATCATGAGCTCAGTAGTAACAACACTAGAAGATATAGATGCAATTAAGGGTGGGGAAGATAACTTCCAGCCTGGTGACTTTAAACTTGTATATTGTAGTCTACATCACGGGCCAGGTAAAGAATACCCCATTGGTAACCTAGTAACATCTATACATCTGTTTGAAGATATAGAAACTATAGGTATCAATGGTTGGTTGGAAATGGAAGACGATCTTAACCTAGTTGAATCTGGATTACTTATAGGTGAAGAACTATTATATATGAAGTTTGAAACTGGTGGTGCATCTGAAGCTGGCCATCCAGAATTTGCAGTAGATTATTCTGAACATCCATTATATATACACGGCATACAAAATATTGGATTTAAAGTCACACAAAGTGGTAAGACCACTCCAACATTAACATATCGTATACACTTTTGTTCTACTGAAACTATGTCAAACAATAGAACAAGATTGTCTAAAACATATAAAGGAATATACTCCGACATCGTTACTGATATATTAGAGAATGATTTAAAGACTATAAAACCAGTACACACCAGAGATACTTTGGATATACGGCACGTGGTTGCTCCTAACCTACGACCATTTGATTTAATAGCCAGTTTTATACCCAGTTCTCAAAGAAAAGAAGTCAATGCCTTTTGGGGTGAATTCGACATGACTGCAGCCGGCCAAGAACAAATATTTAGAGGACGTAGGTCTGACTATGGATTCTATGAAACAGTCTGTCGTTCTGATAAGAGTGGTGGCTTTCACTATATGCCACTAAACACAAGTAGAGATAAGTCCTTATCATTTACATTAACTGTACAAGACTCCACACTAGGTGAAGGAGGTGCATCCGCAACACTAGCAGGTTTGCCTGGTTCATACTTACGAGCTTATTCTTATGACTTCATAGAAACAGGTGATAAACTAGGATCAATTCGTAGTGGTGTATGGGCTAGTAAACTAATAGAACATGATGCTCTTACTAAAAGTTTTGATATATACAAATCTGATTATATAAAACAACTCAAAGAATATAGATTTAGTCATGCAGCTACTACTCCAGTATATGATCCCAAAGGTGCAGAGAAAACATTATCTGAATTTCCAGATGGTGCATTACGTTTGACAAGCTATACTAGTGATAAAACATCTAACATCAATAAGAACAATGGTAAATTAGAATATCCATGGAGTAGCAGTGGCATTGCTGTACCTTTACATAGACAAATGCAAGTAGGACATCTACTTGGATATCAAAGACTAGAAGTTACTCTACCTGGTCTCTCTGGTCTATCTGTAGGTATGGGTGCAGGTGCTAAATTTCCAGATGTTGGCATGAGAGGCGGCCAAAAGGGTGACCTTAAATCTCTGAGAGTACATGAAAATAGATTTACTAACTCTTGGATAATTACCAAAGTTGCACACATAATAGATTTAAGAGTAGAAACACCATTCTATAATACTATTGTAGAAATGGCTAACACTATGGGTAGTACGTTTGAAGATTTACCAACTAATGGTAAATTAGGAACTGGCGGCCGAGCATTTTAACCAAAAAAGAACCCCGCCGAAGCGGGGTCCATGTCGTAGTTGCCTTACGACTAATTAATCTTCATCAGCCAACTTGGCAAAATACTTTAAAGTATCATCATCAGAAGTTTCTACTACTACTTCCTCTACCTTAGGTGTTTCTGCCTGTTTTGGTTGAAAATTCTCAACTGTACCTCTAACAGAAGTTCCAGTTAAGACCTTGTGAAGTTTCTCCTTCAGTTCATCATACGTCTTGAAACTATCGGGACCAACAAACTCCTGCAATGAATG
>VTLG01013853.1_pt1 | contig 10360 bp, 13 predicted proteins | sample 4694571 | NCBI WGS metagenome assembly VTLG01 (sample SAMN12604809, study PRJNA352737) | marine metagenome | biome: ENVO:00000447; feature: ENVO:00000209|ENVO:00000569|ENVO:01000036; material: ENVO:00002151; isolation source: viral sequences binned using virsorter ... | reverse complement strand
ATTATCCATAATGACAATACGAATGTAACAAATATTTCTTACCCGACTTGGGTTTTAATCCTGCATGGTAGTATTGCCATGTAGGAGGAAACATTAACAATCGTCCTCTCTGAGGTTTTACTGTATAAGGTATAAAAGTTCCTGGTTTATTGATATTCAAAAATTGAGTCTCCCCACCATCTTCAACATCATTAAGATATACAAAGAAAGAAAGAAATCTTTTTGCTGTTTGATGATTCATAACATCAACGTGTGGATCAAATCTATCATAATCATTTGCTAGATACCTTTTTATTCTGATAGCTTCATAACCATAACTGTCTGGCCACATCTTATCATACACATTACAATCTATTTTATAATGCACAATATAATCTTGAAACATCTCAAGCATACCATTCTGAACTGACTTCCATTCTTCATGTTCGACTAATGTTATCTGCTCAAATGAAATAGCTTCGTCACCCTCTTCCTGATGAACTGTCTCAAAATATTCGTATGAATCTTCAAACTTCTTTACCAGTTCAGTGCAAGACAGCTCATCTATAACATTGTCATAAACTTGTATATACTTATCCATAACTAAACTTTTCTTTGGCAAACTTATCAAGTTTCTCCATTATCTCATCAGTAAAATATTTTGTAGGATCATTATTAATTGTCTTCCCAAATGTTTTTGTACCATCAGGCAATTCAATGCGAGTAGATACTGACTTAAAGATATCAGCTTCTACTGCCAACTCTAATAGTCCATAATGTCTGTCTAGTCCTTTAGTATACGACAGACGAACATCTACCATCTGGTTCTCTTTAGTCATTCTTGATTTGTAAGTCTTACAATGAATGATATTACCTACCACCTCTGAGCCATCTTTATCTTTTTTCTTTGATAGATAAATGATAGTTGATGCAGCATACTTGAGTCCAGAACCACCGCCCATCTCTTTAGTTGGAAACATACTACCAATAACATCATAGGTGTGGTTAGTCATAATCATTGGTACACCAAGTTTACCCAACTTCAATGTCAATACACGAAACGCAGCCTTAACAATTTGTGATCGTGTCATGTCTCTGGTTTCTTTACCAGCTTGTGTATCTTCAATCTCTTTAGTGGTAGACAACATACCCAAACTATCAAGACACATCAACAAAGGCGGTCTGTCATCTTCATTTTCATACGCCTCAAGCACTTGTAATGCTTGGTAACGAAATTCTTGTACTGTGGTAATCGGTAGTATCGCCATTCGTGATGAATCAATACCACGACTTTCAATCATCTCTTTACTGATTGCAGATTCACTCTCAAAGAAAACTACATTACCTGTAGGATGTTCTTCTAGAAATGCTTGACATACACCTAGAACAAAGAACGTCTTGCCTGTTGCCGACTCCCCTGCAATCGCTGTAATTTTGTTCTGAGGTATCCCACCGTAAATACTACCGCTGCATAAGGCATTAAAAATGTAGCTGCCAGTATCCACATAGCCGCTAATATCAGCGGTAGAAAGACCATCAACAGCAATCGTTGCAAACTCATTTCCTGTCTCCTTAATTACGTTCTTCAAAAAACTCATAATCTATTCTCCAAATAAACCTTCAAGTGTTGCTCGGCGTTTGTGTCTAAAGAAATCAAAGTCTTTATTCTTACCGAAGCACCACACGTTTTCAATATAAATCTTATTCATAAAAGCCTCAAGTTCTTCATGTGTCTTAAAGACATTTTTACCTTGAGGCCGTTGCATGATTCTCATACCGACTTGGCCTAACCAATGTTCACGCAACGAATCTACAAGCTCATCACCAGAGCGGTGACGAACTCCTTTCACTTTGGGGTCCATAATATTAGTCAACAAAAATCCATTATCACTTAATGAATTAAAGCTATTTAGTGCCACTGGAAGATAGAACTCATCACGCCATTTACTATACTCATTAAACTTTGCCCATGACTGATCTTCCTCAAACTCTCCACCTTTATTATATTCTTCTGTAGAAAAATATGGCGGGGATGTAAATGCACAATCAACATCTTTTATCATATCCCACGGTAAATCTTCTGCACCACACCTATGAAGTTGAACAGTCTTGCCTGGTGCAAGATTATCGAACTCTCTTACCATTTCCCAATACATTTTAAATGTATTAGGATTTGGATCACAACCAATATAGTGTGTTGCGTCTGATGCAAAGAAACCAGCAAGTCTATCACCCCAACCCATAGATGTATCAAGTACAGTCTTTGCATTGGTCATGTTGTAGATAGTCTTGGCCACAATAGGTTTGAACTGTGTAGCAATGTATGTACCTAATCGAAATGCAGACATATAAACAGTCGGTGACAAATCTTCATTGGTATTGATACCTCTCCAGATTGCACCAATAGAACGCCATATTTCTTTTGCAGTTCCTTCTTCCCAGACTTGAGCTGGAGCCTTGAAACTATATGAACCACACCGCAATCGGAGTTTATTCATAAAGTAATCACTACAGGTATTATATACAGATGGTGTATCTATTAGACCCAGGCCATGTTCTGCAAAATTATATTTGTAGTCATCATACTTTTCAAACACCTCACGATCTAACTGATCTGTTGGTGTAATGAACTTTGTATAGTCTGCTTTCTTTAACTTCTGAAAGCTCTCTACCATGTCTGCAAATGTAATTTCTTTAAATGGAAATGGTGGACGTTCTGTTGCAATATAGACAGACAATGTTTCACGAAAAACATCTTTACCATATTTGTCTGTGCAATACTTGAACTCACCCGTATTCATAACAGGTAGACCATCAGCATTACAATGTTCGCTTAGATACGAATATAGTTCTTCATCATATATCATCCAAAACACCCCACCAAATTAGGTGAATTATTATCAACAACAATTGGACGAAATCCATTTGCATGAGTTTTATTTTCCCAATCAGTATAATATGAAGGAACTTCTAATTCTGGCTTTTCTAAAACATTATTTGGATCGCCATTAACATAGATAGTATAACCTAAATGTTTATATCTATCTCTTGTCACTACAGGTTCCTTTTTAGTCAACTGTTTCAATTCTTCATTCTGGTCTTTTGTAATATAAATTGTTTTGCGACAGGCCGCAAATATGTCAGAGAATATATTAAAATCTTCTAGCACAAAAGGACAATCCATAATAAATTTACATACTGTTTGTGGTGCCATATAATGATCGTCACACATAACATTATATTCCCAATCTTGTGACAAAACTGTAGACCATTTTGTTTTAACTGGTCCTGTTGAAAAAACTTGGTCATAAAACACCCTAGAAATTGAGCGCTCTACATGACTATCCAAATCCTTTGTCCACCTATACATATTTGCCTTCAAAGAATTAAATGCGGTTAAAGCATATTCCTTTTCTCTATCTCTTATCATCCGAATAACGCCTCCAGCGTTCTCTGTGTGCCATAACTTCTATCAATTTGCCAATCAATCGCTTCCATAATAAACTGCAACGGATCGACATACGACTTTTCAAACTGAGTATCCAAATCAAGATAATCATGCAACTCAAACTCTTTAGGCAATACACTCAAAAATGAAATGACATTAGCCTGCACTCTATTAGGTGTTTTCAATAAAAGATATTTGATCTTCTCACCTTCTTGAATCAACGGATACTTTTTTGTTAGATTCAACTTGTTTAGTAAATGGTTATATATTAATGCACCTTTAATATGCATCGGACATTTCTTTTTAAAGATAGTAGTCTTATCACCCCACTTCCTTAAACCATTTACTGATCTGGGAAATGCAATTTCTTCTACAGGCAAGCTCAAAAACTCTTTACGAAAATCTTGTATGAATTTATTAACAGCTTTATCATCTTCATTAACTATAACCTTCAATACCTCTTTAATCTTTTCTCTACACGGGCCGGGTGTTGATGACTTAACTGCCTCGATACCCATAATCTTTAACTTGGGTTCTGCATATCTCACACCTTCACTATCATGTACATTTAAAATGTATCGTTTCTTGGCTGTCCATATACCTTTATCAGCGATGACCTCTCTAGACATTTCCATCTTCTGAGCATACGCCTTTACATACTCGGCCAGTTCTTCATAACACTTATCAATATACGGTTCCATTTTCTCCTTAGCGATCTTGTCCAAGAAGTCGATGACTCGTTCTGTTGATACATCAGTTCTCTCGCCAAAAGATTTGCGGACCAACTCGTCAAACGTAACATATATGGAATCTGTATCTGACGCAATAATATAATCTTTGCCTGTAGTCTGTAATATTCCATTGAGGTAATCGTTGACTTTATTTTCAATCCACCTGATCGACAACTGACCTGATGTAGTAATAGCTGTAGCCATTTTTTCATTGTAATAACGAAAATACTGATTACCAATAGCGCCATATGCACTATTGAGAGCAATCTTTCTGGCCATCTGTATATTGTTATACTTTGAAATTTCTTTAAGATATTTCTCGTCTTTAGTTTCTTCATATCTCCTACTGGCATCTAATGCATATTTCTTAAACTTAACACGATCACCATACATCTTGTCCATTAACTCTGGTAGAAAACCACTAATGTCTTTTCTGAAACAAGCGTTGTTCGGTGTCACGGTTAGTTTATCACCTAGTACTTCTGTATTCACCTCTTGATTCAACAGCTGATTGACACTAATTGCCTCAGGGAATCTTTGTTGTATCATAGTTTCTGGGGAGATGTTATACTGCATAATCAAATGCGGATACAGACTATTCAAATCGAATGACATAATCCAATTGTGTTGTCCAGTCTGAGGATCTTTTACATAGGCACCTTCATATCGTGAGCCTTTGTTACTTTGATCTCTCTGCGGAACTACGATGTCTTTACTGCGGAGATAATTATAGATTGTTACATCCCACATACGAACCTGTGAGAATACATCCATATAGTTCACCTTAGCCTCATAGGCCATTGTCAGACACAACTCTAACAACTTCATCTTATCTTCTAATGCATCGACAAGCTCTACGTCTTTAATGTTGTAGTCTACAAACGACTGATAATCTTTGGTGTACCATTCACGAAATGTCTCATATGGGTTATCATCTTTCTTTACACCCAGCTCGATACTTGCAATGTAATTTAATGCATACGATTCTTGATTCTTATATGTGAACTTACGATACAAGTCCATATAGTCCATATTCGCCACACCCCAAATATTATATTTGGTCTGTTCTCTACCGAATGTCGTTACCTTTTCTTCCGTTACCATATCCCACGGCGACATATTGTTTCGCATCTTATCACCGAATAGTTTGGTGATACGATTAGCGAGATATGGTATATCAAAAAATGTGGTATTCCAGCCGGTGATAACATCAGGCTGAACTGATACCATGAACCCAACAAATTCTTCGAGCATCTCTCGTTCATCTATACAATGAATATAATCTACATCATCTCTATCATTGTTATAATCATAGATACCCCACACCACAATCTTTTTTGTTCTATGATTTTTTATAGTTATGCACAAGACTTCTTCTTCGGCCACACCAGGATCTGGAAAACCATTCTCGGATGCCACCTCAATGTCGATAGTCAACATGAGAATTTTGTCCATGTTCCATTCTACATAACCATCATAGTTATCTGCAATCCATACATACGGATATCTCTCCATACCATGAACAAGATCAGGTTGATCTCTATATTGACCAAGAAATTCTCGGGCATCACCAATAGAGCCCAGCTGTATAGACTCTACAGGTTTACCCTTTAGAGTCTTGAGCTTTGTCTTTTTCTTTGTGGGGAAATAGAACGTGGGTTTATGACGAATTTTATGCTGAACTCGTTTACCGTTCTCAATCGCACGGATGAGAAGCGTGTTCTGTTTCTGAATTACATTTGTGTAGAAATTATCTGACATAGATATAATTATAACACAGAATGTTTATTCGGTCAATACTTTTGCCGTATTTACTTCAGGCACCACAATGCCCGACCCGAACGCCTGTCTATAATTATTTACTATATCCTTTGCTGGTTCTGATATAAAGACAATCCATTCTCTTTGGACTTGTATCTTTTTATCACTTGAGAACATTGCCCAAGGAGTAAATCCCCATTGTACATTACCACCCCTAGGATCACCCATTGGCATAATGACTGCAGGATTCTCTAACGTCACCGAAGCTTCACTTTCTTCTACTTCTGCTACTACATCTTCACCCGACTTAAGCCGGAGTAATTTAATCGCCATAATATATATACCTATTCAATTTTCTTTTTTGTACCTATGTTATATTTCGTTTCTAATAACCAATCGTCTTTCTCTCTAAAGGATAAAACTTTTATCTGTGATAACGGTGCTCGTGGTTGACTATTACCTATAATCTTTACTAGTCCCCAATCTTCTAACAATCCTGCAATAGTATTTCTTCGTTCTACGTCATTTACTGATATGTTTGTTGGTTTACCATCTAATGCAAACAACTCTTTAAAGTGTACAATAAAATAACGTCCTTGTTTATGCAGAATGTGACATGATTGGTATAATTTTCTTTCTTTCCTTGAGGCAACACCGATGCGGGATAAAGTTTCTCTCACTTTGAGGAAGTCGTCGGATTCTCCTAACCCGACTTCTAACATCAAGTCAGGTGTCCACTCCAATTCGTCCATGTTTACCACCTCTAATCAATTTTGTTTTTATAATTTTTATCTGCTCAGCAGTCAAAACATCTAAGGCTTGTTTTGCCTTTTCATTACTATAGCCATAATATTCTTTCACATATTCTATATTCTTGACTTTAGATGAACGCATCCATTTTGCAAATCGTTTGCGTTTCCTTAAACTATTTAGTAAAAAGTCGTTTTGCAACTTGTTATCCAAGAAATGCATACGATTCATCTCATTCACATAGAATATACTATCAGTAAAAGCTGATAAACACTTATTGATTATATAGGCGGGATACTTCTTCTCCCAAAACTCATCTTCAGAATCCATAAGATTCTTTTTTACATGATTAATACTATTAAGATAATCTTTTAACTCATACATAATCTTCTCTATTACCCCACGTTCTTTGCGTTTCTATTATCTCTGGTGGTTGATTACCAACTAACCAGTTTCTTCTCATCGGTGTCCAACCTTGGCGCATATGAGTAATAAATGCATCGACATGGGTCCATACTTTTATACCATCAGTCTGTAATCTATACGACAATTGGTGGTCTGATGCATTACCTCTAGGGTGTGTCATTAGAGGATACTTCAACCACATTTCTCGTTTCATACCTGTTAAAGCAAAATTAGCGTATGCTGTCCTTAGTGGTTTTTCTCTCGTTTTATATCTAGTCATTGTATCCATAGAAACCCATGGCGGATACTCCTCACGTTGAGGACCCCATTCCTCATTTGCAATAGGTGGTAGCTGACCAAAACAAACCGTAGACTCTCGACTAAAAGATCCATTAGATTCTATATGCATATTCATCCAACCTGTAAATACATCATAGCTTTCATCCTCTGTATATTTTAACACACAATCTACCGCCTTACGAGTAAATATGGCATCATCACCACACATAACATAATGCGTGTAATTTGATTTTGTTTTTATATAATCATTTATAGCTACCAATACTTGTGGTTCTGTAAACGCTCTAAAGTATGTCACTGGTATATCAACACACTCCTTTATTGACTCCAGCGCCGAGGTCAATATTCTAGGATTCATTATCAACAGACAAGGATTATAATCCATGCTCTTGTAGTATTTCCGAGTACCTAACAGTTTCTTCAAGTAATTTGTAATCATCTATATCATGTTTATCTAATGCATACATATTAGTTTTCAATCTTCGTGCAGGATTACCTACCCACGTTTGTCCTGGTTCAAGTCTCGTTTTCTTAGGCACTACACAACCCATACCTATCATAGACCACGAACCTACTACTTGATGTTGATGTATCACACAACCACTACCACAATTACTTCCTTTCATCACATGAACATGACCTAAAATGATAGCAGCTACACTTATTGTCACACCATCTTCTATCACACAATCATGTGCAACGTGTGACCCTCTTAACATTATAACATTATTACCCACAGAAGTCAATGTATCTGTGCCTGCATTTATGGTAATATAATCACGAAAGGTATTATTATCTCCTATAGTTAATTCACCGTCCTTATACCAAAAATTTTCATGTTCCGGTCGGGTGCCAATAGAACAAAAAGCTTCAAACCTATTGTTATGTCCTATAGTTAATCCGCCAGTAAGATAACAATGAGGTCCGATATAATTATTATCACCCATTTCAACACAATCATCTACGATTGCTGTATTATGTATATTATTCATACCCAATGTCTCCTTATCCACTCCGCATCTACCTGATGTGGTTTAGGATACCCATGGAAATAAACTATACTCGATCCTTCTACAATGGCAGGAGAATGTTCTATATCTTTTTTGTAGCTTATTATGCGACTAGGAAATCTAAAATCTAATCTCTCCGAATCACTATAATATCTTCGCAGTACTTCCATTTCTGATGGAGCTCTTATTTCTCTACCATTATCATTTAATTTCAATTGACATTCTCTTAACCATGATTCTTTTTTCCATTCCCACAATTTCCAAAATTCTTCACAAAATTCAGGCCCAGCTATACTAATAGCATTACACACCAACTCAGGATAAAAAGGATCTTCACACAAACCTATTTTTGTTACAGGTCTATAATTAAATATGTCATCCACATAACCAGTAATAATAGTATCTAAGCCCAAGGTAACTCTATATCCCTTACACAAATCGGGTCTATACATATCTAATAAGCTTAACCACCCATACTGGTCAACCGACATAGATAATCGAACACTTCTAATAGGTTCTTTAAATTTATAATTCTGATCGCTCAGGCAAATGAAATCAAATGTACCACTATAATTTCTTGCGATACCACGATAAAGTTTTTCAACCCATTCGGTTGTATAAACTCCTACTGTATGAGGAATAGGAGTATTCTGTCCATTAAATAAAAGTACAATGATCGTTATATCTGCTTCATAAGCAGACCTATCCAACCATTTAGTATTCGGGACCTCCATCTTTACGCCTAAACTCTTTTGGTAGTTCATCTCGTAAAAGTTCTGCTTCACTGTATTCATAATTATCATTCTCCTCACCCCTGCGGAGTAATTTGGCACCATTCTGTATATGAAAATTCCATGCCATCTTTGTCTTAGGAGACAAGGTAACATATCTCTTAATATATGGTTTAGTCATCAACATTTGTTTCCACAAATCAGTGACTAACAATCGGCCGGCACCAGCCTTACGACTCCACACAGTATAAAATACCGCATGATCTAACCCTATCATTAAATCTAAATCTTGTACCGTTCTAGGTACATCTTTACAATATGCAACACAAATAATTGCACCATCGTTTGTATAAACTTCTCGTCCAGCTGTATGTCTAAATTCTCTAGTTAATTCTGGTCTTACTGGATCTTCTTGCCATGGAAGATTAAGCGGCCATTTATCCGCATATTCAATCTGTCTCACATTCATCTCTTATTACCTTAACTGTATTGCATGAAGCTTGTTGAATCGTCCATCCAACCCCATCATGCTCTAGTTCTAATAGGATTCTTTCATCCCATTGTAGATCCGAGAATTCCTCATCAGTTAAGGACAACACCCGGCGACCTATATTATTTATATATACCGCCATTACCACATCGCCGTTTTCATAATTGACGTTTTATAAATTTCTTCATCAATTTCTATTCCTAAATATTGTCGTTGCAGAGATCGAGCCACATAAGGAACTATACCTGTCCCTGAAAAAGGATCGAGTACTTTATCATTTTCTTTAGTGAGATGATCCACTACTAAACTAACAAAATTTTCATTCCAACCAAAATAAGGTCCGGTTGCTTTGTTCATTTTGTATACTAAAATATGTTGCAACCATTCTGATGTTCGTGTAATGGTTCCTTTTTTAGTAAAGATGCATAGGTGTTGATAAGGAAACTTATACTGATCTTTACTATCAATACTATTAACCACCATGATTTTATAATCTTTCAATACAAAACCTAACTGTATCATGTATTGTGTAATGACACTATGTTTAGGATATACTCTCCCACCAATCTTTCTGTCTGTCTGACACATGGCAACAAAACCAGTATCAGATATCAACTGTTCAAACTTGACCATGGCTAGAGAAATGAAATCTTCATATTCGGTAATATCTTTTATACCCAAATCATTCATATCAGGAACACTAGTGAAAATCAAATCAACACTATTTGGTTCTATCTCTTGCATGAGATTAAAAG
>VTLG01009169.1_pt1 | contig 10360 bp, 9 predicted proteins | sample 4694571 | NCBI WGS metagenome assembly VTLG01 (sample SAMN12604809, study PRJNA352737) | marine metagenome | biome: ENVO:00000447; feature: ENVO:00000209|ENVO:00000569|ENVO:01000036; material: ENVO:00002151; isolation source: viral sequences binned using virsorter ... | reverse complement strand
GTGGAGATACAATTCATATTCCAGCTCCAACAAGATCTTCTGCTAATGCTAAAGCTGCAGCCACTGCGGTCACAATTGAGAACAACACAGAAAGTGAAGTTCAGGTTTCAATTGATCAGCATTATCAATATTCCAGGCTGCTTGAAGATATCGCTTCTGTGCAAGGTCTTGAAACTCAGAAAGGCTTTTATGTAGAAGATAGTGCGTATGCTTTATCCAAGCAGATTGACACTTCTCTTTTGGCTCTTGCTAAGTCTTTAGGTAATGGTAATGGCAGTTCTTATGTTAATACTGGTGTTTACTACAATGATGCTTCTTCTGGTTTGACTGCTTATGCAGCAGATACAGTGGCTGCTGCTGATGTTTTTGCTGACAGTGCTCTGAGAGATCTCTTGCAGAAACAGGATGATGTCGATGTGCCTTACAGCAACAGAGCTTTCATTGTTCCTCCTTCTCTTAAAAATGAGATTATGGGAGTGACTAGGTACAGCTCAAGAGACTTTGTAAACTTCACACCAGTGCAAAATGGTCAAATAGCAGAACTTTATGGAGTGGGCGTATTTGTCAGTTCAAACTGTCCTGTTGTTGAGGCTGCTGGTGATAACTCTGCAAACTCTGGTGATGTCAAACTTGCTTCATTGATTCACCAGGATACTTATATCCTGGCAATGCAGCAAAACATCAGAACTCAGACTCAGTACAAGCAAGAGTATCTTGCTGATCTAATGACATCTGATGTGCTTTATGGTGTTAAAGCCTATAGACCAGATTCTGGTTTTGGTTTAGTAGTAAACGCATAAGTTCCCCCTTTTATTTATGCGATGGGGGGTCTTCGGACTCCCCAAACTTTAAGAACCAGGGAGCACTTCTATGGCAACAATCATTACCAAATTTTCAACCTCTGCTTCCTCTGTTCCAAGCAATACTGATTTGGTTCCAGGTGAGCTTGCGGTCAATGTAGCTGACAAACGATTATTCACAGAAAACAATTCAAACACTGTTATTGAAATAGGAACTAATCCGACCAGTATCACCACTGGAGCTATAACTGCGACAGGAACAGTCACAGCAAACTCACAACTTGCTTCATCAAACCTGGTTGCAACAGGAGGCACAGTCAATGGTGTTGTTATTGGTGGATCAAGTGCTGCTGCTATTACTGGAACTGTTGTCACTGCTTCTACAAATTTTGCTGGAAATATCACAGGTAATGTTACCGGAAACGTAACAGGTAATGTGACAGGAAATGCAACTGGGGATCTCACAGGAAATGTCACAGCATCAAGCGGAACAACTACCCTCAACAATTTAGTCATTAATGGCACAGTAGATTTTAATGCGGCTGAATTAACTGATTTAGCAAGTCCTACAGCAGATTCTTCAGCAGCAACTCGTGGCTATGTGACAACACAAATTGATAACCTGATAGGTGGCGCACCTGGAGCATTAGATACCTTAAATGAATTAGCAGCAGCCTTAAATGATGATGCTTCTTTTAATTCGACAATTACCACTTCTATAGCTACAAAATTACCATTAGCTGGTGGCACTATGAGTGGCGCAATAGCAATGGGTAGCAACAAGGTCACAGGGTTAGACTCTGGTACTGCATCTGGTGATGCTGTTAATAAGGGTCAACTGGACACTATGCTACCTTTAGCTGGTGGAACGATGACTGGCAATATAGCTATAGGGTCTAATGTTATTACCTCTAGTGCAAATCCCTCTGATGATACTCATTTAGCCAGGAAAGCGTATGTTGATAGTATTTTAGGAAGTGCTACTTCAGCAGCAACTTCTGCCACAACAGCGACCACAAAAGCATCAGAAGCCAGCACATCAGCCTCTGCTAGTGCTTCTAGCGCAACAGCTTCTGCTGCATCTGCTGCTTCATCGGCTGCAAGCTATGATTCTTTCGATGACAGGTATTTAGGAGCAAAATCATCAGATCCATCAGTTGATAATGATGGTGATGCTTTAGTTACAGGTGCATTAGTTTTCAATACGACATCTGGAACCATGAAAGTTTATGGAGGCTCTTCATGGGCTGCTGTAGCTCCAACAGCAACTTCTGTAACAATAAGCCAGGTAAGTGATTTACATGCCAACCTGGATTCATTTCTAGCAACACCTTCATCTGCTAATTTAATTAGTGCGGTTACAGATGAAACAGGAACAGGTGCATTAGTTTTTGCAACCTCTCCAACTTTAGTAACTCCCGCATTAGGAACTCCAGCATCCGGTGTTTTAACAAACGCAACAGGACTTCCTATTTCAACAGGAGTATCAGGACTAGCTACTAATGTTGCCACTTTTTTAGGTACTTCTTCTTCAGCAAATTTAGCTAGTGCTGTTACTGATGAAACTGGTTCTGGTGCATTGGTCTTTGGTACAGCTCCAACAATAACAGGAATGACTTTAGCTGGTGCAGTTACTGGTGCAGATCAAACTGTTTCAGCAATTAATCTTAAAGACTATGGTGAAGTCACTAATGCTTTAGGCAGTGTGTCAGGCAGTACAACGATTGATTTAACGGCTGGTAATTCTGTAACTGCAACTGCTGGTGGAGCAATCAGTTGGACATTTAGCAATCCGACCGCTTCAGATGAATTGTGTGGATTTGTACTTAAATTAGTAAACGGAGGATCAGCAACGCAAACCTGGCCTGGAACTGTAGATTGGCCTAGTGCAACAGCACCAACATTAACGACTAGCGGAACAGACGTATTGGTATTTATCACTTGTGATGGTGGTACAACCTGGTACGGCTTTACTGCTGGATTGGCTTTAGCATGACAAATATTCGTAACGCTCTTATGCAAGCTGCGGGAACTGCTGCTTCAGGTGGTGCTACTTATGTAGAAGATGTATTTTCTAATACTTTATATGTTGGAAATGGGTCTGGAACACTTAACACAATTACAACAGGTCTTGATTTAGCAGACAAAGGTGGTGCTGTTTGGATTAAAGGCCGAGATATGGGTACTGGTAATCATGCTTTATATGACAGTGAAAGAGGAGATTCTTCATCAGTTCATAGTTATAAATGGTTAGTCCCTAATGAAACGTATGAAGAAAATAACGGGTCAGCTAATCTATTTCAATTACACAGTTTGACTAGTACAGGTTTTAAAGTTCAATACACTAATACTATAAATGAAGCAGACCGCAAGTTTGCTTCTTGGTCTTTTGCAAAACAAACAGGATTTTTTGATGTTGTAAAGTACACTGGTAATGGTTCTGCAAGAACTATATCGCATAATCTCGGTAGTGTTCCGGGCTGTATAATTTGCAAATCAACATCTGCTACGGCTGATTGGATTACTTATCATAATGGAGCGAACAAGGGAACTAATGCTCAGAAGTACCACTTTAAATTAAATGGCACTAACGCAAAAGCTCTTGATAATGATATTTGGGATAATACGCAACCAACAGCTACAGAGTTTTCATTAGACACTGGCCCAAATGCTAACGGCACTGAATATGTAGCCTACCTATTTGCTTCAGGCGCAGATTCAGCAAGCCAAATTTTTGGAGATGATGGCGATGAAGCGATTATAAAAACTGGTAGTGTTACCACGACAAGCGGTGGAGATTTATCTGTTATTTGTGGGTTTGAGCCACAATGGATAATGATAAAAATTGAGAGTGACACAGGCGGTTGGTATATGATGGATACAATGCGTGGATTGGTTTCGACATCAATAAGTAGTGGAACAAAATCTTTTCTTGCAAATACTGATGCTGTTGAAGATGGCATTTCAAATTGGGGTGTAAATGCAACAGGATTCACTGGCTCTTACGGAGGTGCGGCAGATATAGATTTAATCTACATAGCAATACGTCGTGGTCCGATGAAAGAGCCTTCTGCCGGTACTGATGTCTATGCGGGCGACAAAGCAGATACAAGTGTTGCGCCAATGCTCGTTTCTAACTTCCCAGTAGATTTAGTCTTCCCTTGGAGAAGAACAGATATAACCAATACGAATAAAGTTGCTGCACGTTTGCTTGGCAACAATATGCTTAATGCTGATGACACTGCGGCGGCCTATGCTGATAGTGATTCAGATTTTGATTTTCAAAATGGTTACTATTCTTGGGCAGCAAACAATACAGTGTATTGGGGTAATATGCTTAGAAGATACCCTAAAGTATTTGATACAGTCGTATATGAAGGAAATGGTAATAACTCCCCATTTAGAACAATTACTCATAACTTAGGAGTAGCTCCTGAATTAGTAATTATAAAAAATATAGATCAAGCATTGCATTGGGGGGTTAATCAAAATACGGGAGACTCTGATGTTGATGCTGATGAAGTTTATTTAAATCTTGATGGAGTATATTCGAACAGTAATGGATTAACTGCTTCAGCAACAACTGTTACCCTAAATGCGGGATGGGGAGGAACAGGCCAAACTAATAATAATGGTGATACACACCTTATGTTGATGTTTGCTTCTCTAGATGGGATATCAAAAGTCGGAGCTTATACAGGAACAGGTAATGATTTAAATGTCACAGACTTAGGTGCTGCTGCAAGATTTGTATTGATTAAAAGAACTGATACTAGTGGTGATTGGTATGTTTTCGATACAACGCAAGGAATTGTAAGTGGTGATGATCCTTATGTTTTAATGAATAGCACTGCTGCTCAAGTCACCAATACGGATTACATAGACCCACTTTCATCAGGTTTTACAATAACCTCGTCTGCTACCGCTGATTTGAATGCAAGTGGTGGAAAATATTTATATTTAGCTTTTGCGTAGGATAAAACAATGAGCGAATACAGACTTAAATCAGACGGAAGCGTAAAAACAAAAAATGAAGTTGTTGCGCTATTTCCTAATACTTCTATTCCTAAAGTTTGGACTGACCAGGTTTGTTCAGATTTAGGTATAGACGTAGTTTTTGAATCTCCAAAGCCTACAAGTTCTGAGGCTTACAAGCACTATGTACGCAATGGTGTTGAACAAAACGACAATGACCAGTGGGTACAGGCTTGGGTTGAGCAGGATATGTTTGAAGACACTACTGTTGATGGTGTAACAACAACTAAAGCAGAACATGAAGCAGCGTATCAAGCCACGTTAGATGCTGATGCTGCTGCGGCAGTAAGAACTAAGCGTGATGGCTTATTAGCTGAAACAGATTTTTATGCTTTGTCAGATGTGACTATGACTGATGCCATGAAAACGCATAGACAAGCATTAAGGGATATAACTGCACACAGTAATTTCCCCCATAACTTAACTGATGATGATTGGCCCGAAAAGCCATGAATTATGAATATTTTCATTTTACTGATCGTGATAGGAGGTTTTATTTCATACAGTGACTGTGATGCATCTTTATGTTTTGAGCAGTTATCAGAATGTGAAAAGTTTAGCTCCAGGATAAACAGAATAGAAAATCCTGGAATAAAAGCAATGTGCCAGAGGTTCAAATGATTGGTGAGGCGTTATTAGCAATAAAGGCATTAGATAGCGCATTTGTGGTTGTTAAAACAGCTATTGCTAAAAAGAAAGAAGTAGAAGATATGGCGAGTGAAGTAGGTAAATTCTTCACAGCTAAGAAGAAAGTAGAAGAACATATTAGAAAAGCTAGGGATGCTGGTACTGATGATTTGTTGGCAGGGTCTGCTTTAGAAGAAGCAATAACGATAGACCAGCAAGAAGAACGTATTGAAAAGATGATGGAAAAAATACGTGACCATTATATGCGAAAAGGACAAACACACAGATGGGGTAAGATTAAAGCAGAAGCGGCTAAGATAGAAAAGAAACGTGAAATAAAGCGCAAAGCAAATGCAGCCGCTAGGGTAGCAGCGAAGAAAGAAGAACAAATTTTAATAGAACAGTTAGCAAAGATGGTCTTGGGATTGGTCGTAACTGTAATAGTGATAGCTGGTGTTGTGTTTTTAATTTTTGGTGCTGGTTCAGAAATATAGTAACGGTATATAAAATTGAGTGAATTAGACCTAAAATATACGATGAATGACCTAAAAGAAGCAGCTTCTTTAGCTCAAGAGGCTTATGGTCCTGAAATACCTGGAGCTACTAAATTTGAGAATAAAAGAACTGGAGCTGCTTGTTTTTATCTCAACAGAAATGGAATCCAGTATGTTATCTGGAGAGGAACCAATTCATTTATAGATTGGGTTTGGAATCTTAGCGCTGGTCTATGGCGAGTAAATAAAAGATGGGTCCATTTAGGTTTTTATTTGCATCATAGATCTTTGTTTCCACAAGTTAGGAAAAAGTTAAATCCAAAAGTTAAGACAGTTGTAATCGGTCATTCACTTGGAGGTGCTTGTGCAACTATTTCAGCTTTGCGATTGCATAACTTTGATGATGTCAGATTGATAACTTTTGGTAGACCTAATGTATTTTTTAAATCTGATAAAAAAATAGAACATCTAACATACGATGTTTCGGTTGTTGCAGGTTCAGACCTGGTTTGTACTGTTCCCAGGATTTTCTTTGGTCCAGATGCAGGGAGCGAGGTAATTTTTGCAGCAAACAATGGCAGTGATTATTACTGTCCATCGGCTGAGTTTAGAAAGACAGATCGATTTAGTGAACTTAATGAGTCAATTTCAGATCATTTTATGGAGTCAAGCTACATACCCAGGATCGAATCAATGACTATGGAGAAACTAATATGCGATCAGGAATAATACTTTTGATGTTTTTACTCAGTTCATGCCAGGTTTCAGAGGAAATGATAGCTAACAAAGAGCTTTATTGTTCTGGTGTTTATAAGGGAATTAGAGCAGTAGGTAGAGTTGCAACTGAGGTTACTACAGGAGTAGCGATCCCAGATGTCTGCAATACGATAGATGAAATTGTGGAGGAAGATTCTGAGGGAAAGTAATTAGAAATGTTGAGGCTCTTATAAAAGTGTATTTGATATTGCAATGAAAGGGATACTTAAAGCATTAGCACCAAAATTAGTTGATGTTGTTGCATCATCAAATCCTGTTGCTGGCACTGTGCTAAAAATGGCAACCAAAAAACTGGGCATGCCAGATAACTCAACACCGGAACAGATAGAGGAAGAAATAGAAAGGAATCCTGAAAAAGCATCCTTGATATCTGATGTTGAGCAGCAAGTAAAAATGATGAATATCAAGCTAGAGGCTTATAAGACAGAGGTTGAAGATAGAAAAGATGCAAGAGAAAAGTTTAGTCAAGATTGGTTTGTAAAAACATTTTCATTATTGCTTTTCATTTTTTTTGCAATTTATGTTTGGGAGATTACGCACCAACCAGAGGAAGAGCAAAATATGGCCTTGGTTAATTTGACATTGGGGAATCTATTTGGCCTTGTGCAAGCGGTAGTGGCCTACTATTTCAGTGGGTCAATGGATAACGGAAACAAAAATAAACGGTAAACAGAATGGGATCAATATTTACATCAATTGGCGGAAGAAATCCTGGCAGAGTTACAACTTACAACTTTGGTGGTGGTGGTTTCTATGATGGTCAAAATGATCGATATGACATTCCTGGTGGAAACGTCCAGGATAATCTCAGGATGTTCAGTAATCTGCAAAAAGAAACAGATGCACTTGCTGGAGCCATTAGTCAGGCTCAAGATCAAGATGCAGTAAATACCTTCCAGGATAACGTGGATTTCGCTGTCAATAATCCAGCAGAACTGACTCAAGAAGATTACGACAAATTCTCCTCTGAAATAGGTGATATACAGCGAGCCTTACTTAATCCTGAACAGAAAAAAGCAGCTATTTCACAAGTGCTCACAAATGCTGGCATTTACCACGATGTAGCCTCCCTAGACATCCTGGGCAAAGGTTCTGATGCTGGAGGATTACTCAGTAAGAGAATCAAAATTGTCCCTCCAGACAGCTCTGGTGGAGGAGGAGACTCTGCTGCTAACACTGCAAATGATGCGGCTGAAATTGTCAGTGATGCAATGAATAAAGATCCTGGTACATCTGTGCTTGATGCTGCAGGAATAAGCAGTGCTTCAACTGTTGCTCAAGATAACGCTGGCACGATGGCTAGAACTGTTAATCCTTTTGAGGGTGATACAGGAGGAGAATTAATTTTTGACGGTACTAATTTTGTGCAAAACATAGAGGTTGATGGAGATGAATATTCGAGGTTAGTGCCAGATATTCTCTCTAGACAACTACAGGAAGCGATAGCAGCAGAAACAGATCCTCAACAAAAAGCTGCTTTAACAGCAGAGTTGGCAAAATATATGGAAGGGACAGGGAACACAGTTGACACTGTAAATCCTATGATTGTCGAAACGTATGGAATACAGACAAATACAATCAGTCCATCACAGATTGCCAATGGCTCAGATGTCGATTGGAAAGTAGGTGATAAAATTTCTGTTTTAGGGTTGTCGGATGATAAATACTTGCTTGAGCATATTAGTTCAACAACTAATCAGGTTGGTAACAAATCAAAAACAAAAGACGAGCAGATGGATGAGCAGATTAATAATTTTTTAAATGGTCAATTAAATTGGGCAGATATCAAAATAATTGCAGAACAGATTTATGGAGCAGGAACTCAACAAGCAAACAACGCAATCATCACAGCGTCAGTAAAATTAAAAGAACAGGACGATGCTAAAAATCAAGTTGCTGCTGAAGGCACTGCTGCTGAAGGCACTGCTGCTGAAGGCACTGCTGCTGGAGGTGCTGCTGCTGGAGGTGCTGCTGCTGGAGGTACTGGAGGTACTGGAGGTACTGGAGGTACTGGAGGTACTGGAGGTACTGGAGGTACTGGAGGTACTGGAGGTACTGGAGGTACTGGAGTTGTTGAAAATGCAACTTGTGGTCCAGGAACTAAACTTGCTGGACAACTGAAACCAGCAGATGGAAATTGTAATCCAGCAGATGAACCTCTAGATCCAGGGAAAGATCCAGAAACAGGAATTGGCGGAGGTTTGGGTCCAGGTACAGGAACTGGTATTGGTCCTGGAAGCGGAAGTGGATCTGGTGGAGGAGAAGGAAATTCAGACTTGCTTACTCAGCTTGCTCAAAAAACACCTTTTAGCACTGACACTGAAATCAACATCGATAGATTAACCAGATATCGAACTCCCTTACTAGAGAGGCTTTTCACCTCATGACTTATTTAGAATTGATTAATGGTGTACTAAAACGGCTAAGGGAAACTGAGGTCACCACAGCGAATGAAACTACTTATTCAGCCATGATAGGTGAGTTTATTAACGATGCTAAGAAAGAAATAGAGTTAGCTGCTCAATGGACAGGTTTAAGAACTACACTCACAGTTGCTACAGTAGTAGGTACTCAGTCCTATACCATGACGGGAGCCTATCAAAACGCAATTATTAAGACAGCAATGTCTGATACAGAAAACAGATTGCTGACCAGGAGACCAAGAGTCTGGTGGAACCAAAAGACAATTCTTAATGATGCAACATCAAGCAAAGTCTCTGATTATGTGCTTGATGGAGTTGATGCTACCGGGCAGCTAAAGATATTAGTGTTCCCAACTCCAGATTCTATCGAACAATTGAAATTCGATATGGTGATTCCTCAAGCAGATCTGTCCTCAGATGCAACAGTGATGACAATTCCCTCTAATCCAGTGCTTCAGTTAGCTTTTGCTTTAGCACTTAGAGAAAGAGGTGAAACAGATGGGTTTTCCTATCAAGAACAGATGAGGATAGCTGACAGAGCACTCCAGGATGCAATTAGTATTGATGCTAATAAGTATCCTGAAGAACAGGATTTTTACAGGATATAAAATGGCTCAAGCACTACAAAATTTGACAATAGCAAGTCCTGGTTTTGGTGGTTTAAATACTGCTGACAGTCCTCTGCTTGTGCCAAATACATTTGCCAGTGAAGCCAATAATGTTGTGATTGATACAAGAGGTCGGATTGCTGCCAGAAAAGGTCATGCAATGGTTAGTTCTAACGGAGGTTCTGTCTTAGGCAGTAGTGATGGTATTGAGCACGTTTCTGAATTTGTCCAGAGGAATAACACTAAGATAGTCTTCAGTGGTGGAAACAATAAGGTATTTACAGGGACATCGACTCTCAGTGATGCAACTCCTGGTGGTTATACCATCAGCGCAAATAATTGGTCTGCTTGTTCTATTGCTGATAAGCATCTTTTATTTCAGAGAGCACATGAGCCATTAGTTTATGATGCTTCAACTTCAGCTTTAACCAAGATGACTGCTCATGGTTCAAGCTCTGGAACTCCTCCTCAAGCTCATATCTGTTTAGCTGCTTTTGGTAGAGTTTGGGCTGCAGATGTCAGTGGTAATAATTACACTCTGTACTGGTCAGATTTGTTAGATCCAGTTGATTGGAACTCTGGCAGTTCAGGCTCAT
>VTLG01002107.1_pt1 | contig 10361 bp, 11 predicted proteins | sample 4694571 | NCBI WGS metagenome assembly VTLG01 (sample SAMN12604809, study PRJNA352737) | marine metagenome | biome: ENVO:00000447; feature: ENVO:00000209|ENVO:00000569|ENVO:01000036; material: ENVO:00002151; isolation source: viral sequences binned using virsorter ... | reverse complement strand
TATGAATAACTGCCTCCGCATCGTCTAATGAGGTAGCCGTATACGGGACAATTAATTCATCTGCAGGTACAAACTTTGATACTGCTCTACCCATTGGTACATCGTAGTATACTTTTTTAAAAGTTGATCCTGCTAATGGTAAGTGAAATAACATCGAATCAAATTCTGATTCGTATTCTTTCATCTGATCCATAATTAAGTAATTCATGAAATCTTTAACACGTTGTGATTGTTGTTCTGTTGCTGGATTTTTTATACCAATAACTTGAGTTCTTACTGGTCCATCACTTGGTAATAATTCTTTGTAAGCTTGTGCTTGAAACTGTGTTACTGCTTCTGCAAGAACAGGGTGTGTTGCACCACTTGCTCCTTGAAAAGGTTCAGTTCTATTTTCGTATTTAAAACCTAAAAGATCTAAACCAGTCTTGTAAGATTGTTCCCATTCTTTTCTTGATGATTTATAGTCCATGTAGTTTTGAACCATTTCATTTCCAACAGGTTCTAAAACGTCATCTGGTAAAAGTTCTGCTAAGTTATCAAAGTGTGATTCTGTTCCAGGTATATTTATTGATCCTGGTTCATAGTCAATTGTAGCTCCACCGTCTTCTTCTGGTATAACTTCAACTGGTCTTTTTTCTACTACTTCTTCCTGAACAGCAACATCTTGTATTTCTTCTTCTGAAGGAATTTCAAGTTTGTTTCTAGTGTTCGGGAGTCCTTTGTCTATTTCTGCCATTTATTACTCCTATATTTTCATACCACGTTTCATCAGACCTTGCAACCCTTGAGACATCGGTCCTGATTCTGGTGGTGGGCCTGATGGTACACCAGCCATTTTAGCAATACCACCACCTGCAAATAAACCTGGTTGTTCCATTTGTAAATTACTTAAATCTCCTTCTGTTATTGGATTATCATATGTATAACCTCTTGCTTTATTGTATAAGAATAATTCTCTTGGATCCATTTCTTTTAAATATCTAGTTTCTTTTTCACGATCTGATTCTAAAGGTCTAAGTCTATCTGGACCAAATGGTATTATTCTACCTTGTAATAAATTTTTTGCTCCTTGTGTTAAGGAATCAAAGGCTTGATAAAAACCCTCTCCTATATTTCCAGCTGCAGTATCCACCTGTCTTTTTTGTGTATCAAAAGCTTTTTGTTTTTCTTTTTTTAATTTTTCCAAAGCAACATCCTGCATGTCAAAAAAAGGTTTGGAGTATTGTTCGTCCGTCACATTGCCTCTTCCCATTGCCATTGTAAGAGGAGATCCTCCTGTAACTCTTTCTTCTATGTCATTTCTTAATCTTTCTGCTTCTGGTTTAATTCTTGCAATATACTTATTAAAATTTAATCTAAGCTCTTCTGCTGTTTTTAAATCTTGATTTTCAAGAGCAGTAGCTATTTGAGCATCTACATTTTTTGAGTTTTGTTCAAAACTTTTAGATAGTACATTTAAATTATATGCCGAGTCAAAAGCACTTGAATCAATGCCCATGGAGTCTGCTACTTTTTTTAACTCTTCCATGTAAGCTTTATCAGTGTAAGCTCCTAATGTTCCGCTTTCTAATGCACCAGCTGCTGCTTCTTTTTCCGATACACCTTTTGACATTCTGTTAGCTTTGTCCAGTTGATAAAATAAAACTTCTGGTAAAACTGTTCCACCTCCAAAACCAACTAACTTTCTAGTTGCAGGTGATAGTTTTCTAAACATGGAAGGAATATCTAAAGAACCTAATCTTGGTCCGTCTGTCCCTGTTGGTCTAATATTTAAATCTTTTTTTGATATGTAAGAATCTTTAATAAAGGTAATTCTTCCTGTTTCAGGATTAACAGTAATTGCGTCGGGCATTTCTTTTAAAAAGAAATTTTTTATTGTTTCTCCTCTTGTTCCTAATTGTTTTAATTCTGTTTCGTTTAATGTATCAATTGCTTTTGTTGTGCTACTTGCTGTAAATATTCCATTTTTAAAATTAAATTTAACATTTTTCATTAACTCAGGAGCTTTGCTTTTCATAAAATTTAAACGACTTATAATTTCATTTTTAATTGCTATTTTTTCTTTTCCTTTTGCTTTTTTATATTGAACAGCTAAACCATTATTAGGTGAAAAAATTGCTTCATCAAAATTTTTATTTTTCCAATTATTTATTTCAGGGTCAACATAAGCATCTATTTGTAGTAAAGTTTCTACAGGAGCATTTGCAGTTTTAATTGCAGATATAGGTAGTGCATGTTCTCCTGCTCCAGTTAATCCAATTCTTCTAGCCTTACCTGCTACGATATTTGCAGCATTAACAAAACGATAAGCTAGTTCAGGATTAGATTTTCTAAATTTATCTGCTTCTGCTAAGAATCTACCTTGATTAAACCCAGAGGCATAAGTATTAAAAGCTGATTTTAAAGACTGAGGTAAACTGTTTGAAATAACACCTTCTTGAACTTTTTCTAAAATATTTATACCACCTTTTCTAACTGACTGTTTAGTATACCCTGATCCAGTTTTAGCAGGCACTAAACCTAATAATCTTTGTTTAAAATTAGTTCCACCAGCTTCTTCATACAAACGTTTTAAATCTAAAGCTTTTACTTTTGGGTTTTCATTAGCTAGTTGATCTAATAATTTTGTTTCTTCAAAAACAGTAAAATTACCTCTAGCTCTTCCTCCTTCAACATCTAAAAAATTTTGATCTAATTCTGTTACAATTTCACTTACAGGTTTTCCACCTATTGTTTCAGGTACTGGAATACTTGAACGTTGTCCTATTCTTTCTCCTCCTGCAATAAAATTTCTGTATGTGTTTATTATAGAATTTCCTTGACCACCTTTTGGAGCTGTGACTTTAAATTCAGGTAAAAGCTCGGCTGCAGCAGAAGGTTTTATAGATAAAATATCTCCTTTATTTTTATCTAAATGATCAGTTAAAACTTTTACAATTTTTTCAGTTCTATAATTATCATAAGTTTTAATACCTTTTTCATTCAAAATCATTTTAAACACTGCTTTAGTAATTGCAGGTCTTTTATAACCTTCTGGTAAATTTTTAAGTCTTGATAATTTATCTACTGTAACATCTTGTGGAAGGTGTTTAACGTTTTGACCTAAAATTTTATTTTCTTTTATTTCTATATCATCAATTATTTTTCTAAATTTACTTAAAGTTTCCTCTGTAATATTTTCAACTTTTCTTTTATCAATAAGAGCTTGTTTTATAGTTTTATCTGTAGCATACCCAGGTCTAGATCCATCAGCACTTGGTTGCACTAACATACCACCACCGGCTCGTGGATTACGTTTATTAAAATCATCAATAGCTTCTCTGTCTAATGCTTCTTGTGGTCTATCTATCTTGTCTGCAGTTGTAACTTCTTCATCATCGAAGAGATCCATCAACTCTATAATTTTAATATCTTTCATTACTCACCTAACATTCTAGCGATACCGCCTGATGCAAGGTCAGGTGGATCAAGATCTACAAGATCATTTTCTATAAACTCACCTTGTCTTTCGATAACGGCATCCACTTCAGCTTCTCCACCTTCTGTTATTCTTCTAGCTTTATCTTTTCTTTTTTTAGATTGTACAAATTCTTTCATAGTTGGTCCTTTGCCTGTTGCATACTCTTTTAGTTTTGAGACATCAGATGTTAAATCACTAATACTTGTGCCACCAACTTCGTCTATTTCTATAGAATAATCATCAGGGCCATCGGCTCTTCCAACTGGACCTGACTCTGCAGTATCAAACTCAGCTCCTGGTCTTGGATTTCCTTCGTCAGGTAATGGTTTTGTATATCGTAATTGAACTGGATCTCCATACATATTTTCTGGACTTTCATACTCAACTCTTACAGCACCATCATCTATATCTTGTGTTACTCTTACAGTAGTGTCTTCATCTAATTTTTTCATATGTATAATTTCTCTTTCTTTAGTTGCAAATCTTTTTGTAACATCATCTCCTTCAAGAATAACTTTGTTAACTAATGCATCAAACCATTCTGGTTTACCAGGTACTTCTGCAGTTTTAATTACAGGAACTTTAGTTATAGTTTTTCCTACTTTTCCTACTTTAAAAAATTTACCAATAATAGGTATTGCTACAGCGCCACTCAATAATTTTATGAATGTTCTTCTTGTCATTTTTGTTCCGTCTTTAAAACCAAGACGCATGATACCACCATCTGCATTTGGTTTACGAATCATTTTTTCTGTAACTTCTAAGTCATCAAGTTTTCTCATGTCCTGAGCTCTTTTAATCATATCAATTTTACCTGCATAGTCTCGACCACTACCCAGTCTAATTAATTCTCCAATTAAACCTTCTGTGCCATCACTACCAATAATAAAGTTTTCTATTTCAGTATCATCCATGTGTGGTAAGAATTTTTGCAAATACATTTTTAAACCTTCTTTGTCTCTCTTTCTGTACATATCTACAACTTCTAATAGACCCTTATACATTTCAGGATCTCTTGTTGCCATTTCTTCAAATGCTTGTTTACCAAATATTTTTTGTAAAAATTTTTTACCTGTACCAAATTTCAAACCAATACGACCACCTGTTGCAAAGTCTTCTGGTGGATCAAATTTCTTTTTAGATAAACCTGTGTACGCTTGATCGTATAAATCTATTTTTTGTTTTGTAGGAAGATCATCGTAGACTAATCCCATACGCTCTGCTAAATTTTCTGCAACTAAATCTGCATCAACTTTTCTATCACCAGAAAATCCTGGTGATGCATCGTCGATTGCTTCGTTTAACATTGTCTGTCTTTGTTTTATTTTAGCAATATTTTTTTTGTTTTCTCCTTCAATTACATTTTTCAAATACTCTTCTGGAGTTTGTACTGGTGCTGCAATATCTTCTGGTCCACCTCTACTTCCTGGTGGTGGTAGATCGTCATCGATTACTTTACCACCCATAATCTTAGATCCCTTTGGTATTTCTTTACCTTCTAGATCAAATACTTTTGCTGACTCTGATTTTCTAATACCACCTTGTGCAGCTTCTGCTTTTTCCATAGCTTTAATCTGATTAATAAGAGTTAATAATTGATTTTCACTAGTAATAGAGTCTGGATTAATACCTCTACGCATCAATAGCTCCTGCATCATCGCTGTTTGAAAATCTACTTTTTTAGGATCAGATAATGTAATCATGATGCCGTCATCAGAACGACCAGCTACTCTTTTTGCAATATAGTTTCTGATAAATTTATTTATCGGGTTTATCATTAATAATAATTCCTTTTACGTTGCTCTGTTTTTTCATCTACGTAATCTTCAGGGTGATTTAGTAAACCACCTTGTCTGAATCGCATGATAGCTTGAGTTGTTGAGTCCACAAGGTCATCATGATCTCCATACGGAAATGCAGCGCATTCTTCTATAACATCATCTGCAAATTTCTGCTCCGGAGCCCATATCATACCAGATTCGAACAAAGGTGCAACTGAATTAACTCTGGCGTGCTTGTCGTTTCCTTTACTTGGTGTAAAGTTCATTACCGGCACATCCATTTTTCTAAGCTCATAAGTTAATGGTAAACCACTAGCTTTAGCTTCAATAATAACAGACTCGGGCATCCAATATTTATATTGCTCTAAGGCAAGTCTTCGAAGTTCTGGAAACTCATATCGTCCTTTGATAGCATCTAACAATATCAAGTTTGCTCCTGAGTCCTCATCAGGATAAAAAATACCCCATGTCGTAATAGCAGAATAGTCTGCTGTTTCCTTTTTTAAGAATGCAGTATCATAACTTTGTATTACGTGATGTAGAGTTGGAATATTATCATGATCCCATACACGCCACCACTCACGTTTTAATATTGCTCCTTCTTCAGCTGTCGGGTTTTGCATCCACTGTGCATTCCATTTACCCGTGGGCAGTGTTGCTTGGACCTTCTCTAATTCATCAAGTTTCCAATACTCAGGCCATACAGGTTTTTGGTTTTTTGATCCGTGGTCCATGATTGCCGGAAACTCGACCACGTGCCATTGATCAGCTTTAACTTCTTTTTGATTGTTTATTAGTTTTGCTGTCAAATCTTTGTTAGACCATCTAGTCATAACGAGCACGATCTTACCACCAGGTTGCAAACGCTGACGTGGACCTGATGTATACCACTCGTACGCTGACTCTAATGCTGTAGGGGACATTGCATCTTGCTCTGAGTGTGGGTCATCAATGATTAATAAATCCGCACCACGACCCGTGATCGCACCACCAACACCAGCTGCGAAGTATTCACCGCCCTGTGATGTCTCCCAACGTCCTGCTGCTTTACTATCTTCTTGTAGAGTTGTTTTAAAAATTTTTGCATAATCTTCTGAGTCAATCAAGTTTTTTGCTTTACGACCAAACCTTATTGCAAGTTCACCCGTGTGCGTTGCTTGAATAATTTTTAATCTTGGCTCACGGCCCACCATCCATGCTGGCAGAAGGTAAGATGCAAACTCAGACTTCGTGTGTCTTGGTGGCATGTTAACGATCAAACGATTTATTTCACCAGTTGCAAGTTGATTAAATTTTTCTGCTATGTGCCTGTGGTGGGACCCCTCTATAAAATCTGGCCATACACATTTTACAAAGGACAAGAAATCATCTTTTGCTTTATTTTGAATTTGTTTTTCAGCATGCATAACTTGAAGTTGCTTAAACTTCTTACGGACATCGGAGGGTAGTTTACTTATATCTATATTTTGTAAATCCATAAAAATTTTTTAAAAAATTTTTTGCATCTTTATTAAGATGTTCAACATGTTTTTACCAGCTATAACTCTGTAAATCAAGCAATACAACCTGAAGTAGTGGGACCCCTTTGTACAAAAAAGGGGGGATGGGTCTGCGATACAACCTATAATTGAGATGTGATTGGGACCACTATGAGATGTGCCGTGGCCCGTTAGGGCCACGGCTAGATGACTAGTCTAACAGAATCATATAAGCCTCAGCATTAAGCCTACTGAATTTGCTTAAACCTTTTTGCATTGTTTTATAGTCCTCATCAATTTCTGCCTCTTTGATTTCTACATACAATTTGTGTTCTTCTGGTGTTAGCATTGCTGACTGACCTGAATAAGGATTAGTTGTCTTGATTAGTTCCATGCTGCCTCCACTACTCCACCGTTTGTGGCTTTGTTAAGTGCCTCCAGATATTCTGTTTCTGTCATCATTAAATGACTTGTACAAAATGCATGCTTGTCAGCCTGCAATCCTGGTTGAAGTAAATAATCAACCGCTCTATCTAAAATGTATTGTCGTTTAGATCCACCTGGTTGATATTCTTTTTTTAATGTTGTTGTCATATTATACCTTTCTGTTATAGGATTATCCTACTCTATTTCGGTCCTGTTGTCAACCCTTTGTATTGAATGACTTGGACCGTAAACATTGCCTGTTTCTACCTTAGCAAATCCTCCTGTCTCTCGTCTGTGTCTTATAAATTCAATCGGTCTACCTTGTTCAATGTGTTCCATATGCTCATCTAACCAAAGGCTCTCGCAATTAGTACTACAAAAATATTTACCTCGTTCACAATAACTATCTGCGTCCCTAGTAAATAATGCATATCTTCCACGAATTACTCCACGAGATTTTAAAAACCTGTCTTGTGTAACTCTTTCATGACACATTGGTCCTTGACAAAAATGTTTATTTGGCATTTGGTAATCCCTCCAACATTGACATCACTCCACCAAATAAAAGTAAAACTGCAACAATCCAATGAGATGAGTGAAAAAAAGTTATTAGTCCAAGTTGGGCTAGTATCAGCCCAACTAAAATCATTGTTAATTTCATTAGTGCCTCACTTTCCAACTTGTGGTTGCTGTTCTATATCCGTGACTGTCTAGGTCATAATAAACATAATAAGGAACACCTTGCTTTGATGTGCCATAACGAGATTTCTCGTCATGCTTACCTTGTCTTGTTATGTGTTTTTTGTGCTTAGCAGCCCAATAAGTTATATAAAATGTTTTAGTCATGTTATTTCTTCTTTCTGTTATAGGACTATCCTATATTATAGGATAGCCCTTGTCAAGTCTAATTTAGACTTTCTTCATATTGTTTTCTTGCCAATATCTTCGCCTCTCTTGTGTTATTTAATTGTTTGTTTTTCATGCCTTTAATCATACTAGCCAAATTACTTGGATTGTAGATAGTTAAGCCTGTTGAGTTAGTTCTAATTAGTTCTGCCTCATCTAATTGAATACCTAACTCATTTGCAAGTTCAATACCCTCACTCAAATACCTGTATGCTTTTAATCCAATTTTTAATTGGTCGCATTGTTTGGTAATCGTATCTATCCATGTTTGGTGTTTAGATACTAAATTTGCTTTTGCAAGTCGCCATTGTTCAAAAACTTCATATTCATTTTTAAAACAGGCAATTGCTCTTGACCTACAATAAGAAGTTCCAATAACATCAAGATAATATGGTGCATTAAAAGTTTTAGTCAACCCTGTATGGTTATCCATATCTCCTTGATAACCATTATGATGTGTACTACCTAGTGCTTTCATACACTCGTCAACGTGCTTTGTCTTATGTGGGTTTTCGTTTTTACCCTCTTGTTGTGCAAAAATATCTGGGTTGCAATTTTTTTCTTTTAACTCCTCACGATAATATGCAAACGCAAATTTTTTGCCCTCGTAATCATGGTACTCACTTCCGTCTAAATTACCAAACAAACCAAAGTCAAAGTGTGATGACGTTTGTTTTTTTTCGCCCTCATCATCAACATCTTCGGAATGTGAAAAGTAAAAGCATTTATCTTTTGCTACAACATCACAAGGACTTCCATATTTATTTTTGAAGTGTCTTAATGTTGAAACATCTTCTGGTGGATATGCTCTTTCAACAACATCTCTTGCAAGTTCACTTGCAATTTTATAATGTTTGTCAACTTCTTCTCTTTGTCTAAGATATGCCTCACGTTCTTGCGTGTTCTCGTTCTCAAAGACATTTTTTATTTTACCGAAACATTTATTTCTTAATTCGGTGTTCATTCTTATTTTACTCATTTTACCTCTTTCTGTTTTTTTTTAATCGGCTCGGTGGGTTTCTTCACTTCGCCCACCGACACCTTTGCAAATTGTATTATTGATGAAGATAATTTTATTTGCATGATTTGTTTTTAACACTTGACAATACTATTGTCAAGGACTATATAGGAGATATTCCCTTTTGTTATTTACGGAATTAAAAACTCAAAATAACGGGACAACTTCTGGTTGTGCTGTACATCACACCGCATCAATGCCGTCTTTGTGCAGTGAACAATCAGAACTGATCCCTGATCACAGGTTGGCTCACTTGTAATAAGCTGTACAGCGTCCTGTGATCTGGGATCAGTCATTATTGACTGTGAATATAAACACTATAACAGGGTGAGTGCGTAAGGGATCCCCGAATGTGAACTGAAATATGGGCGTTCACCTCCCCCGTAGCGTAGTGACTGATCATTATTTGCTGGACCAATTGCCAGTAGACTGCAGGTCCGGTGTGATGAACACCGGCGTCAGTTGGTCCTGCTAATAATTGCCAGTTTAGAATGATTCTAAAGAAGGAAGGGACAAGCAGCAAGCTTCAAGCTTCAAGCTTGACAACTGGTGAAGGATGTTATAGGATGCACTTAGAAAGGAAAACATATGAGTAATTGTTACGATCATAGTATTAAAAAAAATATGCTGTCAACAGTTTACGGCAGCAAGGAAGATCTTAAAAAAGATATCTTAAAAAATTATCAGGAACTGCAGAAGTGGTATGAAGAGCAATGCGAATTGTACAAGCGTCCGCTGGGTGGTGACTTTGATCAATGGTACGAAGAGTATGCTGGTGACACATGGGAGGAGAACAACAAAGATGACTGACAAAGAAAAACTAAAAGAAATTTTAAAATGGTGTAAGATCAACGCTAAGAGATGGGATCCTGATCAACACGACGGCCCGGCAGAATTCAAAGCTATCTGTGATCTTATTGAAGAGAAAGGATATTATAAAAAGGATGAGTAGGCGCCCGGGCTTCCAGAGACAAAAAATTTTAGTTCACCATTGGCGCTGGCTCGAGGCCAACGGCTACAAGCAACAAGCGGCAAGCTGCAAGCGTCAAGCTGCAAGCTTGACAAGACAAAATTATAATGTTATTGTATCCTATAAAATAAAGGAGAAGGAATTATGAAAACAAGTGAAGCATGGCAGCTGGTAGGCGGCCTAAGTAAACCATCAAAAATGCCTGGATGGTCAATAGGTATACCTGCGAAGGAATGCAAAACGGGCGGCAAGCTGCAAGCTGTAAAGGGCTCAGTCTGTTATGACTGTTACGCATTAAAAGGTTGTTACGTGTTCAAGGTTC
>VTLG01010321.1_pt1 | contig 10363 bp, 20 predicted proteins | sample 4694571 | NCBI WGS metagenome assembly VTLG01 (sample SAMN12604809, study PRJNA352737) | marine metagenome | biome: ENVO:00000447; feature: ENVO:00000209|ENVO:00000569|ENVO:01000036; material: ENVO:00002151; isolation source: viral sequences binned using virsorter ... | reverse complement strand
AGAAAGGAAAAAACAAGATGAAAGATAAGATGTATAAAAAAACTTACACTTTAAGTATTCAAGTAGAGCAAAATGATGGTGATACTCAAATTGTTTCTTTAAATGGTAAAAAAGTTGATGAATTAACAGATACTTTTTTATGGAAGGTTGTTGATATGCACCGACACAATTACGTTAATTATCCTGAAGAAAAACCAACGATTGAGGGTGCTTTAAGTGAGATTGTTGAGAGAATACCTGATGCAAAAGATTTACACGATTTATAAAGAGGTTAAAGATGAAAGATAAGGAATATACAAGTGTTGTTAAATTAGAGTTCGGTTGCAATAATTTTGAGGCAAATTCTAAAAAAGAATATATCCAAAAGGTTAAGAATTCATTTAAGGAAGAATTTAATATTCACTTAACCAATAAAGAAATAACAGAAATAGAGAGGTTAGATGAAAATAATAAATAAACTAACAGACATTTATACTGATTGGATAGATAAAAACAGACTAGAAAATGCTAGTGCTGACGAGGTATTAATGGGAACACCGAATCTTACAGATAAGCAAAAAGAGTGGTTGAAAGAGTTTATTGAGGTTTGGGATAAGGGCAATGATGTTGAGAGTTGGTTAGATAAAAATGAGGTTAAAGATGATAGATATAAATAAAAATGGTGTGTTTCTAACACCTAATAAATGGTCTTATGAAGAAAGAAGATTACATATTTTCAATGGTACTCGGTTTTTTGAGAAGAACTACTCAAAATGGGCGACAATAGAGGTGGATAAGTTTGAGGATATAGACATAATAGAAACACTTGGAAAACTTAAAAGAATGGAAGATATAGTATCTGCGTCTTACCGACTTGAAAAGAGTGAAGATTATCTAGTACAATTTTTTAATGACACACACTACATTGACGCAGAAGATACTCATTATGAGTATTGGTGGGGGGATAAATCTTTAAAGAGAAAAGCCAAAGATGAGGGGGAAGATGAAATGGAATATTTTTTGAAAAAACAAGGATATGATGGAGTACCTTATGAGGTTAAATATACAGCAGTTATTTCTAAAAAAGACTATAAGAAATTGAAAGAGGTTAAAGATGAAAGATAAGAAAATACAGAAGATTAATGTAATAATAACTTTTGACGACAATAGAGAGCAAGATTGGTTTGATATTTGGATTGATAAGAAAGTTTATCCAAGAGTGTTAGAAGAAGAAAGTAGTCTTGTGCGACATCTTTTAGAGGGACTTAAAAAGAAGAAAAATGTTTGTAAAATATCTCTTTGTTTTATAGGCGAATTGCTTGGATTAGCTTGTTATAAATCTATTCACGATAGAAATGGTAAGTATTATAAAGACGACATAAGAAAACTATTGTATTCTAAAAATTAAACCTACTCGCCTGTCGCTTGTGGTTTCGCTTGTCGCCTGTGCCTTGTGAGATATAGATATAGATATATTCTTGGTGGGTTTTTCTTTTTCTTCTAATATTATTTAATATTAAAGGTTTTCTTAAATGCTTTTCTTCTTTCTTTTAGAATTTTTTTAGCATTTTCAAGTCTTTCATTATCTTCATCAGTATTTAAAAAACTTGATATTGGTAGGCTTAATGCTTTAATCATTACTTTTAATGACCAAGTTGGACTTTTTCTTAATGTTTCAATGTTCATTGTGTTTTTTCCTTTCTATGCTCTTTTTAGTTGTTGCTCTTGATATAATTCCCAATTAACAAGCGATATATAATCAAGATTAGCAAGATATTCTATATTTTCATCTTGCCAAGCCTTTAATATTTTGTCTTTGTAGTTTTCAACAACTGATTGAGCATAAATACAAGATTTTTTAATATTCAATAAATCTTTAACTTTGTATTTATTGGGAGTCAGTAGGTTTTCTGCAATATGTTTTACAGTAAACAATCTTGCACAATCATTAATAGGTGCAGAATTTTTATGATGTTCTGCCCAATCTCCAGACCTATGTTGTTTTTCATCTTTTCTATTCATATTGAATAAATCATCTCTATATGGTGTCCAAGTGATATTGCTCAAAATGTATAAACTAGAATATGCTTTGTTTATTCTTTTAACTATTTCTTTCTGTTCTTTGTTCATTGTATTTTTTCTTTTCTTGAAATGATTTCATTTTTAGTCTTTTCAATCATTTCTTGTTTAGAGTGAAACATGAATTTCATTTTAAAGCTATCATCACTATTCAAATCATATCCATGAACACAAATTAAACTAGGATATATTTCAAAATAATATCCATAGTCTCTATAGTATTTGGTCTTTGTTGTTTTTAATGGTTGATTAAACATATTATTCTTCTTTCTATGTAATACTCTACATATATTTAAATGCTTTGCAAGTCTTTTTGTACTCTAAAAATGGTTGATTATTTCAGCATATAATTTTGTTTATTAATTCAATTAAAACAAGAGTTTTATTGCTTTTTAGAATTATTCTAAACTAAAGTAATACAAAGTTATTTCTAACAAGAGCATAGCCTCTTGCTTCTTGCTAAACTTAATGAAAAACTTGATACAAGATACAAGTCGCTTGTGCCTTTTTAAATGGAATTTTTCGCCTGTGCTTTCGCCTGTGCCTTTTTTAATGAAATTTTTCGCCTGTGCGTTGCCAGATAAATATAAATATATATATTTCTGGAATTTTTATTAGATCCAGCTATTTATTATATTTATTAATTTTTTTTTATTTATTAGATCCAGCTATTTTTTCATATATTGACTTTTTTTTAGTTTTAATTTATTACTTATAGGACTTTATAAGATTAAATAAGAATTAAATAAATTAATTCAAGTCTTATAATTAATAATAAGGACAATATGACAGTAATGAAACCAATGCGAAGTAATGAACTTGAGCATTATAAATCGGGTGTTGACTCTAATTTCAGATCTAAAGCAACGTCAATAGATACTGAAATAAATCAACAGGCTCAGGAATTAGCGGATAAGAAAAAACCCACATTCGCTAAAATACTGAAAGTTGATAAAAAGTTATCAAATTTAATAGAAGCGGAAAAAAAATATAAGGCTTATATTAAAAATAAAGATAACGTTGAAGATCAACTAGCAAACCAAGTTAGAAAAAATGCTAAAATAGTTGAAGATCATCTAACTAGAATCGGTAATGTTAGGGCTTGGAATCGTGAGTCTTTTGGTGGGTATGAGATAAAAGATATAAACGACCAACCAAGCACTTATTTTTTTGATAGGTTGGATAGTGCTTGTTTTGATGAGTCTGAAAAACACGTTAAGAAAAACCACAAATTAAGATGGGAACTTCAAGCTAAAAAAGATTATTGCTTGAATATCTTGCATAGTGGAGCAGATATTAACAGTATATTAAAAGAATTAGTATCTGGATATAAAAGTGCTGGTATTGTTTATAATATACCAAAATCTTTATTAATGTTGCCCTCTAAATAAACCTAGTTTCTAGCCCTTTGAAAAAAGGGCTAGATTACTCAAAATGAGCATTTGACATATCCTATTGAATATGCAGAATATCCTATAATAAACAATGGAGAAAAAATGGAAAATGAAGAAAAAGATTTATTAAGAGAGTTAGAACTTAATAAATTTGTAGATAATAAGTCTTTTAATGAAACTTTAGATTTCAATCAACAATTTATTGAAAATGGTTCTGAAGAATTTAAACAAGAAGTAGAATATCAGGACTTTTTGCAAAATCATTGGGGGAAAAAATGAATAAAGAACTATTAATCTTAATACTTGCACCAATTATAGTTTTTATCTGGTTATGGTATCAAGATAAAAGACAAGCTCAAAAACTATCGGACAGGCTACACAATGCAGAAAACAATATAACGAGGTTAAAAAATGAAAGATAAAATAAACCATAAGTCAAGATCCTATTCACAAGCTACAAATTGGAAGTATTATATTGAGGCTTGTATAAAAACAGGGCTTGAAAGTCCAACACCTTATAAAGTTATTCCATATAAAAATGGAATAGGCATTAAAGAAACAAAGTTTATTAAACCTATTAAATAACAGCTAACCGAGTCCCCTTGTACCCTGCCACGTTTTACACGTGGCAGGGTTTTTTTACATCTATGAGTGCAACCTGTGGTTGCACCTGAATTTTGCACGTTGGGACCTTGATAGAGGTCCCAACAAGATATAAGAGTTTAACATCTATATATTGTTTAATCCTTACTGTTAGAAAAGAATTATTATTATTAGTCTATATAGTCGGATTTGGAGGGTTAGGGTCTTATAAACCATTATGAAAAGGGACCCCTTAAACCGCCTTGATTTATACTAAAATACGATATAAATTCCTAAAAATTAGAATTAACATTGGAAAAAATTTCAAAAAAAATTTTTCAAAATGCAAATAGACATAGAAAAAATTAAAAAATTACCTATAGACGTAAGAAAAGACTTCATGAAGATGTACCTGAAGTTGAACGAAAAGAAGAAGGTTTCTAGGATACAATCTGATTTTCTAAGTTTCGTGAAGCATATGTGGCCTGATTTTATACAAGGACCCCATCATAAAATTGTAGCTAAGAAATTTAATGATATGTCAATCGGCAAAAGTAAAAGAATCATTATTAACATGCCACCAAGACATACCAAGTCCGAGTTCGCTAGCTCCTTGCTGCCCGCCTGGATGATCGGGAGGAATCCTAAACTTAAAATTATTATGACCACCCACACCGGAGAACTAGCTATACGTTTCGGTCGTAAAGCAAAAACTTTAATTGACAGTCCAGAGTATCAAGAAGTATTTCAAACAAGACTCAGAGAGGACAGTCAGGCAGCTGGTCGCTGGGAAACTGCCCAGGGCGGCGAGTATTTCGCAGCGGGTGTTGGCGGAGCGATCACTGGTCGGGGCGCTGACTTATTAATTATAGACGATCCTCACTCGGAGCAAGACGCTTTGAACATGCCCGCCTTAGAACGAGCTTACGAGTGGTACACGTCAGGTCCAAGACAACGTTTGCAGCCTGGCGGACAAATTGTTTGCGTTATGACCAGGTGGAATACAAAAGATTTAACAGGGATGCTCATGCGGCATCAAAAGGAGGCAAAGTCGGATCAGTGGGAACTCATTGAGTTTCCGGCGATTATGCCGAGTGGTAAACCAGTATGGCCGGAATACTGGAAGCTAGACGAGCTAGAAACCGTCAAAGCTTCGTTATCACTGGGCAAATGGAATGCGCAGTGGATGCAAAATCCAACTTCTGAAGAAGGCGCAATCATTAAACGAGAATGGTGGAAGAAGTGGGACAAAGACCTCATGCCGAGGCTAGAACACATCATTCAAAGCTACGACACAGCTTTCATGAAAAAGGAAACAGCGGACTATAGCGCCATTACCACTTGGGGAGTCTTTAGAGAAAATGAGGACAGGCCACCTAATTTAATTTTAATGGATGCTATTAAAGGAAGATACGAGTTTCCCGAACTTAGAAGACGAGCACTGGAACAATACAAGTACTGGGAGCCAGAAACCGTTTTGATTGAAGCAAAGGCATCTGGACTGCCATTAACCTATGAACTAAGAAATATGGGAATACCCGTTGTTACCTTTACACCGAGCAAAGGAAATGATAAGCATGCAAGAGTAAACTCGGTGGCACCGCTATTTGAAAGCGGAACCATATGGGCGCCCACTCACAAAGGGTTTGCACAGGAAGTCATAGAGGAATGCGCAGCGTTCCCTTATGGCGATCATGACGATTTAGTTGACAGTATGACTCAAGCTGTTATGAGATTTAGACAAGGTGGACTGATACCTCACCCTGAAGATTATAAGGAAGAGAAAATTATTAAAGGAAGACCGGTGTACTATTAATGGTTAAAAAGTTGACAACAACTATCCCTCCATTAAAAGGCCCTGTTTCTCGAGGCTTGAATATTGGTTACAAAAAGGATAGAAGTGTGTTAATATCGGAGAAAATAAATGGCAGAAATAGACAAAGCTTTACCGAACGTAAAGCAAACAATAAACGTACCTAGTCCTCAAGACGTTGAAATCGCTGAACAAGAAGAATTAAACAAGCAGCAAGAAGCGGGCCAACCCGTTGAAACAACGGAAAACGAAGATGGTTCGGTTGATATAAATTTTGATCCAAAAGCGGGAAGTCCTGGAGAAGACGAAGGACACTTTGCCAATTTAGCAGAACTATTGCCTGATAATGTTTTAGATCCATTAGGTAGCACCCTTTACAGTAATTACGACGACTATAAAAATTCCAGAAGAGAATGGGAAAAATCTTACACGAATGGTTTAGATTTATTAGGTTTTAATTATGATAATAGAACAGAGCCCTTTAAAGGAGCATCTGGTGCAACGCACCCAGTTTTAGCTGAAGCGGTTACGCAGTTTCAAGCACTAGCTTATAAAGAATTATTACCCGCAGCAGGCCCCGTTAGAACTCAGGTTATTGGAATGCCGTCTCCAGACAAGGAGCAGCAAGCAATTAGAGTTAAAGAATTTATGAATTATCAAGTTATGACAGAAATGAAAGAATACGATGCAGAATTTGACCAAATGTTATTTTACTTACCCTTAGCAGGCTCTGCTTTTAAAAAAGTTTATTATGATGAAATTATGCAAAGAGCAGTTTCTAAATTTGTTCCTGCGGATGATTTAGTGGTTCCTTATACAGCGACCTCTCTGGATGATTGCGAATCAGTTATTCATATGGTTAGAATGACAGAAAACGAATTAAGAAAACAACAAGTGGGCGGGTTTTATAGAGACATAGAACTTAATCCAAGTTACATAAATGAAACTGAATCAGAGAAAAAAGAAAGATCTTTAGAAGGTGTTTCACGTGGAAGAGACGACAGAATGTATACAATCTTAGAATGCCACGTAAATTTAGACTTAGAAGGCTTTGAAGATGTGGGTCAAGACGGAGAACCTACAGGAATTAAACTGCCTTACATTATAACTATTGAAGATGGCACAAGAAAAATTTTATCAATTAGAAGAAACTATGAAGTAGGAGATCAATTAAAAAATAAAATAAATTATTTTGTTCACTTTAAATTTTTACCAGGACTAGGTTTTTATGGTTTTGGTTTAATTCACATGATTGGTGGACTATCAAGAACAGCAACGGCAGCCTTAAGACAGCTCCTTGATGCGGGCACCTTGTCGAACTTACCCGCTGGATTTAAAATGCGTGGAATTAAAATGAGGGATGAAGCACAGTCAATTCAACCTGGAGAATTTAGAGATGTAGACGCTCCTGGTGGAAATTTAAAGGATGCTTTTATGATGCTTCCATTTAAGGAACCCTCACAAACTTTATTACAATTAATGGGGGTCGTAGTTCAAGCAGGACAAAGATTCGCATCCATTGCGGACCTGCAAGTAGGCGATGGGAATCAACAAGCAGCAGTGGGTACGACCGTAGCTCTGTTGGAAAGAGGATCACGCGTTATGTCCGCTATTCACAAAAGACTATATGCTGCGATGAAAAAAGAATTTAGCTTATTAGCAAGAGTTTTCAAATTATATCTACCTCCGGTATATCCATACGATGTAGTGGGTGGTCAAAGACAAATCATGCAAACTGATTTTGATGACAGAGTAGATGTATTGCCAGTTGCAGATCCAAATATATTTTCTCAAACACAGCGAATATCTCTCGCCCAAACGGAATTGCAATTGGCAACCTCAAATCCACAACTTCATAATCAATACGAAGTGTATCGAAACATGTATGAAGCACTAGGAGTAAAAGATATTGACCTAATTTTAAAAAAACCACCTAAACCAGTGCCAAAAGACCCTGCATTAGAGCATATTGATGCTTTAGCAGGACAACCTTTTCAAGCTTTTCCCGGACAAGATCACAGAGCACACATTACGGCGCATTTAAACTTTTTAGCGACTAATTTAGTTAGAAATGCGCCAATGGTGGGTGGTGCAATTGAGAAAAACTGTCTAGAACACATTTCTTTGATGGCACAAGAGCAAATTGAACTGGAATTTAGAGAAGAATTGCAACAATTAGGACAAATGATGCAAATGTTGCAGAATCCACAGGCTGCTCAACAAAATCCTAACTTGCAAAATCAGGTACAACTGATACAAAACAAAATTGAATCAAGAAAAGCGGTTTTAATTGCGGAAATGATGGAAGAATTTAAAAATGAAGAGAAAAAGATCACTTCTCAATTTGATCATGACCCTATTGCTAAATTAAGAGCAAGAGAATTGGATATTAGAGCTATGGATAATGAAGCAAAAAGAAAAGAAGCAGAGCAAAAAATTAATATTGATCGTATGAGAGCAATGATGAATCAAACTAATGTTGAAGAAAAAATGGATCAAAATGAAGATTTAGCTGAATTAAGAGCTGAAACTTCACTTGAAAAACAAGAAATGGCGAACGAAAATAGATTAACGCTCGCTAGAATGAAACCAAAAACAAATGGGAGGACATAATGGCTTGGAAAGGCTACGCACCGTACAAACAAAAGACGATCCCTACTCCTGACGTTCAAAAAAACGATAGTGTTGGAAATATACACGTTGAGAAGGTCAGTACATCAGTAGAAAAAGGTAAGGATAATAATCCTGTAACAGGATCTCGTGCGGCTAGAAAACAAAAACCAGTAACTTGGAGTTAGTATGTGGTTTAGTGCAATTAAACTTGCTTTAAACGCAGGAAGTCACATTTACAAAAAGCGCCAGGAAACTAAAATGGCTATGGCTGATGCGCAGCACATGCACGCGCAGAAGATGGCTCGTGGCGAGGAAACTTACCAGGGCAAGCTCCTTGAAGCCCGTCAAAACGACTACAAGGACGAGGTCGTTTTAGCGATTCTCACATTGCCCATCGTAATTTTGGCCTGGGGAGTCTGGTCGGACGATCCGGCGGCGATGGAGAAGATAAAAATGTTCTTCGAGCATTTCTCGGCATTGCCAAGTTGGTTTACGAATTTATGGATACTTGTATGTGCGTCAATTTTTGGTATAAAGGGAACACAAATATTTAGAAACGGCGGTAAAAAATAATGGCAAATAAATCAGAAAAAGAAAAGAAAAGAGCATTAAAAAGTCAAAAAAAAACCTATGAGGCAATTACAGGTTTTTTTGATAAAGTTACATTTGGATTAAGTACACCTAAAAAGAATGGCTATTCAAAAAAAAGACCTCAAGGCGGTTGGAAAGATTAATTAAATAAGGTAGACAAGAAGTAATAAAAATTATATAAATATATAAGGAGAAAAAAATGGGAGACATATCAATAAAAGGAAGAAGCAAACTTCTAGGTGGTGGAAGAGTTGGTTTTAAAAGTGGTGGAAGAGCTGGTTTTAAAAGTGGTGGAAGAACTGGTTTTAAAAGTGGCTCTAATTATGTACCTGATGTAGCTAAAAGTGCACAACATCCACATTCAAAACTTAAAACACAAAAAGAGTATAAGAAAATAACTGATAGTGCAGAATATAAAAAAGCTGACTATAAGAAAAAGACTGAGATGCTTGGTGGTAAAGTTTATCATTCTTCAGGCGGAAGAGCTGGTTTAAAAGATGGAGGTAGAACTGGAAAACAATTCGGCGGACCATTAGCTAGACAATCACTCGCTAGACCAGGTGTTATGCCTACTAGACCGATTGGTTTAAAAGATGGAGGCAGAACTGGTTTTAAAAAAGGTACAAAAGCATCAGATAGACACCCACCAGCCGCTCCTTTCAGTGTTAGAAGAGATACAGAGGCTTTAATAGGTAAAGGTAATCTAGCAGAAAAAATTATTAAATTTGGTGAAGCGTTTAATAAAAAACAAAAAGCAAAATGGGAAAAGAAAAAAGCAACTAAGCAAATGAAAAAAAGAGCGAAGAAACTAACCGCATACGAAGGAATTACGTAAAATAAATAATGCCTTTTAAATCAGAAAAACAAAGGCGATTTATGCACGCTAACCATCCTGAAATCGCAAAAAGATGGGAGAAAGAGTATAAAGAAGGTGGAAGAGTAAAACTTAACGAAGGTGGCTATATTGGACCAAGCATTAAAGCTGAATATGGCGGAGTTAAATTATCCAATCCATACAATAAGAAATATTATAAAGGATTAGTATAGGTGGATCCATTATCCATTGTAGCAAAGTTACAAAAAATTATGCAAGACAATCTCCAGAGAATTGGAGACACACTCATTAGTGGGGGTGTTGACAATATGGAGAAATACCAGTATATGTTAGGACAGGCACGTACATACCAGTACTTGCTTCAGGAAATCTCTAACCTGCTAAAATCGAAGGAGCAAAAAGATGACAAAGGAAACGTTATTGACCTTGGAAAAGGAAGTCCCAAAACATAAAAATGCTTTGGAACAAAAATATCAA
>VTLG01008616.1_pt1 | contig 10364 bp, 17 predicted proteins | sample 4694571 | NCBI WGS metagenome assembly VTLG01 (sample SAMN12604809, study PRJNA352737) | marine metagenome | biome: ENVO:00000447; feature: ENVO:00000209|ENVO:00000569|ENVO:01000036; material: ENVO:00002151; isolation source: viral sequences binned using virsorter ... | reverse complement strand
ACATCAACACAAATTGATAAAGCAAAAGCAGATTATAAAGCAGCTTATGAAGCAGGTGATACTGATAAACTTCTTGAAGCGCAAGAGATAATGAATGAAGCTTATGCTGATAAAGCATATGTTGAAAATTATGTTCCTACGAGGGTTAAACAACCTACTCAGGAGCAACAATATCAACAAAATATGCAACAAATTCCACAACAACCTACTGAACAACCACAACTTGATCCTGCTGCTATAGAATACATTAGGAACAATGATTGGTTTGAAAAAGAAGGCAATGAGGATATGACTGCTTTAGCCTATGGTATGCATGCTAAATTAGTCAGACAAGGGGTCGATCCCATAAGGGATTCAGATCAATATTATGGTGAAATTGATAAAGCCGTAAAAGGAAAATTTCCGGAACGTTTTAATGGGTCGAATACTGCAACGACTCATACACCTTCGACTGTGGTAGCACCTGCTAATAGAGCAGGTACAAAACAGCGCACAGTGCAGTTAACTAGGACACAAGTTGACCTCGCAAGGAGACTTGGACTTACACCGGAGCAATATGCAACTCAATTTATGAAGGAGTTAAAAAAGTAATGGATAAGTTAGAAGAAAAGCGCACTCCACGCTCATTGGAGACTAGAGAAAAAGATGAGCGAAGTAAACCTTGGACACCTCCAAACTTACTTCCTGATCCTACACCTGAACCCGGTTATGTTTATCGTTGGATTCGTACTGCTGCTGCAGGACAATCTGATAATATAAATGTATCTACAAGGCTCAGAGAAGGTTGGGAACCAGTAAGAGCAGAGGATCATCCTGAAGTAAACATTGTTACAGATTCGGATTCTAAATATCCAAACTGTATTGAAGTAGGTGGACTTCTTTTATGTAAAGCACTAGAAGAAGAAGTAGCTAAGCGTAGAGAGTATTATCAAAACTTAGCAACTCAACAGATGGGTGCTGTAGATTCAAACTATATGAAAGAAGAAAATCCTGCTATGCCTATGTTTAAGGAAAAAAAGACTAAGGTTACTTTTGGGAGAGGTGGTCAATAATATTGATACCTCATAATTAATTATATTAAGGATAATAAATGAGTAGTTCAGCAACACCTTATGGTGCTAGACCTGTTGGTACGTTAAGTGCGAGTGGTTCTTTTACTTCTAAGATGCGTCACTATCAAATAGCTAGTGGCTACGCAACATCTATATTCTTTGGTGATTTTGTTAAGCTAGTTACTGCCGGTACTGTTGAAAAAGACACTGGTACAACTGCTTGCACACCAATTGGAATATTTATGGGATGTTCATATACTGATCCTAATACAAACCAGAAAACGTTTAACCAAATGTGGACTGCTTCTATTGCAGCTTCTGATGCTTATGCATATGTTATTGATGATCCAAATATCATCTTTGAAATGCAAGCTGATGGCTCTGCAGCACAAGCTACTTTAGGAACTAACTGTGCGGTTGTTCAAACAGCAGGTTCTACCACAATAGGTACTAGCAAAAACGCAGTAGATATATCAACTTCTGCAGCTACAACAGCAACACTTCCTGTAAGGATTATTGATGTTGTACAAACACCTAGCAATGCATGGGGTGACTCATACACTGATATAGTTGTTAAGTTTAATGCTGGACACCTAATGGATAACACGACTGGAATTTAAACTGGAGTAATATAAATGGCAATTTCAAGAGCGCAGCTACTGAAAGAACTTCTACCCGGTTTGAACGCTTTGTTTGGGTTAGAATATGATAAGTACGAGAATGAGCATGCTGAAATTTACGAAACTGAATCTTCTGATCGATCTTTCGAGGAAGAAGTTAAGTTAAGTGGATTTGGCGAGGCTCCTGTTAAAGATGAAGGCTCAGCTATCAGTTATGATAATGCGCAAGAATCTTTTACTGCACGATATAACCATGAAACTATTGCTATGGGCTTTAGTATTACAGAAGAAGCTATGGAGGATAACCTCTATGACTCTCTTTCTGCTAGATACACAAAAGCTTTGGCAAGAAGTATGGCTTATACCAAACAAGTAAAAGCTGTTAATCCTTTTAACCAAGGATTTTCAGGTGGCTCATATAATTCTGGCGATGGAGTAGATTTTTTCTCAACCTCACACCCGTTGGTGTCAGGTGGAACAAATAGTAACACTCCTAGTACACAAGCAGACCTTAACGAAACTTCGTTAGAAAATGCTGTGATTCAAATCGCTGGATGGACAGATGAACGAGGACTCCTAATTGCAGCGAGACCACGTAAACTGATTGTACCGCCTAATGGCATGTTTACTGCTACCCGTATCCTAGAGTCTGATCTCAGACCGGCAACAGCCGATAATGATGTAAATGCTATGAAAATGAATGGCACTATCCCTGAAGGATATGCTGTCAATCATTTCTTGACAGATACAAATGCATGGTTTCTAATTACTGATGTACCTAATGGATTAAAACACTTTACGCGTACACCATTAGAAACTAGCATGGATGGAGACTTTGATACTGGTAATGTGAGGTATAAAGCGAGAGAAAGATATTCTTTTGGAGTATCTGATCCGCTTGGAGCCTTTGGTTCTTCGGGATCATCGTAAACTTTTAAGTTAGCATAATGGAACCTGTGATGGGGGGGTTTCTTACTCAACCCCCATTAACTTTATCTAGGAGTAAATTGTCCTATAGACTGACCTAGCAGACAAGCCAAGACGATAGGACTTATTTTTTCAGGAGAAAAAATTATGGCAAAATCAACCTTTTCAGGTCCAGTTAGATCACTGGCTGGATTTATTTCAGCAGGCAATGCTTCAGTAGTAAGCCTAACTGCTGATACAACACTTACAGTTGCTTCTCATGCAGGAAAAGTGCTTTTATGTAATGATGCAGATGGTAAATTTACATTGCCTTCTATTGTTGCTACAACACCTGATGATGCAACTGACCCAAATCAATTAAACAATCTAGGTGCTACATTTACTTTTATAGTAGAAACTGCTGCAACAGATATGGATATATTAACTGACGGAACTGATAAGTTCGTTGGCGGTGTAGCTATTGGTATTACTAATGCTGCTGGAAAAACTTTTATATCTGGAGCAAGTAATGATGTAGTTACAATGAATGGTACTACTAAAGGTGGACTAGCTGGTAGTGTTGTTATATGTACAGCTATGGCTTCTGCTAAGTATTCAATACAAGGCAGAATACTAGGATCAGGCACTTTAGTTACTCCATTTGCTGACGCATAAGGAGAATTAATATGGCTGATGCAGTTACATCACAAACGATACTTGATGATGGTGGCAAAAACCTAATAATGAAATTTACAAATATTAGCGATGGTACTGGAGAAAGTGCTGTCGCTAAAATTGACGTTTCAGCTTTAACAAAGAGCGCAGTTACAGGACAAGCTTGTAGCAGAGTTGTGTTAAATAAAATATGGTTTAGTAATGTTGGAATGGGATTTAGCTTATATTGGAATGCTAGTTCTAATCAATTCATTATGCAAGCACCTAAAGATTGGACAGATACTTGGGATTTCACAGAAAGTAGTATGACCCTACCCGGAATACCTAATAATGCAGGAAGTGGAGTTAATGGTGATTTGCTATTAACTACTAATGATCACAGTAGTGGTGATACATACAGCATTGTTATTTGGGCTAATAAGGGTTACGCAAATCCTAGCTAAAAATGAACGATCAATATCATCCATCTGGTAGATTTGGTGGAGACATGGACAGAAATGAGGTCGAAATGGACCTCAGTAAGTTCATGGACATGGTTCAAGAAATAGGTGCGCTTAAAGAAAAGATAAGAGACCTAGAAGATGTTAAAAACAACAATCCTTATCAGAAGGTTATATTTATAGCACAAGCTATTGACTCATGGAGAATTTTTCCAAGAGCATTTCTATCTGTCTATATGTATCTTTTATACTACACAACATTTTGGTTTATGGAGTTGCCTGAACCTAGCTTTGAACAATCGGGATTAATTTCGATTGTTGTAGGTGCTGGAGCAGCTTGGTTTGGACTTTATGCTGGTACAAGTGGTTCGTCTAAAAGTTTTAAAGGCGAAAAATAATAGTGCGTAAAAAGAAAAGAAATTATCGTAAAGAATATGATAATTATCAAGGCAAGCCTAAACAAAAGAAAAATAGGGCAGCTAGAAATACAAGTAGAGCAAAGTTAAAGAAAACTAGAAAAGTACGTAAAGGTGATGGCAAAGATGTTCATCATAAAGATGGAAATCCTAGAAATAAAAAAAGAAGCAATTTAAAAGTTACTTCTAAACGCAAGAATAGATCGTTTAAACGAACTAAAACAGCTAGAAAGAAAAAATAGGAATGTACGAATATAAATGTGAAATTGATAGGGTTGTAGATGGCGATACAGTTGATGTAGTTATTGATTGTGGTTTTTCTATATTACATAAGGCAAGAGTTCGTATGTACGGCATTGATACACCAGAATCACGCACTAGAGATAAAGATGAAAAGGCTAGAGGATTAATGAGTAAGGATTTTTTAGTTGATATGCTTGAAAAAGGCGATGTAATTATTAAAACCAAAAAAGATAAAAAAGGAAAGTTTGGTCGGATATTGGGCGAACTTCATGTTGGCAATAAAGGGAGAAGCGTAAACATTAATCAATCTTTAATTGATAATTTTCTTGCAGTTGAATACTACGGACAGAGTAAAGAAGAAATAGAAAAAGAACATATAGTAAATAGACAAACATTAATAGCTAAAGGTCTTTTTGATCCTAATAGTGTATGATAAATATTAATAACAAGCGGAGAAAGCTATGCAAACGTTTGCAAATTTTTTAGCATTGATAATGGCAATTATTAGTTGTGCCAGTATTATTGCTGCTGTTACTAAAACCCCTAAAGATGATGTATGGATTGGTAAACTTTATAAGTTAATTGATATTTGTGCATTAAATATAGGTCGTGCAAAAATGAAATCTGGAGATAAATAATGCCAAAAGTTGGAAAAAAACATTTTGAGTATGATGCTGAAGGAATGAAAAAAGCTAAGAATTATTCTAAAAAAACTGGTAAAAAAGTTAAATATGCTGGTGGTGGAATGTTGGAATATGATGGCGGTGGAAAAGTAGATAATGGCGGTAAAGTAGAGATGTACCAAGATCAATTAAGGCGCAAATATGGTTAATAAATGGCTACATCTACTACAAACAACTTCAACTTAGATATAGCTGAAGCTGCAGAAGAAGCATTTGAATTAGCCGGTCTTGAAATGAGAACTGGTTATGACTTGCGTACTGCAAGACGTAGCATTGATCTTATGATGCTTGAGTGGGCTAATAGAGGACTTAATCTTTGGCAAGTAGAGTCAGGCTCTACAACTTTAACTGCTGGAACAGCAACTTATACATTAGATGCAGATACCATAGATTTATTAGAACATCATCTTAGAACAGATGATGGAAATAGCAATTCACAAAGCGATACTGAATTAACTAGAGTATCTTTTTCTACTTATGCTGGAATACCTAATAAATTAGATCAAGGCAGACCTAATGAAATTTTAATTAATAGAAATACAAGTTCAACAACTTTTACTTTATATCCTATTCCAGACAATGCACAAACTTACAAAGTTACATGGTATAGGTTAAGACAAATATATGATGCAGGAACGCCTGCTTCTAATAACTTAGATATTCCTAAATTATTTTTACCTTGTTTAGTTTCAGGTCTTGCTTATTATGTTGCACAAAAAAATCCAGAGGCTTTTCAAAGAGTTCCTTTTTTAAAACAACAATATGAAGAACAGTGGAAACTTGCAGCAGATGAGAATAGAGTAAAAGCTTCAGTTAGATTTGTTCCGGGAGGTTATAGTTAATGGGTAACTATGCAAAAGGAAAATATGCATATGGAATATGCGATAGAACTGGATTTAGATATAAGTTAACTGATTTAAAAAATCAAATTGTAGATCAAAAAAGAAGCGGTTTATTGGTAGGAAAGGATGTTCTTGATAAAGATCAACCACAATATCAATTAGGAAAATTAAAAATAAATGATCCACAAGCTTTAAGAAAACCAAGACCGCAAACAGATTTAGAATCAAGCAGAAGATTATTTGGTTGGAATCCTATTGGGGGATGGAATTCTGCTTATGGTGAATCAAGTTTAAATAACATGATTCTAAAAGGACAAATAGGTAAATTAAATATAACAACAAGCTAATGTCATTTACTTTTACAACATTAAAATCTGCAATACAAGATTATACAGAGAATACAGAGACCACATTTGTTAATGATCTGCCAACTATAATTCAGCAAGCGGAACAAAGAATATTAGATTCTGTTCAGTTGCCAGCATTTAGAAAAAATCAAACGGGAACGTTGACATCTTCTAATTCTTATTTAGCAACGCCAACAGATTTTCTTTATCCTTATTCGTTAGCTGTTTTAGATTCAAGCAGCAACTATACTTTTCTTTTAAATAAAGATGTAAATTTTATAAGAGAAGCTTATCCGTCTTCATCTACAACTGGTTTGCCAGTTCATTATGCACAGTTTGATGATGATTACTTTATTGTTGGACCAGCACCTGATTCGGGATATACAGTAGAATTACATTACTTTTATAGACCTGAATCAATAACGGCTTCTAGTGATGGAACAAGTTGGTTAGGAACAAATGCTCCTGATGCTTTATTGTATGGATGTCTTATTGAAGCATATACATTTATGAAAGGTGAGCCTGACGTAATAACCTTATATGACAAAAGATACAAAGAAGCCTTACAACAATTAATAATTGAAGGTGATGGAAGGAATAGGAAGGATGCTTATCGTAGTGGGCAAGTAAGAATACAAGGTGTATAAGCATGTTAAAAGAACCAATAAAAGAACTTGAAGGCAAGAATGTTGCAATTGTTGCAATGGGTGAAAGTCAATTAGATTACCATCTTGCTGTAGTACATAGTCAAAAATTTGATGAAGTATGGGCAATTAATGCAATGATTGGGGTTATTTATAATCTTGATAGAGCATTTATTATGGACCCTGTTTCACGTTTTTTTGATTCAGAAGATGCAGGAACAATGACTGAGTTAATGCGTGAAGAATTACCTAATGTAAAATATCCTATTTATACTTGTGAACTTGACGATAGAGTTCCAGCATTAGAACTTTATCCTATAGAAGCATTGGTTAAAGATACTCAATGTGGATATATTAATAATACTGTTGCATATTCAATAGCGTTTGCATATTGGAATAAAGTTGCAAGAGTGCAAGTATTTGGTGCAGATTTTACTTATAAACAAAATTTATATTTTGCAGAAATGGGTAGAGGATGTTGTGAATTTTGGTTAGCTAAATGTATGGAAAAAAATATAGAAGTTTCAATAGCTACAAGATCAAATCTATTAGATGCAAATGTTGATACAAAAGATAAATTTTATGGGTATCATCGTTTAAACGATCCAATGGTTTCTTATATAGATGAAACAGGAATGAATGTTTGCAAATGGTCTGATGTTGTAAAACAAAAAGCTGTTCCATATGGAATTTCTGGCAGGGATGATCCTTTGCCATTACCTCCAGAACCGGAGAAATTCTAATGCAAACAGATAAATTTGAAATATCTATTGGTGATTTAGGAGTTAAAACAACTGAAAATAGAGGTCACACAGTAGAAGAAGTTGCTGAAATGGCTACAAATAAACTTGTTTCAGTTGCAGATACTGCACCTGATCAAATTAAAGCACAGGCACATGCTTTTAAAAATACGTGTCATTTTGTTATTGCTTATTATATGCGTGAGGCAATTAAAAACCATATGTGTACAATAGGTAATCAATTAGAATCGCAAGGTCATAAAGACTTAGCGGAAATTATAAGGAGGCTATAATGGCTATAACTCAGGCAATGTGTACTTCATTTAAACAAGAATTATTAGAAGGAGTGCATAATTTTAAAAATTCTGGAGGTAATACCTTCAATTTAGCCCTATATACGAGTTCAGCTACTATGAGTGCTTCTACCACAGCCTATACCACGACCAATGAAGCGTCAGGCACAAACTATACTGCTAAAGGCGGAAGTTTGACTAGAGTTGATCCTAGTACATCAGGAACAACTGCATTTACTGATTTTGCTGATTTGACTTTTGGTACTTGCACAATTACTGCAAGAGGCTGCATGATTTTCAATGACTCAGCTACTGGTGATCCAGCAGTTGCCGTTTTTGATTTTGGTGGAGACAAAACAAGCACAGCAGGTAGTTTTACAATATCTTTTCCAACCGCAGACGCAAGTAACGCTGTTATTAGAATAGCGTAAACCAGTTATGTCTGGTTGGGGTCGATCCACATGGGGTGCTGGTCCTTGGGGTGAACCTGCAATTGTTAGTGTTACAGTTAATGTAACAGGCGTTGCAGGAACAACTGCATTAGGAACAGAAACTGTTAGTTGTGATGCTAATGTCGCAGAAACAGGCGTTTCAGCTACAGGTGGTATTGGCAGTCTAACTGTAACAGGTGTTGCAAATGTTACAGAAACAGGAGTAGCTGGAACAAGTGCACTAGGTTCATTAAGTATATCTGCTGGTGCAACTGTTAGTGAGACAGGAGTAGCAGGAACAGGAGCAATAAACAGTTTAACTGTAACGGGTATTGCTAATCTTTCTGTAACTGGAGTTGCTGGTACTACTGCTTTAGGAACGGAATCAGTAAGCGGTGATGCTAATGTTAGTGAAACAGGGGTAGCTGGTACTGGTGCAATAGGTACAGTTGTTGCAAATGGTGCAGCAATTACAGGCGTTAGCGGTACAGCATCGACTGTTGCTCAAGGCGATGAAACAGTTACTTGTGATGCAAATGTTTATCCAACAGGAATAGCTGCTACAAGTGCATTAGGTACATTAAGCCTTGTAACAAATAATGTTATTTCTGTTACGCAAAGTGCTAGTACAGGTCAAATTGGTGATCTTACTACTCAAGGAAATGCAATAGTTTCTACTACAGGAGTAGAAGCAACAGGACAAATAACATCATTGTTAGTATGGGGTGATGTAGTTCCGGGTCAAACAACAGAATGGAATGATATAAGTAAAACAACTACAAGTTATAGCGAAGTAAGCCCATCACAAACACCAAATTGGGTGGATAAAGTGGCTTAAAAATGATTTAATTTATAAAAAGGATGTTTAAACATGGCAACATATGTAAATGATTTAAGGCTTAAAGAAATCGCTACAGGCGATGAGTCGGGTACTTGGGGAACGAGTACCAATACAAATTTAGAATTAATTGCGGAAGCATGGGGTACTGGTTCAGAAGCCATTACAGGAACAACCCATACAATTACAATGGCAAATGGTACTTCTGATGCAGCCAGAGCCTTTGCTCTAACGCTGACAGGATCAATCACCGCAACCAATACAGTAACTCTTGCACCTAACACAGTTAGTAAGACTTGGGTGATTCAAAACAACGCAGGTTATCAAGTAACCATATCTCAAGGCACAGGCGCAAATGTTGTTATTCCGAATGGCGGAATCAAGATGCTTGTCACCGATGGTGCTGGAGCAGGAGCAGCAGTCACCGATGTATTAGACATGACAGGCGGTACAGGCAATGTTGGACTAGGTTCTGGCTCACTCGGTACAGCAATTACGACAGGAACGGATAACGTAGCCATAGGTGATTCTGCAATGGATGCAGTCACCACAGGATCGGACAATGTTGCAGTGGGCGATGTTGCAATGGGTGTAAACACAACAGGGGCTGGAAATGTCGCAGTGGGAGCAGATTCACTAGATGCTAATACAACGGGTGATTCAAATGTTGCTCTTGGTAAATCTGCGCTTAGTTCAAACACAACAGCAGACAACAACGTTGCTGTTGGAAGGTCAGCTTTATTTACAAATACAACGGGAACATCAAATGTAGCGGTTGGTTATCAAGCCTTAAATGCGAATACGACTGCCAATAACAACACCGCAGTTGGTCATGCTGCATTAACAGCAGCCACCACAGGACACAGTAATACTGCTATGGGTAAAAATGCAGGAATAGCACTTACAACTGGCGATAAAAACATAGCTATTGGTTCTGATGCTTTAGAAACCCAAACAACAGCAGATAACAACACTGCTGTAGGCGCAAGCGCTTTAAATGCCAACACCACAGGCGATGAAAGTGTTGCGATTGGAATGGAGGCAGCAAAAGCAAACACAACTGGAAGTCAGTTGACTGCTGTAGGTAAAGGCGCATTGGCAGCAAATACAACTGCTAGTGCAAACACAGCACTTGGACACCAAGCCATGATTCTTAATACCACTGGCGCAGATAATACGGCAGTCGGAAAAGAA
>VTLG01005604.1_pt1 | contig 10364 bp, 20 predicted proteins | sample 4694571 | NCBI WGS metagenome assembly VTLG01 (sample SAMN12604809, study PRJNA352737) | marine metagenome | biome: ENVO:00000447; feature: ENVO:00000209|ENVO:00000569|ENVO:01000036; material: ENVO:00002151; isolation source: viral sequences binned using virsorter ... | reverse complement strand
ATGTTTGTGGCAAACATTAATATTTTATGCTATTAGTCATCTATGGCTAAATACAGAGGAAGAAAAGTAAAACTTGGTAAAATAATGCGAGGAGACGTTAAGAAGTTTAAAGTCTTTGTTCGTAATAGAAGAACAGGTAAAATTAAGAAAGTTAATTTTGGCTCAAAAACAATGTCTATCAAAAAAAACATACCAGCTAGAAAACGTAGCTTTATGGCTCGTATGGGTGGAGTATTAAGAAAAGTAAAAGGACAGAAATCATTGAGTCCTGCTTATTGGGCAATAAGGAGCTGGAGATGAAAAAGTTAATAGACAAAATAGAACAATGGCTACTTAAACTTATGGGTTGGAAATGAAAGTAAGTGAATCTACAAATATAGCAATGCCAATTAAAAACCTAGTAAGCATTATAGCTGCAGTTGCTGTAGGTGTTTGGGCTTATTTTGGAATTACAGAAAAACTTAATAATCATGCAACACAATTAGAGCTTATGCAAAAAGATTTAGACAAGGCAGTAGAGTTTTCTATTAAGTGGCCCAGAGGAGAAATGGGATCATTACCTGCTGATGCAGAACAATTTTTATTAATAGAAGATGCTATTAAAGATATTGAACAAATAGAAGAAGAATTAAAAGAAAGTCGTCATAACGCAACTAACATAAAAAGATTGCAGTCTGATGTAGAAAGACTTATAGAGCAAATAGAAAAACTTAAAGATAAAGTTAGAAGTAACGGAGGATAAATGTTATTAAAGATTAAAAAATTTTTTAGAAAAATAGCAAAATGGATTGTCGAGCAATACGACAGTTTTAATAGGTAATAAGATGAGTGAACTAGCAGTAGGAATAATTGCTCTTTGTATGATATACAAGGGCGGTGTAATCGAGCATACTTACGTCAAGGATCAGAAAATGAGTACCTGCCTGAAAATGAAAAGGACTGTAGAACGATCTGTTAATCCACAAAATGTAAGAATGGCTTGTGGTAAAATAAAAGCAATGGTGGAAACAGATGAAACAGGTAGGAAAAAAATTACAAAGATTATTGAAGATAAGTATTGATGTATTTCTTTCATTCTTTGAAACGTATGGTGCTAAAGTTTCTAACTGGGCATGGAATAAACGATGGAAAGAAAGACCTTACATTAAATACATGGGAACAACAGGTAAAATTTATAAATTCTTTAAAGAGTCTGACAAATGAAGTTTATGTTAATTATGTCAGTTTGCTCCTTTCTTTCAGGAGAGTGTAAAGCTCCAGTTCAATTTGAACCTTATAACTCTTGGGCAGAATGTGCTTATGCAGCACAATTAAATGGATTAACTTTGCTACAAGCAGAGGGTATTGAGAATGTCAATAAATATAGATTAGCAGTTAAGTATGGTTGCAAACCAGTAGTAGAAATGTAAAATACTACATTTATGAAGATTACCTTAACAAAGGCACAACATAAAGTTAGTCAATCAAAAGCAAGGTTTAGAGTTCTTATATCAGGTAGAAGATTTGGTAAGACACATTTAGCAATTACAGAAATGATGAAGTATGCAGCTAAACCATTACAGAATATATGGTATGTAGCTCCTACTTTTAAAATGGCTAAAGAGATATGTTGGTCTAACCTAAAAACAATGCTTCATTCATTTAATTGGATAGAAGATATAAACGAAACAAACCTTACAATTAAAGTTAAGAAATCAAATAGTGTTATATGTCTAAAATCAGCAGATCAACCAGATGCTTTACGAGGTTCAGGAATAAACTTTTTAATATTAGATGAGTTTGCAGATATAGATAAAAGAACCTGGTACGAGGTATTACGAGCTTCTATTGCAGACACTTTAGGAGATGTTTTATTTTGTGGTACACCTAGAGGATATGGAAATTGGAGTTATGAATTATATCTCAAAGGTAAAGATGACAAAGAATGGGATAGCTTCCAATATACAACATTACAAGGTGGCATGGTATCAAAGCAAGAATTGGAACAAGCTAAATTAGACCTTGATGTTAGAACATTTAGACAAGAGTTTGAGGGTACATTTGAGAACTATGCAGGAAGTGTTTATTACAATTTCCATCCTGTAGAAAGTGTCATAGAACGTAAGATAGATTGGTCTAAACCATTACATTTAGGAATGGACTTTAACGTAGACCCAATGAGTGCTGCTGTTGCACAGATAGAAAAAGATAAGGTTTATTTTGTAGATGAGATAATAATATATTCAAGTAATACTGACGAAATGTGCCAAGAGATACGAGATAGATACGGAACTAAAATACCTATCTTTGTTTATCCTGATCCTGCATCTAAACAACGTAAAACTTCTGCTGGTGGCAGAACAGATTTAAGCATATTACAAAACGCAGGATTTAAAGTTAAAGTTAAACACAAGCATCCAGCAATTAGAGATAGAGTCAATGCAGTTAATTCAAGACTAAAAGATTCTAAAGGCGATAGGCATATTTTCATTAGTAATTATTGCAAAACATTGATAAAAGGATTACAAAGACAAATATACAAGGAGAATACAAATATTCCTGATAAGGAAGAGGGATTTGACCATATGAACGATGCACTTGGTTATTTAATAGATTACATAAAACCATTAACTATTAAATCTGATTTTTCTTCTCCAACAAGATGGAATATGAAACAAAGGCAATATGGCATACGACAAAGATCAGGCACTAGATACTCATAAAGACTACAAAGAGAACATTTCAAATTGGGAGTATTTCATTAGGTCATATAATGGTGGCTATGATTATAAAGTAGGTCAATATTTAAACAGATATAATTTAGAATTAGATAACGAGTTTAATCAACGATTGCTAAATACTCCTTGCGACAATCATTGTAGAAACATAATCCAAATTTACTCATCATTCCTTTTTCGAGTCAAACCAACGAGGGAATTTGGAGATATGGAGAATGAAGCTAGTTTAGAATCATTCTTAAGAGATACTGACCTAGATGGAAACAGTTTTGATAGTGTTATTAAACAAGCTCAAAATTATGCTTCTATCTATGGTCATTGTCTTTTAGTTTTAGATAAACCAAAAGTAGTTAGTGAAACAAAAGCACAAGAGCTAGAGCAAGACATAAGACCTTACCTATCTATTGTAACTCCTGAAAACATAATGGACTGGAATTACAAAAGAGAAGTTAATGGTAAGTATTCTTTAGACTATCTTAAAATTAGAGAAGAGGTAGATAAAGATGGTGGTACTTATTTTAGGATGTGGTTTCCAGATCGTATAGACACAGTTTATATGGATGACTCTGGAACTGAACCAAGATTAATAGATACTGCCGAGAATCAGATTGGCAAGATACCAGCAGTTATCTTATACAACTCAAAATCTCATAAGAGATTTGTTGGTCAATCTGACTTAACTGATATTGCTGATTTGCAAAAAGCTATCTACAATGAGTTTTCTGAAATAGAACAGCTTATTAGATTAACAAATCATCCATCGTTAGTTAAAACACCATCGGTAAATGCTTCTGCTGGAGCTGGTGCAATAATAGAAATGCCAGAAGAGATAGAACCAAATCTTAAACCATATCTATTGCAACCAAGCGGACAAAACTTACAAGCTATTATGGAATCTATTACAAAGAAAGTAGATGCTATAAATAGAATAGCTCATACAGGAGCAGTAAGAACTACTAAACAAGCAGTATCATCAGGCATAGCTTTACAAACAGAATTTGAATTATTAAATGCAAGACTATCAGAGAAAGCAGACAATCTACAATTAGCAGAAGAACAACTATTTAAATTATATGCTGATTTCCAAAACACAAAATTTGAGGGAGAAATTAATTACCCAGAATCATTTAACATAAGAGACTTTGCAGCAGACCTTATGTTTTACCAACAAGCTAAATCAGTCAATGTAGGATCGCCAACATTAGGCAAAGAAATAGACAAAGAGATTGCAAGAGCTGTTGTAGATAATAATGAAAAACTAAATGTTATCTTTGACGAGATTGATACAAAACCAGAGGTAGGCGAATTTACACAAGACGAGCCACAGCAAGAAAACGTAGAAGAAGAAGAAGTATAAGGCGACCCACTTTAGAGCCGCCTTTTTAGGTTATTTTTAAAGACTTAATTTTTTCTTAAACTTGTTATCAAGTTCGTCAAATAGATTATGTATTGCTCTTAAATGTTTTGCTCTCTTTTCTTCATCTCCAAGATAGTTACGTTTTTTATTTTGCTCAACCTCATAATCTCTATATCTTTTTGATTTTGCTAAAACATGTTCTAAAGTTTCTTCAACTGTATAGTTTGGGTCAAAATAACTACCAAAACAAGTAGGTCTGTAAGATGGGTTTCTTATCATTCTTCCATATGCCCAGTAACTGTCAGTACCAATTCCTGTATGTTTCATTACTTCTTTTTGACCATTTTTATAAACAAAAATTGCAGTTTCTCTACTACAAATCTTGCATTTTGTTTTTTCTCTTTTCATTTTCTCTCCTGTGTTTTTGTTATACATATTTAAAATATATTCATGACTATTGCCTTAATCTTGTGTAATACACACTTTAGTTTTGGACGATAATGAGGTAGAACAATAAAAGAACGAATTATGGCAGATATTACCCAACAAATGACCAATTATAGAATCAAGCAGATTGAGTTTGCTGAAGCACAATATTACCAACAACTCACTAAAGTTTTAGATAAGATAGAAGATGATGTAACTGCATTAGCTGGTAGATCATTGCCACTTACTGATGGTAAGCTAATAGAGTTAAGAGCTGCTATTGCTATCAGACCACAAATCAAAGCAATATTAGAAAGAGAATATTTAGCATGGACAGATACAGTTGTTAGAGAGGGATTTAACAAACAAGCTAAAAGAGTAGAAAGAGCATTTAAGAGAATAGGTAGAATACCACCTGCATTTCAAGAACTTACAAAAGGGGATCTAGCTTTAGTACAAAATTTAAAGCAACAATACTTTACACAGTTTAAAGATATATCAAACACCTTTACTAGAAGATTGTCAGAAAAGGTTTATCAAAACACATTATTAGGAACTGAATTTACTGTATTAGAAAAAGAATTGAGACAAACTATTAATGGGATTTATGCAAGTTCTAAAGACCCAGAAATGAATAGATTAGTTAAGTTTGTTAAAAACAATAAGAATAAAAAGCGTATGCAACGTAAGGTAGAGAAAGCAGTTGCTACATTACAATCTAAATTTGGCAGAGATAGAGCTGGAGAAAACATGAAAAGATATGCAGGTCAGCTATTAAACGACTCATTAAGAGACTTTGATGCAACATTAAACTTTAACAAAGCTAATGATGCAGGACTTACTTATGTTAAGTATTATGGAGACATTATTCCTACAACTAGACAAATATGCAGAGGTTTGGTAAGTAGAACTATCGGTAAAAAAAATGGACTTTTTACGATTGATGAAGTCAGAAAACTATGGGCTAGTCGAAGTTGGACTGGTAAGAAAGCTGGAAATCCTTTGGTAGTTCGTGGTGGTTATAATTGTCGTCATCAATGGAGCTACGTTAATCCAGATTGGTTTGACAGTAGCGGAAAACTAATAACTTAACAAAGGAGTATATATGTCCGAAGAACAAAAGGTAGTTGCACCTGCAACACAAGAAACACCAAAAGAAGAACCAAAAGTAGAAGTTGAAAAAGCTAAAGAAATGACTTTTACCCAAGCTCAACTTGATAACATTATTAAATCAAGATTAGATGCAGAGCAAAAGAAACATCAAAGAATGTTAGATGATGCAAAAAAACAAGAAGAAGAAGCTGCTAAAGAAAAGCTAGTTAAAGAAGCTAAATCTAAAGCAGAGCTTGAAAAACTTATGCAACAAAGAATTGCTGAAAAAGATACAGAAATTCTTAAATTTAAGAACGAAATCAAAAAAGAAAGAATTGATAATTCTATTATGTCTGTTGCATCTAAAAACAATGCTATAAACCCAAGTCAAGTGGTTTCTTTACTCAAAGACACAGTTAAATTAAATGACGATGGTAGAGTAGAAATACTTGATAATAATAGCAATATTCGTTATAACGAAAAAGGAAACCTCTTAACGATTGAAGAAAAAGTTAAGGAGTTCTTACAGGCGAATCCACACTTTTCCGTAAGTGGTAAATCTGGCACAGGAAGCCAGAGTTCTGTCGAGGGTAAAACTGTAAAACCTTTCAATATTCAGGATTTAGATATGAGTAAGCCAGAGGATCGTGCTAAATATGCAGAGTATCGCAAAGAACGAGATTCAAAACCTACTCAAATTAATTTAAACAATAAATAATAAGGAAAAATAACAATGGCAAATGAAACAACAAGTTCTACGCTATCGGAACTATACACAGAGATAGTAGCTGAAGCATTGTTCGTAGCAAGTGAAAGATCAGTAATGAGACCACTTGTAAAAAACTATGCGATTAGCGGTGGTGGAAAGTCAGTTGAAGTTCCTGTCTATGCAGCAGTTTCTGCAGCAGCAGTATCGGAAGCATCTGATCTATCTAACACAGCAATCAATCCAACTTCTGTAACAATTACAGCAAGTGAAAATGGGATAATGACTACGCTAACAGATTTAGGAAGAAACGCATCTCCTAGAAATGTTGCGGCAGACATTGGAAAACTATTTGGTGAAGCGATTGCAAAAAAAATAGACACAGACTTAACTGCATTATTTGATGGATTTTCAACATCTGTTGGTGGTGCTGGAACAGAAATAACTGTGGCTAAAATCTTTGAAGCAGTGGCTAATTTAAGACAAGCGGCAGTACCAATGCCTTTAGCTGGTGTACTTAATCCAAAGGTTGCATACAATGTGAAGAAAAACTTAACTAATACTTTTGTTAATCCTAACCCTAATGACTTAACTAACGAAGCATTAAGAACAGGATATGTTGGAAACATCGCTGGAGTTCGAATGTTCGAAACTTCAAATGTTGATGGAACTTCTGACACAGACAACTGTAAAGGTGGTATATTTCACCAGGATGCTTTAGGTTTAGCAATGATGCAAGACCTTAAAATTGAAACTCAAAGAGACGCATCTTTAAGAGCAGATGAAATCGTAGCAACAGCAGTTTATGGTGTTGGCGAATTACATGACTCTTATGGTGTTGAAATATTAGGCGAATCAGTAATCAACTAATAACACTTTTCTATGGCGGAGAAATCCGCCATAGGATATAACTGAAACAGGAGAACAAAATGGAAGAAATGATAACTCTAAAAAAAGGCAATAAAATTATTAAGAGAAGCAAAGCTAATTACGAAGCTAATACACAACATTGGAAAAACAGAGGATATTCTGTAGTTAATAATAAAGCACCAGAAAAAAAGATTGTTGAAAAAGCTAAAAATGTTGTAAAACTTAAACCTAGAAAGAAAAAAGGTAAAAAGTAATGAAAAAGAATACAGCTAAAAGAAAGAAACGAAAACTTAAAGTTGTTAAGAAAAGAAAAAAACGTAAGAACAACAAAAGAAAGAAAAAGGGTAGAAAGTAATGAAACATATAGATAAAATAGGTTTTTTTATTGACGATCATCCAAGACCAATCGTTATAGGACTTGTAGCAATTATATTTATCTTACTGGTATTTTAATATGACGAACTTTACTGGTGCAAATGTTATGAACGCTGGAGATGCTTCTAATTATCAAGCGGACATCTATACTTTTGGTTTATCCTCTACTTCATCAGAGGTAACATTTTTTATAACTCAAACAACAAATGATATTTTAAGAGAATTAAGAATTAAGTGGTGGCCAGCATATAAAAGCAATATTTATACCGACATCACAGTTTTAAATACTGCTGAAATGGTTAATACAAAAGTTAATTTAGATCAGTTCACAAGAGCTGGTGTATATTTATTCTTATCAAGATATTTATTACCAACATTAACTAAATTTAGACCAGAAGCAGACAAAGATAGATTTGAAAGAATGATTGAGTTTTATTCATCAGCTTATGCAAAAGAATTTCAATCTATTTTAGAAGATGGTGTTGAATATGATAGTGATGCTGGTGGAACTATTGTATCAAGTGAAAGAGAATCTTTACATTCATATAGACGTTTAACTAGATAATGGACAACGAAAAAACTTGTAAAAAATGTGGACATTTATGTCATTGCATAGAAGCAGACCACGCAGGATGTAAATGCGATGAATGTAGATGCAGCTCTGCACCAACAAATGAGCAATAATGGCAGTTAATGTTCAAGTACAATCTAATCTAAAAATAGTTAAAAAAAATATAAAGAAGCTCCAAAGTAGATTCCCACGAATTATTGACCAGGCATTAATGAAGTCAGGATTTCATTTGGTTACTATTATTAGAGAACTTACACAAAAAGGACAGGATTTCAGACGCAGACCTTTTGCACCTTATTCAGAGGGTTATATTAAACGATTAGAAAAAGAGGGAAAACCAACAGGTGTAGATTTATTTTACTCTGGTAGAATGATGGGAGCTTTAACACCTAATAAAAAATCAGTTAAAAAAACAAGTAAAAATGTAGTATCTATTTCTTTTTCTAATTCACAAATGAGACAAAGAGCTTTATTTAATCAAGTTTTAAATGAGCCAAATAGAGAATTTTTTGGCTTTAATAACAGAACAGAAAAGATTATAAGTAAATCATTTAACAGAGATATTGCAGCAGCAATAAAAAGATTGAGAATATGAGCGTAAGAGAAAACATAGCAAGTAATATAAAAACAGTTGTAGATGCAATCAGTAGTCCTGATGTCAAGTTATGCACAAGACAACCTTTTGAATTAGAAGAATTATCACAAGCACAATATCCAGCAGTAATAGTACAAACATCTGAAGAAAACAGAGAAGATCAAGAATTAGGAAGTGGTGCTAAAACCAGAACTGGTACTATTGATTTTGTATTACTAGGTTTTGTCAAAGGTGCTAACACAAATATAGACACTTTAAGAAATGAGCTTATTACTGCCATTGAAACTGCACTTGAAAGTGATATAACTAGAGATTCTAACGCACTCGATACAGAAGTCGTACAAGTAGAAACAGACGAGGGTACATTGTTTCCTGTAGGCGGTATTAGAATGGTTGTTAGATGTATGTATCAATATCAATCTGGAACACCATAGGAGGTTAAATGAACAAAGATAAAATACTAGATAAAATAGAGAAAAAAATAGACCAAATAGAAAAGTTACATGATAAGGAATCTTTACTTTGTGAAGAAGTCAAAGACTTAATATCTGAAATAAGAGAAGAAGATATTGAGGAAAATGATGACATTGAAGAAGAAGATTTTGATGATGAAGATATTGACGATGGGGAAGATAAGTAGTAAAAGAATTTATTATGGCTAAAGATATTAAATTATATAAAGATGGGCATGAAGTTATAATTAACGAAACTCAACTTGAAAATTTTATTGCTCTTGGTTATAAGCGAGAACAAGACAAACAAGATAAACCAAAAAAGGAAAATAAAAAATGGCAACACACTTCGGAAAAGAAGGCGTAGTTAAAGCTGGTGGAACTGGTATAGGCGAATTAACTGGTTACACACTTGAAACAACTGCTGATGTTGTAGAAGATACTCAATTATCAGATGCAACTAAATCATTTGTAGCTGGAAGAACATCATTTTCAGGAACTTTAGAAATGAGTTATGATGAAACTGATTCTCCACAACAAACACTAACTGCTGGGACTTCAATTTCTTTTGTATTAGGCCCAGAGGGTGATGGTTCAGGAGATGAAATTTTTTCAGGTTCTGGAATTATTACAGGTATGAGTGTTAATGTTGGATTAGATTCAATAACTACAAGATCAGTTACTTTTCAAGGCACAGGCACATTAACAAGAGGAACTGCTTAATATTAATTTATGTCAGTTATTGACAGAGCCAAATCACACTTTGAGAGTTTAGGCACTCAATCTATGGAAGTGCCTGAATGGAAAGATGATGATGGCAATCCTACTGTTATTTACTGGAATCCAATTACTTTAGCAGAAAAGAAAAGACTATTTCAAAAATCTGATAATCTTAATGATGTAGGTATTCTTGCTGATATTATTCTTATGAAAGCCATTGACAAAGATGGCAAAAAATTATTTACATTAGAGGATAAAATACCATTAATGCACAAGGTAGATTCTGATGTACTCGCCAAAGTCGCAACTCAAATAATACAAACTATCACTCCAGACGAAGTAAAAAAAAACTAAACTCCGATCCTGAATTAAAGAATTTACTTATCGTTGCAGATAGATTAAAAATAACATTATCCCAGCTTTTAAAAATGGAAGTATGGGAGTATAATCATTGGTTAGGTTATTTTATGCTTGAAAATGAAG
>VTLG01016071.1_pt1 | contig 10365 bp, 10 predicted proteins | sample 4694571 | NCBI WGS metagenome assembly VTLG01 (sample SAMN12604809, study PRJNA352737) | marine metagenome | biome: ENVO:00000447; feature: ENVO:00000209|ENVO:00000569|ENVO:01000036; material: ENVO:00002151; isolation source: viral sequences binned using virsorter ... | reverse complement strand
CCAATAAACTTTTGGCTTATGATGGTTCTGGTAATCTTCCAGCTGTAGATGGAAGTCAGTTGACGAATGTATCTACTGCAACTTCTTCTGCAAGTGATCCTACTGTATCAACGAATCCTTCTGGTGGTGTTGGAACTGAATGGCAGAACACAACTTCAGGAGAAGTTTATATATGTACTGATGCAACTGCTGGAGCTAACGTATGGACTAATGTAGGAGCAGGTTCAGGTGATGTAACACCAGCACCACCTTCCACATGGCAAGGTACAAATTATGGTTATATGATTGGTGGTTATGCTCCTACAACAAATAATATATGGCGGTATAGTTTTACATCAGATGGTAATGGTACAGATCATGCAGATGCATTTACAACTCTTTTAAATCCTCATGGTGTTAGAAGTGAAACTTATGGTTATATTATAGGTGGTAGAACTGCACCTCCAGAAGTATATGTAGACCATGTTACTAAATTTCTGTTTGCTTCTTCAGATAATGCTACTGATGTAGCTAATCTTACACAAGCAAGAGGAATGGGATTTGCTTCTTCAAACGCTACTCATGGTTATATGGCTGGTGGTTATAGTGATGCTCCAGCATTTTATAATATAATTGATAAGCATTCTTTTTCGGCAGGAACAAATTCTACTGATGTTGGTGATTTAACAAAAGTTTGGTCATCTGGTTGCTCTTTGGTATCTAATACACATGGTTATGCTGCCGGTGGTTCTACATCTAGTTGGACACGGCATGAGGATATTGATAAATGGAGTATGGTATCAGATGCCAACGGTACTGATGTAGGAAATTTAACTTCTGGAACTTCTCATTATTATGGTGCTGGTATATCATCAGAAACAACAGGTTATGCTTGTGGTGGAATAAATACTGCTAATAGTACAATTTGGTCAATAGATAAAGTTTCATTTGCTAGTGATGGTAATGCTACTGCGTATAGTGGTGTGGTAAGTGGTTCACCGAGTCATGCTCGAGGTTTATCAGGATCTTCATCATCTACTCATGGTTATTGTACTGGTGGCGCCCACAATGATGGTTCTCCTAGTAATATAATTGATAAGTTTTCATATGCAAGTGAAGGAAATGCTAGTGATGTAGGAGATTTACCAGGTATACCGTCAGCTGGAGCAGCATATAGTGGTGCAACACAATACTAAGGAAAACAAATAATGGAGGTTTTATGGAACAGAATGAGTTTGATGAGAAAATAAAGTATGCACAGAATATTATTAATATTTTACAAACAAGACTGAATGAAAGTATAGCACAGAATGTTCAACTGGAAGCAACAATAACAGTATTAAGAGAAGAAAAAGAAAAATTAACAAAGGAAAAGGTAGATGGCGATAGTCCTAAAACCGAAGAAAAGTGAAACAGCATCATCAGTACCAACGACAAGTGATTTAGCTGTTGGTGAAATCTGCATGAATATTGCAGATCGAAAGATATACACCAGAAAATCTGATAATTCTATTGTTGTTGTTTCAAGTCATGTTAGTGATACAGTTGGTGGTGATCTTACTGGTACAGTTAGCAATGCACAAATTGGTGCAAATACTGTTGGTATTGCAGAATTAAATGTTGCTGATGGATCAAACTTACAGGTACTTACAACTAATGGTTCTGGTACTCTTTCGTGGACATCTAAGACAGATGCAACTCTTGGTGCAAATTCAGTTGGTATTACTGAACTTGATGTTAGTGATGGAAGTGCAGGACAATATTTAACAACAAATGGATCAGGCACTCTTTCATTTGCTACTGATAGTACGAATGTTGGTGCGACATCTGTTGGTGGTGATGTTACTGGTACAGTTTCAAATATTCAAATAGCTGCAAACGCAGTTGATGGTACACATATAGCACTTGGTTCCGATGCGGCAGGTGATGTCATGTATTATAATGGTACTAATTATGTAAGGTTGGCAAAAGGTACAGCAGGACAAGTATTAACAGTAAACTCTGGTGCAACAGCACCTGAATGGGCTGCGGATTCTACTAATGTAAGTGGTACATCATTGGGTGGTGTTCTTGGTGGTACTATTGGTAATGCTACAATAGATGCTAATGCAGTTGGTATAACAGAATTAAATGTTTCAGATGGATCAACAGGACAAGTATTAAAAACAAACGGATCTGGTACTCTTAGTTTTACAACTATAACACCTGGAGTATCAGAGTCAGCAGCAACGGCAAAAGCCGTAACAATGGCAATCGCGTTAGGATAAAACTATGGCATATCCAGATTCAGCAATCACAACAAGAACATTATTGCAGGATTATTGTTTAAGACGATTAGGTCATCCTGTTATTGAAATTAATGTAGATGATGAACAAGTTTCTGATCGTATAGATGATGCATTAGAATTTTTTGCAGAGTATCATTTTGACGGTGTAGAAAAAGTTTTTCTTAAACATACAATAACACAAGATGATATTGATAATGAATATATAGCAATGAGTGATCCTGCTGATCCAGTAGGGGGTCCTGTTATTGGTATTCGTAGAGTATTACCTGTTCCTAATTTTAATGCATTTCAAACTGGTTTCTTTAATGAAGAATTTCAACTTCGTTTACAAGATTTAAATACATTTACTGGTTCATCATTGATTAATTGGTCAATGTCTTTATCAAATTTTTCAATGGTTGATTATTTATTTACTGTTTCTGCAACAACACTTTTTAATCGTAAACAAAATAAATTATTTTTAGAAACAGATTGGGCAAATAAATTTGATGTAGGAGATATTCTTGTTATTGAATGTTATCGTATGTTAGATCCTACACAATATACAGAAGTGTATAATGATGTATTTCTCAAGAAATATTGTACGGCATTAATTAAACGACAATGGGGAGAGAACTTAAAGAAATTTGAAGGAGTGCAACTTCCAGGTGGTGTTACACTCAATGGTAAGACAATCTATGATGAAGCTGTAGATGAAATTAATAAGATAGAAGAAGAAATGAATCTTAAATGGGAACTTCCACCTGATGGGTTTATAGCATAATGTCAACTAATTTATATTTTAGTAATGTAACATCTCATGCAGAACAAGAATTAATTAATGATTTAACAAGTGAAGTAATTAAAATTCATGGCATAGATGTATTTTATATTCCAAGAAGTATTGTAAAAGAAGATTTAATTCTTGGTGAAGATGTGTTGGCTAAATTTTCTACTGCATATGAAATAGAAATGTATCTTAAAGGAACTGAAGGATTTGGTGGTGAAGGTGATTTGGTTAGTAAGTTTGGTTTAGATGTTCGTGATGAAGTTATCTTTACAGTTCATAAAGATAGATTTAATTTAGCGACAGATATGGATAAACCATTGGAAGGAGATTTAGTTTTCTTACCAATAAATAAAGGACTTTTTGAAATTAAGTTTGTGGAACATGAACAACCTTTCTATCAGGCTGGAAAGAATTATAGTTTTGATATAACTTGTGAGCTCTTCCAATATAGTGAAGAACAATTAGCAACTGGTATTGTAGATGTCGATCAAATAGAAAGAGATGAATCTTATGCAATTGATCTTGTTATGTCTGCTGGTGGTAGTGGTACATTTACTATTGATGAAGAAGTTTATCAAGGTCCTAGTTTAGCAAATTCAACTTTTAAAGGAATCGTTGTTAGTTGGAATACTACAACAAGAACATTAAGACTTAATGATGTTTCTGGTTCTATAGCGGCTGTAGCAACTTATGGTGTTACAAGCAGTGCTGTATGGTCATTATCTTCAACAACAGATTCTACTGGTAAGGCTGACTTGGATCAAGTATTACCTACAGATCCTAATGCTGATAACTTGGAATTTGAGGTTGAAGCAGATTCAATTCTTGATTTTTCAGAATCTAATCCATTTGGAGATGTAAGATAATATGTTTGGTACTTATTTTTATAATAAGAATATAAGAAATATTGTTATTCTTTTTGGAACAGTATTTAATGACATAAGTGTAAGACGTACAGATGCTTCTAATGTTGTTCAAGAAGAAATTAAAGTTCCTATAGCTTATGGGCCTGCTGAGAAGTTCTTGGTAAGATTAAGAGAAGCAACGGACATAAGTAAAGGAAAAGTTGGATTAACTTTACCAAGAATGTCATTTGAGTTTACTGCTATTAATTATGATTCAACACGAAAGTTGATAACTGGAAAACAATTCAAAGCAATTCATGCGTCTGATACAACAAAATTAACAAGAGTATATACTCCTACTCCTTATAATTTTGATTTTACTTTGAGTATTATGGTAAAGAACTCTGATGATGGTACACAAATACTTGAACAGATTTTACCATATTTTACACCAGCATATCAAGTTACAATGAATGAGATGAGTACAGTTGGAATTAAAAGAGATGTACCAATTATTTTTACTGGTTTATCTACTGAAGATACTTATGAAGGAGATTTTCTTACAAGACGAGCTCTTATACATACATTAACTTTTACAGTTCAGGCATTTCTTTACGGTCCGACAGATGATATTAAGATTATTAAAGAAGTTGATATTGCTAAGTACGATCAAACAAATCAGTCTGCATTAGCAGCTGCACAAAGAGTTAAGGCGAGTAATACAGATATTAAACCAGATCCGTTAGCATCTGATGCTGATGATGATTACGGATACACAACAACTTATACGGAGTAAGAATTATGTTAATTAAAGTATTAGGATCAAAAGTAAATGCGAATGGAGCAGGTAATGCTTCAACCGTTGGTAATGCTACTACAGTCAGATGTTTTGAAACGGTTCAAGCAGGTGAAGGTGGATCAGTTTCACTTATAACTGTACGATTAAATGCAGGTGCTACTATTGGAACATTTGAATTGAATGGAGGTTCCGTTGAATATTTAGATAAAGACCCCACAGATGAAGTATATGATAATACTGGTAATACTAGTTTTACATCTGTTGTAACATCAGGATAACTATATGAAGAAAACAACTGTTGAGAAATTAAATAAAGTATTAGATGTTACAGGTGATTTGATACCAGTTGGAAATAAAAAAAAAGCACCTGATGTTGAAATGACTGAAACAGATTTAACTTCTGATTATGATTTTTCAAGAGATCAATATCATACTTTAGTTACTAAAGGTAACGAAGCTCTTGATGAATTGTTAGCTGTTGCAAAAGAATCAGAGTCAGCACGAGCATATGAAGTAGCCGCCATGTTGATTAGAAATTTATCTGATACAACAAAAGAACTTTTGCAATTACAGAAAACAAAGAAAGAGATTGAGAAAGATGTTAAAGATCCTCATACTGTAAATAATTCTTTATTTATCGGAAGTACAAAAGAACTGCAAGATTTATTACTTGAGAAAAATAATGGCAAAAGAAAATAGAGAAGATTCTTATTTAGGTAATCGGTTATTAAAACCGACAAATGTTCCTCAACCATTTACTAAACATGAAGTTGAGGAATATGTCAAATGTCGTGATGATATTGTTTATTTTCTTAAAAATTATGTAAAGGTTATTCATGTCGATCATGGATTGATTCCTTTTGATCTTTATGATTATCAACAAGATTTAATTGATACTTTGCATAATAATAGATATGTTATCGTAAAGAGTGCTAGACAGTCTGGTAAATCTGTAACAAGTCTTGGTTATATTCTACATTATATATTATTTAACCAGACAAAGATAGTTGGTATGTTGGCCAACAAAGCATCTACATCCAGAGAGTTACTCGGAAGATTGCAGACGGCTTATCAACATCTACCAAAGTTTTTACAACAAGGAATTGTTGAGTGGAATAAAGGTAACATAGAGTTGGAGAATGGCTCTAAGATTATAGCATCTTCAACATCTTCATCTGCGATTCGTGGTTATAGTTTTTCATTATTGTTCTTGGATGAGTTTGCTTTCGTACAAAGAACGATTGCTGATGCATTTATTAAATCAGTTTATCCAACGATTTCATCTGGTAAAGATACCAAGATTATCATGGTATCGACACCCAATGGTTATAATTTGTTTTACAAGTTCTGGAATGATGCTGTAGAGGGTAATAACCAGTTCAAGACATTCAAGATTCATTGGACTAGTATTCCAGATCGAGATCAAGAATGGCGTAAGAAAATTATTTCTGATATTGGTGAAGAAGCATTTCGTCAAGAGTATGAAGCAGATTTTCTGGGTTCTTCCAATACTCTCATATCGTATGAGAAGTTGCAAGAGTTATCGTATAGTTCACCGATATTTTCAAAAAATAATTTGGATGTTTATGAAGAACCAGAGATGAATCATATTTATGCTATTACTGTTGATACAGCTCGTGGTCAAGGATTAGATTATTCTACTTTTACTGTTTTTGATACTACAGCAGTTCCATATCAAATCGTGGCAAAGTATCGTGATAATATGATTGCACCTCTACTCTTTCCAAATATTATAAATAATATAGGAAAGAAGTATAATGATGCCTATATTTTGGTGGAAAGTAATGATATTGGGGCTCAAGTAGCTGATGTTTTACACCATGATTTAGAGTATGAAAACTTACTTACTGTAGCATGGTATGGTAGGCATGGTCAGCAATTATCTAGTGGACATAAAAAAGATATATCATATGGAGTAAGAACAACTAAAAATGTTAAAAAGTTAGGTTGTTCTAATCTCAAGAGTATGATTGAAGAAGATAAACTGCTTATCCCTGATTATGATATAATTTCTGAGTTGACAACATTCGTAACTGTTGGTGATACATTTGGAGCTGAAGAAGGTTCAAATGATGATTTGGTTACAACATTGGTTTTATTTGGTTGGGTTGTAGATCAACAATATTTTAAAGAATTGAGTAATTTGAATATTAGAGAAAAGTTGTATCAAACTAAAATGGATTCAATAGAAGATATGACAATTCCTTTCGGTATTATTGATGATGGATTGGATGACGAGTATGAAGAAATGCCCGATGGCACGAAATGGGAAAAGGTTCATACAAATAACTATTAAAAATCTATATCAATATTAAGAATGTAAAAGGAGAAATCAAATGGCTTTTCAAGTATCCCCCGGAATTAATATATCCGAACTCGATTTAACGACTGTTGTACCAAATGTAGCGACAGCTATTGGTGCAATCGCCGGTGCGTATCAATGGGGTCCTGTGTTGGAACGCACATCAGTAACAACTGAAAACAATTTAGTTGATGTTTTTGGTAAACCAGATGATGTAACAAAATGTTATTTTTGGTCAGCAGCAAATTATCTTGCATACTCTAACAATCTGCTTGTTACTAGAGTTGTAGGAACTGGAGCACTTAATTCAACGATTGGAGATAATGCTCCGTCTGCCGCAGGTGAAGTTGTCAATAATGCAGAACATTATGATTCTACATCAATCACAAATGATGTATTATTTATTGCTAAATATCCTGGATCATTAGGTAATAGTTTAAAAGTCCAAGTTATTGATTCTAATGGTTGGGCAGATTCCACAATCAATGCAACTTTTCTTGCAAATTTTGATGATGCTCCTGCAACATCAACTGATGTTGCAAATGCTGGTGGAGCACAAGATGAGATGCACGTTATTGTAATTGATGAAGATGGTTTGTGGACAGGAGATCCTGGATATATTTTAGAAAAATTTGCATATGTAAGTAAAGCATCTGATGCAAAACGACCTGATGGTTCATCTAATTATATTAAAGATGTTTTGCGTAATGAATCAAAATATGTATGGTTGGGTGATGTAACACAACTTACTGCATTATCAGTTGCGGCAGGTACTGCAGCTGGTCAACCAAAAGCTGGTGCAACATTTCAAACTTTTGATAGCGCAACTGCTGCTGAAGGTATTTTAGGTGGGTCTATGGGATGGGGTAATAATGGTGCTGCAATTACTTCTGCACAACTTCAAGCTGGTTATGCTCTTTATGCAACTCCTGAAATTGTAGATGTTAATTTGATTATTGGTGGACCTGGTGTAGATGCTACAGATACAGCAACTGGTGTTTACTTGGCAGGTTTAGTTGGACAGGGTGCAGGAGCACGAAATGATGCTATGGTATTTTTGTCACCGACACTTACTGATGCTGTAACGACTAAAACAGCAGCTGCTATGGTTACGACTAAAACTACTTATGGTTCTAATAGTTATGTAGTTATGGATGGTGCATGGAAATATCAGTATGATCGTTATCGAGATTTATTTTTCTATTGTCCGATGAATGGTGATACTGCTGGTCTGGTTGCACGAACTGAACAGACAAATGATGCGTGGTGGTCACCGGCTGGAATGACACGAGGACAAGTTAAGAATATTATTAAACTTTCCTGGGAACCGTCAAAAGCAGATCGTGACACAATGTATCAAAAGAGTGTTAATCCTTTGATTACAATGGCTGGTGCTGGTATTCTTCTTTGGGGAGATAAAACTTCTCAGATTAAACCGAGTGCATTTGATCGAATTAATGTACGAAGATTATTTATTGTTCTTGAAAAAGCAATCGCGACTGCTGCTAAAGCTATGTTGTTTGAGTTCAATGATGAGTTTACACGAAATGCGTTTGTAAATATGGTTGAGCCTTTCTTGAGAGAAATACAGGGACGCCGTGGTATTACTGACTTTAAGGTAGTATGTGATACTTCAAATAATACTGGACAGATTATTGATACGAACCAGTTTGTTGGTGACATTTATATTAAGCCAGCAAGGTCTATTAATTACATCCAGTTAAATTTTATTGCCGCAAGAACTGATGTTTCTTTCTCAGAAATCGGTGGTTAATCTTATAAATACTTAAAAACTTAAAGGAGTAATAAAATGGCAACAAGTATTCACGATTTTTCATCAAGATTTAAAGGAGGGGTTCGAGCTAATTTATTCAATTGCCGTATAACAACTCCGAATAGAGGTGGCCTGGCCGATTTTGAATTTCATTGTAAGGGGACTTCAATGCCTGCTTCTACAGTAGGAAATATTGATGTACCTTATCGTGGCCGGCAATTAAAGGTTCCGGGAGATCGTACATTTGCAGATTGGACTGTAACTGTATTTAATGATAGAGGTATGTATATTCGTGGTGTGTTTGAGGAATGGATGGCTAAATTGCAAGACCATTGGGAAAATAAACAAGATATGGGTATGTCCCCTTATGGTCAAGCAAGTGTGACTCAATTAAAACGTGATGGTGGTTCAGAACGTACTTATAGAATTACGAGTTTGTATCCTACAGAAGTAGCAGCTATTGATGTTGCATGGGATTCTAATGATGCTGTTGAAGAATATTCTGTAACTTTCGCAGTTAATCATTGGGTTGCAGGTCCTGGCACAATATCAACGGCGTCTGGTTCTGATCCTAAATTAGGAATTGAAGTTAGAGCTGATTCAGAAGGTAACGTAGGTGGAAACATTTGGGGATCAATTAATCTCTAAAATGAATTAAGGGGGTGAGTTTCTCACCCCCTGTTATTATGAATTTTTAAAAGGGTACTCTTTATGGCGTTTGAATTATTTGGTTTTGAAATAAAATCCAAGAAGGAGAAGAAGGGCAAAACTTTTGTAACACCGGAAAATCTTGACGGAGCAACACAAATTGTTGATGGAGGTGGGATTCTTGGGCATTATCTCAATACAGATTCAGATGCCAAAGATGAAAAAAAGTTAGTTCAAAAATATCGTGAAATGTCTTTTTCCCATGAAGTGGATGGGGCTATAGAAGATATTATTAATGATGCTGTGATTCATGAAGAAGGTGTACCTGCTGTCGCACTTGACTTGGAATCTTTAGAATATACAGACAGTATTAAAGATAAGATGCATGCTGAGTTTACTACGATTCTTGATCTGTTAGATTTTAATTTAACAGGTGCAGATTTATTTAAGAAGTGGTATGTTGATGCAAAATTATATCATCATATTGTAATTGATATGAAAAGGCCAAAGGAAGGAATACAAGAATTAATTCCAATTGATCCTTTGAATATTGAAAAGGTACGAGAAGTAAAGAAATCAAAAACTGGTGGACAGTCACAAATAGAAATAGTTGATGAAGTAATAGAATATTATCTTTATACACCTGACCAGTTCCATCAAGGTAGATTTCAATCTGGGATGCAACAAACTCAGAATGCTGTTCAAGTTGCACCTGATGCTATCTCATATGTTCATTCTGGTTTGGTTGACCAAGTAAAACAAATTATAATTGGTTATTTGTTTAAAGCAATTAAACCATTCAATCAGTTGCGAATGATTGAAGATGCACTTGTTATCTATAGATTAGCAAGAGCTCCAGAACGAAGAATATTTTATATTGATGTTGGTAATTTACCTAAGTTAAAAGCAGAACAATATCTGCAACAGGTAATGAATCGTT
>VTLG01014362.1_pt1 | contig 10365 bp, 14 predicted proteins | sample 4694571 | NCBI WGS metagenome assembly VTLG01 (sample SAMN12604809, study PRJNA352737) | marine metagenome | biome: ENVO:00000447; feature: ENVO:00000209|ENVO:00000569|ENVO:01000036; material: ENVO:00002151; isolation source: viral sequences binned using virsorter ... | reverse complement strand
TGGAGTCCAAACTTTTTTTTGAGATGTTTTTTCTCTTGTTTGGCTCGCACGGGAAGTTTTCATTTTGTCGTCATTTTGCATATGCTTATGCCTCCTTCGTGATTTTTAATTGTTTTGCATACTCTTCAAGTGGCACACCTAATTTTTTAGCGATTGCTACCTGAGATGATGTGAGTCTCACGGTTTTGCGACCAGATTGTACACTTCGCTTCGCTGAAGCTACTGTTTGTGTAGGTTTAGTCGATTCCTGAGACGTAGTATTACCAAATTTATGTGGAAAGTCAACTCTTATTCGTTTATCTATTTCCGCATAGTATTCGGGAGAATTAGGATCAAATCCTTCTTGCTCGGTTAGTTTCTTATGTAAGTCAAAAGCCGTATAAGTCATGGCACTATCTTTACCAAACCATTCGTTTTTTGACGCCCAGTCTTCAGCTCTCGGATCTGGCGTAGGTGTTTGCCCCTGCAGACTTTGATCTAAAGATGGTGTTTTTACAGCTTTTTCTTTGTCTTGAGATTGACGTTCTTTCAAAGCATTCAATCTTGTTTCTTCAACCGTTAACTGAGCAATCGATCTTTGAGCATCAACTTCTGCGTTGATATCTCCAGCTTCTCTTGCCGTTGTTAATTTTGCTTTAGCTGCTTCAAGACCAGAAGTAACTCTGTTCTCAATAGCTTTGACATAATTAGGTTCAAGTTTTGTAAGTCTAGTTCGAAGTTCAGTAAGTTCTGCTTGACCACCTCTAGCGAATTCAACTGCGGCTTCTTTTTGTCTTTCCGCTTCTCTCCACTTTTTAGTTAGTTTTGCAATTCTTTTCTGAACACCTTCACTATATTGTTCTAGTTCTTCTTTTGGTTTTTCTTCTTCTTTTGGTTTTTCTTCTTGCTGCTTGTCGCCTGATTCCTGCTTCTCTTCAACGGCTTCTACTTTTTCTTCGACAACCGGTTCTACGGTTTCGACTTCTTTTTTTTCTTCTTCAATATTAACTTCCGCGCCTGGGCCGGTTGTATCAATATCGACTGTTTTTTCTTCTACGTCTGGCATAGTTCCTCCTATGATTAATTATGATGAAGTACGTTTTCAGGATTGTCAATCGTTCCTAAAACTTCGTCGTCGTTTAATATACGAACTTCTCCACCTTCGATGGGTAGTCTTGATCCTGCGTAACGTGCAAATATTACCCACTGTCCTGTTTTGCACCACGGTCCCGTTGGAAACTTTTCTCTATCGTGATAGGCCAACGGACCCATCTTGAGTACGTAACCACAATTGGTTGCGATACGTAATTTGTCTAATGATTCTTGTGCGATTAAAATTCCGCCTTTAGTTTTTTCTTTGGGTGTAAAGGGTAAGACTAAAAGTCGCCAGCCGCTAGGATCAGGCAACAGGGATTTTTGATCTTGTATATTGTCGGGATTTAAAGGTTCTTTTTCTTCGTGTTGGTACTTTTCTTCCAAAGCATTTTTATGTTTTGGTAGGTCCTTTTCCGAGGTCGATAACGTTTCCTTGTTCATCTTTTTGCTCCTTCTGTTTAAGCAGGTTAGAGATTTCCTGTAGCATGTACTGATAGGTACGTGCCTGTCCTAACATATACTGATATTTCTCCATGTTGTCAATGCCACCACTAATCATAGTGTCACCAACTCTTTGTAGATTGTCTTGTATAAGTTTTTGTAATTTTGCAACGATAACTAATGGATCCACTAGCAATCCCACTTTCTCAGTGCTTTGTTTATTCTTGAATTTGGGTCTCGTGCCGTTTTAGCAGAGGTTAATCTTTTCTTCATGCCACCCATTCTTGCACAAAATGATTTACGTCTTCCACTTGTTTTTGATTTTGTAGGTGCTTTTAATGTACCACCAGTTTGAGCTTTATAACTTGCTCTACCTTTTTTATTTAATCCACCGGACTCCGATTGACCTTCTTTTCTTGTCCAAGCTGGACCACCGCCTGCTAAATAAGCTCTTCCGTATCCTCTTAAAGCTGCGCCTGGCATTAAATCATTCCTTTGTAATATTTCTCGTACGATTTATTTGATAATTTTTTTCCACCATATTCACTTTTAATAGCGCTTCCGATGTAGCCACCTTCGCTAAGGTTTTTTCTATTTTTATCTTTAATTAAATTCTTACCACCACGGCCAATGCCGACAGTTGTTCCACCTTTTTTTCCAATCATGGAAAACATTACGCTTGGCTTTCTTTCAAAGCTTTAGCAGTGGGTGCACCAGCTGATCCTGGAGATCTCATTTTTTCTCCACTACCTGATTCTATTCTTTTGCGTTTAGCATGAATATTAGCCCATAAACCATCAGCAGCTTTTACTCGACCGCCTGAGTTTAAATTTTGTCTAGCTTTATTTCCGTGATCATTTCTCATTTTTTTGGATCCTTCATTTTGTCTAAAGATTTAATAATTTTATTTGTTCCACCTCTTATTGTATCTGTAATATCATCTGTGGCTTTTTTAAAACTCATCTTTGTTTTATGTCGTAGTACCTCTAGTGAGTCACCTTTAGTTAATTTAGGTTTAACACTTTTAATAGCTTGAGTTTTGTCCTTACCTAAAAGCCCTAGTCCTTTTTTTGCTAAAAATTTTAAAACCATATTATGCTTTTCGTTTAGTTTTGGGTATTACACCTTTAGCCATTAAAATGTCTTTTTGTGTAATTTTGCCATCTCCTGAGTGATCAGGAAATTTAGCAGATTTACCTGCTTTATAACCCATTCTTTTTTTCATCATACCGCCACCCATAGCACCACGTCTATTTGTAGTTTGTGTATTGTATCTTGGATTTGCCATTATTTTTTACCTCCATTGTTTCTAAATACTTGTGTACCCTTTATACCAAAAACGCTGGCAACTACAAGTATCCATAAATTAGTAAACCATTTTGGCAGATTCGAGAAATACTCGAAAAAGACATTTATTTTCGCCATAGCTGCCGGATCGTCTGTCCAGACCGACCATGCGAGCACTATAATGGGCAACGTTAAAATTGCAAGAACTATTTCATCCTTGTAGTCATTTTGTCGTGCTTCTAAAAGCTTGCCCTGGTAAGATTCCTCACCACGAGCCATACGCTCTGCATGCATTAACTGTGCATCCGACATCGCCATTTTAGTTTTTTGACGGTTGGCATATATTTTACCACCCGCTTGTAATGCTATTTTTGCTAATCCAAACCAAGCCATATTAATACCAAGTTACTGGTTTTTGTGGTCTAGCAGCTCTTGTTCCAGCTACAGGATTTGTATCTTTTTTATCCTTGCTAACTGCAACAGGTTTATTATTTTTATTTGCATCCGGTGTAGCAATCACTTTTGATTTGCCTAACGGTGCATAACCTTTGCCTACTGTCATTATTGTCCCCTTCCATTTGTTTTTGGTTTCATGCCAGCTAGTTTAAGTCTGTTGGCATTTGCCATTTCTTGTTTCTCGATAGATGTATCAGCTCTTAATTCAGACAGTTCTTCGTTCTGTTTAAGTTTCTCATCTTGGTTTTGTTGATTCATCATTGCCTTCATGTTCTCAAGATTGATTCGTTCCTGAGCTTCATTTCTTTTCGCTTCATTGTCCATCGCTCTAATATCAAGTTCTCTTGATCTTAACTTAGCAATTGGATCATTGTCAAACTGAGAAGTAATTTTCTTCTCTTCCTTCATAAAGTCTTCCATCATTTCTGCAATCAATACTGCTTTTCTTGCATCGATCTTTTGTTGTGTCTGTTGTATCTGTGCATGAATCTGTTGCATTTCAGGTGTATTCGCTGCAGCTTGCATTTGAGGATTTTGTTGCATTCCCATTTGATGTTGCTGCATCTGTTGCATTTCTTCTCTAAATTCTAATTGCACTTGTTCTTGTGCCATTAAACTAATGTGTTCTAAACAATTTTTTTCAAGCGATGCCATAACCATAGGATTATTTCTAGCTAGATTAGTCGCCATAAAATTTAAGTGAGCTGTTATGTGAGCTTGGTGATCTTGATTCGGAAATGCTTTAAAAGGTTGTGCTCCTAATGCATCGATGTGTTCTAGCGCTGGATCTTTTGGAACCATTTTAGGTTTAGCTTTTAAAATTAAATCAATATCTTTAACACCTAAAGCTTCATACATATTTCTATACACTTCATACTGATTGTGCATTTTTGGATTTGAGGCTGCCAATTGCAATTCCGTTTGCGCAAGGGAGATACGCTGAGTCTGTGAAAAGATATTGGGGTCAGCAACTGGCAGAATATCTACTCTGTCATCAAAGTCCATTTTCATAATTTGTCTTTGTCCTCCGACAACATCGTATGGATATACGGGTGGTAGATAAAGTTTGAAAACTCTTGCTAATAAATTAAATTCTCTTTTCATGGCAGCATATAATCTTTTGTGTATTGCTGACATGGTTCTTGAACCTCTTTCTAAAAGCGCAACGGTCGTGCCCACTGCTGCTTGTTGATTACCCTCACCTACTTGCAGGTCCGCTATGGAAGCGAATCTTTGTCCTGCAGATACCACGACGCCCATAAGTTGTAATAAGGTTTGAGAAGGTTCTTTAAATGGAAGTGTCATAAAGGCATCTCTTAGATTACCTCCTGGTGCATCCACATCTCTAAATTCTCCTGGTTGTATTGATTGTGCTTCATCTCTCATTTTAATACCACGCATTTTAAATCCTGCGGGTAAGTTAGATAAAGTTCCTGCATCTAATAGTTGTCTAAGTGCAGCTGTTGCTGTTCTTGATAATCCACCAATCATGTGAATTAAACCAAAGCCATAAAAGCCTAATCCTGGTAAAAATTTAAAATGAACAAAATATTCTATTTTATCTTTTTTAGGATCGTTCATTTCATAATTTCTACGAATCGATAATATTTTTCTTGTACCTTCTTCGAGTGTTACAACATAAGGTAATTTAATTCCTGTGGGTTGACCGTCTTGTCCTTGATCTTCAAAACCTTCTAGATCTAAATTGACATGACATTCAAAAATTGTAAACATACGATCATCTCTTCCACGTGTTGCACCTTCAAGTTCTCTTTCTTTTTTCTGAGCTTCTGTTTCCTGCATGTAAGAAGGATTCAATTCTAAATCTCTATAAAAACCACCGACTTGTTGTTTTCTTAAATCATTTTCTGTCATACGAATCACATGAATGATGGATTCGCAATCATCAAGTGATGTTGCTGTATAAGGCACCACTAAATCATCGGCAGGTACAAACTTGGATACGGCTCTTTGCATAATGTCATCATAATAAACTTTTTTAAATGCTGAGCCTGCAAGAGGTAAATAAAATAACATTTGATCAAATTCTGCTTCGTATTCTTTCATCTGATCCATGATTTGATAATTCATGTAATCTTTAACACGTTGTGACTGTGATTCTTTTTGCGGTGTAGGCATTCCAAGAATCTGTGTTCTTACTGGACCTTGTGATGGTAATAATTCTTTGTAAGCTAAAGATTGAAACTGTGTGACTGCTTCTGCAAGTACAGGATGCGTGGCACCTGATGCACCTTTAAATGGTTCTGTTCTATCATCATAATTAAATCCTAATAAATCTAATCCTGATGTATAAGATCGTTCCCAATCTTTTCTTGATGTTTTGTAATCTGTGTAATTGTTGTAAAGTTCACTGCCTAATGGATCAAGTATATCATCAGGTAATAAATCTGCTAAATTTGAAAAATGACCTTGATCGGGTCCTACTTGTAAATCGTCAGGTCCAAAGTTAACGTCTACACTTCCGTCTTCGTTCGGTTGCAGTTCTGACGGCTGTTTCATTTGTTCAGCCATTTGTTGTTGCTGTTCTAAAGCAACTTTAGAAGCACTAGGTAAGTTTACGTTTTGAGATACGTTTGGTAGTATCTTGTCTATTTCTGCCATTTAAATTCTCCGCTGTTATGGTTGTAGCCTTTTTATACTTAATATTCAAGCCTTTTGAATTTGGCCCTTTTCTAGGGGGTGTTGCTGTTATCTTACTGAAACTGGATCGAGTTAATGCCATTAGTCTATATCATCTATATCTGGAAGATAGTCATCATAGTCAAGATCAGGTCCATCTCCGTATTTATTTGTTATGTACTCACCTGGATTTTTATGTATTTCCTCCACCATATCTGTTTTCTTTTTAGTAGTTACAATATCTTTCATTGTTGGTTTTTTACCTGTAGCATAGTTTTTAAGTTTTGTTGTATCCGAAAATAATTCATCTACATTGCCCACTATATTTTCTCCATCAAATTCCATATCTCCATCCGGATTTGCAACACGAGGTTCTGATTCAACGGCTGAAAATTCTGATTTTGTTTTTTTACCTTTCATTTTACCTTCATCAATAACTGAAGGAGCTTTATAATCCATCTGAATAGGTGCCTCACCCATATTGGATGCTGAATCTACTTCAACTCGAATATCACCTGTATCCAAATCTCTATAAACAGTAACATCGTCCGGAGAGGTAGAACCAGTATCTATTTTTTTAGTATGAACAACTTGTCTTTCTTGTGTAGCAAGTTTGGAAGTGACATCATCGCCTTCTTTTACAATTTTGTTTACAAGTGCTGGAAACCATGAAGGCATACCTGGTGTACTCGTTGCAATGTCCACACCTGTTTTGACAGCAGCTTTTTTACCAACGGCTTTACCACCTAATTTTATAAGTCCTGTTCCTACGGTCGCAGTACCAATGCCAAGAGCAGCAAGTAATTTTAAAATGGCTCTTCGACCTTTGTCGATGCCACCCAATTTAAAAGATACACGGCCGCCTTTTTTAAAGTCTATCGGTCTTTTACTACCACGACCTATTGCATCTTCATATGCCTCTTTTCTTCTTTTTTCAATTTCCTGTTTTTTAAGTTGTTTTGCTAAAGCATCTTGTTCTCTAATATCTGCGATTGGCGCTCGTGCATCTTTCAATAATTCTGTTCTGTCACCGTATCCTATTTCTTCAAGTTTTTCTTGAACATTAGGTTGTTCAATAGCATAAGTTTCTAGTCCTACACCTCCTAAATCTCTTGACTCTTGACGAAATCCTTCCAATAAAGCATCCTTTTGCTCTTGTGGTATATCCATTTGATCTAAAGCTTTTTTTAAATCTCTTTTGTCAGCATAGTTTGCATAAAGTCCTTCAGCTGCTAAAAATAATGGAAGCGCTCCCATTTCTACAGGGTGAAATAAAAATCTTCCAGTTTTTCCCAAAGCTCCTGCTGTTTTTGGCATTTTTTTTGCAAACTTACTAAAGCCTTCTCCTAACATTCCTAAATCACCTTTGACTAATGCGTTTCTGGATTTTTGAGCAATTTCAATCACTCTATTTTTTTGTTCTTTAGTTAGTTCTTTAAGTGGTATATTTCTAAATTCTTCAAATTGTCCTTTAGGAATAATAGCTTTACTTAAATCCACACCCACATCACTTAATTTTTTACTTGTAGGATCATAAGTTTTAAAATTTAATAACCCTTTAAATTTTTTCTGTTTAACAAAGTCACTTCCTTTTTTATTAATCGCTTTATGAGCTTCGATAGCATCATCCGCTAATTTATCTCTTTGTTTATAAAATCCTTCTAAAACACCCTCTGCTTTCATTAACTCGTTTTGATTTAAACTGGCATCCACATAAGCTAAATTCCCCATAGTCACGTTCCATCTTTTAGATTCCATGTGGTGTAAATTTAAGCCACTATCTTTTGGTGCACGAAGAAGCTTTTCAACTTCAGGATTAGTAACTGATTTTAATTTTGTTCTTCTCGCTAGACTTTTTCTTTGACTCTCGGATAAAGGTCCTTCGTATTTAAGATTAGGTGATCTTTTAAAACCTCTTTCTCGTTTCACTAACGATCTAACTATTTTTCTAGTATCTGCATCATCTTTACCATAAATAGCTCTAGCAATTTCTGAAAAATTAGCTTCGGGTAACGTCGCTAACTGTTGATCATAAAGATTAAGAATTTGTGTTGCCTTTTTAGTGCCTACCATTGTAGCAGGTTTAAATTCAAATGTTTTACCTCTAGACTCTTCCCAGGCTTTTATCACTTTATTCAGTCCGCCCTGACCTGCAGTTTTTCCTTTTTCAACAATTTTATATCCTAAAGATTCTCCTAAAGCTTTTTTACTTAATGTGCCTTCTGATTTAGCAATAAAATTATCTATTTTTTTAAAAGTTTCTTCATTTATTTTAATTGGAGATTTACGCGCTACAACGCCTGCTTCCTGATACCCGACTCTTCCACCTTGTAGATATTTTTTAGTGTCATAGATTCTGCCACCTTTAGCAGCGAGAAAATCTTCACGAGTACTAAAAGGACCTTGTTGGTAATATTTTTCTTCTTGAGGAGAGAGTTCGTCAAAATCTTCTGGAAGCACTGTAACACCTAAGCCAGCAACTTGTGTATCGTTGCCATATATCTGATTCATGCGCTTGATATAGGTAAGTATGTCCATTAGACTCCTAAAATATTTGCCAGGCCGCCATTAGATAGACTCGCTCTGCCGCCTTCGGCGTTTAATTGTCGATCTTTCATAATTAAATTCTTTTTAATCGTTTCCAACTGCAAAATGTCTTTATCGATGTCTGTGTATTTTTGAAGATGAGGTGAATACATATCTTCAAGTTCTTTCATTAAAAAATCTAAATTTGGATCATTCTTAGCTGTGCTTTCTTTTATTTGTTTCAGCATTTTTTTATCATGTTTAAGTCTATCAATAAGAACTTGAACGCCTTCTGCTTTTCCTGCAGCTTCTTGTGCTGCCAAATTTGCTGCGTCTTTTGGTAAATATTTTTCACCTAATTTAAGTAATTCTTTTTCCTCGACAGAATACGTGGGAAAAAGTTTTTTAATTTTGTCTTTTCGACCTTTATTAAGCGCAGCTTTTATTGATGCAATTGCTCCCTTTAATCCTGCCGATCCACCAAAGATCATAGGTACACGTCCACCTTCATTTAAATGCAATTGTCCTGCGATGCCGCCTGAGGCCTGTTTCGTTCTACTTGTATCTTTAAAAATTTTTATAATCTCATCTTCGCTTTTACCTTTTTCCATCATTTTAAAAGCCTCGTCTAGAGTTGCAAATACTTCAGCTTTTCTTTGAGGATTATCATCAACCATAATGTTTCTAATTAAATCATCTGAAATTCCAGGGTATTTAAGTTTTATTGTCATTATTTCACTAGCTTTAGTTCCCCTTATATTTTCTAAATCATCTAATCCTTTTGCAACATCAAAGTCAGCCTCTGATAATTTAATTTTTTTAGGTTTTAATAACGATTTTACAATTTTACCTTTAAAATACCCCTCACGCGCCAGGCCGCCAGATGCCTTCTTCGGTCTATTCTTAAATAAATCTAAGAGTTGTGTTGTTGTTTCTTCACCAGTAAGTTTTGTCCCTAACTCTGCTTCAAGAAGCACCTTGGGATCCGCTTCAATTCGTTTTGCCTTGTCTGAAAGTTTATTAAACATCTCATCGTATTCAAATTCCAGCTTTTCTAATTTATGTTTTTTCATGTTATCCAACATTGCACCATAAAAACTCATTCCAGGATACTTTTCAGGAGTTATTTTCTCTGTTTCCTCGATTTGTCTGTCTAGAAGAGCCTGATAAGGGTCTTCGTCTATTTTTTTCACGTCTCCAGGTCTTGGTTCAAAGGGATTAGTAATTTTGTCTTTTGGAAATTGAATTACATTCGCTCCACGATTCTGTTCCATGAAAGCGTTTTTAATTTTGATAGCCTCTAGATTATTGGGCATACGACCGTTGAGCGTATGAAAGTACTTGATCGCGTCTTTAACCGATTTTCCTTTTGTAAAAAATTTTGTTAACCAAAACATTAATAGTAAGTCCTCTTAGTTTTTATAATTTTTTCATCCTTATAGTCTTCAGGATGAGGTATTAGTCCACCTTGTCTAAAACGCATTACCGCTTGTGTCATCGAATCCACAAGGTCATCATTATCTCCGTACGGAAAGGCCGCACATTCTTCAATAACTTCCTGTGCAAACTCTTTGTGAGTGGGCGCCCATATAGTGCCACTTTCAAATAAAGGGGCTACTGCGTTTACTCTTGTATGCTTATCATTTCCTTTTGAGGGTGTAAAGTTAATTACTGGTATTCCCATATTTCTTAATTCATAGGTTAATGGCAGTCCAGAAGCCTTCGCTTCAATTAAAACCGTCTCGGGTTGCCAGTAATCATATTGTTCTTTTGCTTTTCGTCTTAGTTCTGGAAACTCTAGTCGTTCTTTGACTGCATCTACTAATATTAAATTAGCGGGTGAGTCTTCGTCTTTTCTAAAAACACCCCATGTGGTAATGGCACTGTAATCGGCTGTTTCTTTTTTCATAAAGGCTGTATCATAAGATTGTATAATGTGCT